>Ga0209514_10008273_pt1 | contig 11898 bp, 11 predicted proteins | sample Subgrocontami58m_FD_187452 | JGI IMG/M metagenome (GOLD analysis project Ga0209514, IMG submission 187452) | Subsurface groundwater microbial communities from S. Glens Falls, New York, USA - GMW37 contaminated, 5.8 m (SPAdes) (version 3) | ecosystem: Environmental > Aquatic > Deep subsurface >...
AATTCCATCTCTGTCCCATACGATGTACCAACACTGTTCTTTGCAACGATCCTGTAATAGTATGTCGTTCCTGCCGTTAATCCGGTTATGGCAGCGCTTACGTTCGTATAACTCGATCCGCTCATACTCTGGGTCGATGTTTTATACGCATACGTCCCACTGAGCGTCCCGTATTCAAACCACGCCGTAGTCGATAACCCGTTGGGATTGCACTTCCCATTTAATGTCGCTGAGGTATCTGTCACGTTTGTTGCCGCCTCTGTTGCCACTGTGGGTGCTTTTGTCTCTGTCGAGTAATAAAAAGACATCTCTTTCCCATAAGACGTTCCTGCGCTGTTCTGGGCAACAACCCTGTAATAATACGTCGTCCCTGACGTTAACCCGCTTATTCCAATGCTTACCTTCGTATCCGTTGACCCGCTTACACTCTTGGTCGTTGTCTTATTCCCATACGTGCCGCTGAGTGTTCCATACTCAAACCAGGCAGTCGTTGAAAGGCCATTCGCATTGACCGTGCCATTTAACGTTGCCGTTGTGGTCGTTACATCTGTTGCTGACTCTGTCGTCACGGTTGGCGCACTGCCCGGTGATGAATATTGGAATGACATCTCACTTCCGTATGACGTCCCTGAGTTATTCTGTGCCGCTATCCTATAATAGTACGTCGTACCTGCCGTTAGTCCCGTTATGGTAATGCTTACGGTTGTATCATTCGAACCAGTTACCGTCTGTGTGGTTGTCTTATTGCCATACGTCCCTTTGACTGTCCCGTATTCAAACCACGCCGTTGTTGAGAGTCCATTGGCGTTGACTGTCCCCGTGACGGTTGCTGAGGTTGACGTGACGTTTGTTGCTGAACCTGTTGTTACTGTGGGGGCACTACTTGCACTATAAGTTACCGTTATCGTATCTGCCGAAATATTTCCTGCATTATCCTTTGCCGTAACGGTTATTTTATTCTCTCCGCTTGTCAGGGTGATGCTTGAAACACTCCAGTATGTCGTCCCGCTGGCAGTGCCGCTTCCGCCCTTGTCGTTACTCCACGTTACCTCTTTTACACCGCTTGTGCTGTCTGATGCGCTCCCCTCAAGGCTGACTGTACTGCTGGTAGCCGTATATGGATCAGATGTGGGACTGGTGATGGTTACAATGGGCGCTGTGGTATCCAAAGTAATGCTGTCACTTGCCTGACCCGATACGTTTCCCGCAGCATCCTTGAACCACACATATACGGTCTTTTGTTCATCACCGCTTGCCAATGAATACGAAACGCTTCCGCTATAGCTGGTAGCAGACGTTACTGAATTCCACCCTGAAGCAGATGCCGTGGGTGTGGATGAACTGGTTGAGGCATAATATCCTACGACCCCTACGCTGTCTGTTGCCGATAGAGTGAGGGTAACAGCGGTAGAATTTGTGTACGAGGCGCCGCTGTTGATGCTGACTGAACCGCTTGGCGCTGTGGTGTCGGTTGGTGTCGGCGTTGGTGTTGGGGTAGGCGCGCTATGCACCACCACTAATTTAGGGTCTTGTGAAGTTCCTGATTGTTCAGCGGCGTAAGTAACAATAGAATTTACTGTATCATCTGCTCCCACGTAAGCGCTGTTAATAATATCGTGTCCTTCCCGAAACCCAAATTTTGTAATTCCGCTTGTGTTTATCGCCGCCAACCCTGTTGCATTGATTGTCCAATCAACATACCCGCCAGTAGACATACTGGATAAATCTATTGTATTTGAGTAAGCAGTCGTTCCCATTAAACTATAATCCCCTAAAGCCATACCTGTGTTAGATGCTGGATTGGAAGAAACAACCGCTATGTAATCATCACCGTCGTTATCGCCATCATTCACCGAATTAACATACAAAGAAGCAGTGGCAGAACTAACTGTATCTGAACCTATTGGAGATGTATCAAAAAGAGTTTGAAATCTAACTATTTTGAAATTAGCCCCGTCTTTGCCAGAATAGACGAATCGGTCTGGTCCTGCGTAATTATCATTGATATATTGTGCTTCTGTATCATCATGAGCAGTAGCCCAAGAAGACCTAGTATAACTAGCCATCATTGCGTCGTGACTTGTGCTTTCTGGGTGGGCATCGGGATAAAAAGTAGATGTTGTGTTTCCAATTTTTCCTATTACAATATTCGTATTTTCTTTTCCGACCAGTTTTGCATTATGAGCAATGACTTCTTTTATCGCTTGCAAAGGGTCTTCTCGCAGTTTTCGTTGTTTTAATAAGCCAGTTTCTTCATCTGTCCATTCTCTTACAATATCCCCATTCGGGTCGTCTACCAGAATGGGAGGATTAAATATCCTAAACCTTTCTATTTCAACCGAGCCGTCTTTACCGAAGCCGAGTTGTTTGTCGCCTCTCCACGCTTTTGCAAATAGTTCTATACCGCTCTGTCCATTGATGTTAATCTCTTTTACTTCTCCGATTATTTCTACTCTTACGCCGTATTGCGTGTTTGTGTATTCACCCTTAAAATCCTGCTTGGCAATTTTACGGGTTTTGATTTGTGCTTTTTCGGAGGTGGTTTTGTTTGTGAGGAGTTTGCAGATTTCCGTTGGGTACGCTTCGCTTAAGCTACATTTATCCACCCCCTGCGCCCCCGCCAGCGGGGGACAATCCACCTGCTCCTGTCCAGCCAGAAGGGCTTTTGCCGGAAACATTGCCGATAAAAGAACTGCTATACACCACAAAATGCTAAACCAGCCGCGCAGAAACTCACATAATTTCTTTCCCATAATCCTACTGCCTCCTTTTCGATAAAAAGTAACGCAGAAATTGTTCATCCTGCAAATCCTGTCAAAATACAAGGATGGTTTGTTTGTAACTTGTCCAACTCGCTCCCGCACTCCGCCCACTTCGTTCTCACGCTACCTGGAAGAACGCTAACCTCTCTTAAAAGAAGAGAAATATTTTTTATCGGGTGCACGCTTCCTTCTTAAGCGATTGTAATTCTATATTATATGTAGATTTATGTCAATATTATATACATTTAATGCTGTTCCATAAACTCCTCTTAAAAATTATCATTAGTCAGATTTTGAAAGAGAGGGTTTTATGGAAGAATCGACAAAAAAATTGCTTGGTGTGAGGATAAAAGAACTAAGAAAAACAAGGGGATTATCTCAGGAACAACTTTCAAAAAAAATTGACATTGACCCGAAACACCTCAGCAGACTAGAAGTAGGAAGGAGTTTCCCCTCTCTCGACACTCTTGAAAAACTTGCCAATGCACTCCAGGTAGACTTGAGGGACTTTTTTGAATTTGCCCATGAGGCTAAAAATACCAGGGAACTGAAGGAAATTATAAGTAATCTGCTGAAAGAGGTAGATGAGGAACAACTGAGGCTGGCTGTGAAAGTTCTGAGGGCATTGGTGAGATGAAGATGTATGGTTGCAATATATCTTTTCCTCAGCATTCCAGTCTCTTTGCTGGTTCAATTATCCTTGATTGAACCGAAATGTTTCGGTTCAGGTTGCAAGCCTGATACCAGCATAAGACTGTGTTCAAGCGTTATCCCGCAAAGCATAAGACCAGGCACAAAATCCAGGTATTGGAGTATAGGGCATCGTCTACCTTTAAGAGAAAACCTCTATTAGTCGTCTCATGCACTCCTTGCCTTTTCTAGCATAATTTGTAGGGGTAATTCATGAATTACCCCTACAAATTATTATTTGCAAGTTCTCACGCCGTCCAGTAATGCATAGTTATCATTTAATCTGGAGTAGATTTGTCTTCCTTTTGAAAGCTCTTCAGATATTTGAAGTAGTCACCATCCGTGGTGAGGATGAGATGGGTTTGTTTCGTAAAGGTCGATTCGTATGTTTCAAGTGTTTTTGTAAAGGAATAAAATTCAGGCGCCTTTTCGTATGCCTCGGCGTAGATCTTTATGGCCTCGGCATTGGCCTGTCCCATGGTTTCCTCGGCAGTCCTATACCCCTCCGATTCAATGCGTTCCAGTTCCCTCTTCATGGAACCCAGGATTTCGGCCTCTTCTCTCCGTCCCTCTGATTCGTACTTGTTGGCAATACGGATACGTTCGGAGCGCATGCGGTCATAGATTTTGGGAATGACTGCCTCGACGTAATTGATGTACTTTATCCGAACGTCTACCAGTTCAATTCCGTAACGACCTTCCAGTGCACGTGCAGCCATTTTCCGGATTTCTTCAACGATCTTGTCACGCCCCATGGTAATCAATACCTTTTTAATATCCTCTGCATCTTCCAGTTCTTTTGTCGTATATTCCAGCTTACGGTTGGTATTTCTTAAGACCTCTTTTAAGGTATATGCGCTGACCACGTTTTTGACTGCCGATTCGATAACCTCATCCAGCACACCCTGACCGCGCGACTCCGTTCCCAGTGATGTATAGAATTTGAGTGGGTCTGTAATCTTCCATCGTGCCCATGTGCCTACGCCGATATTTTCCTTGTCCCTCGTCAGAATATCGCTCGGCTCCCCGCTCCACTCCAGCAACCGCTTATCAAAATATCTGACCTCCTGGATAAATGGGGTCTTTACATAAAGTCCGGGTTCTGTCGCTGTTCGGGTGGGTTTTCCAAATTGTGTGATAACGGCCTGCAACCGCACGTCCACGACATACAATGACGCCTTTAAACAAATCAACACAGCAACGACGGCAATGATTGTTATAATAATAATCGTCTTCTTCATTTCTTCACTCCTTCCGGATTGATCTCAAACATAGGCAGAAGACCCTTTATATCCTTGTCAATGATGTATAACTTTTCACATTTCGGGATGACCTTTGACATGGTTTCCAGATATAGCCTGCGCCGCGTCACGTCTTCGGCCTTTTTGTATTCTTCATAGACGGCAAGGAATGCCTTGATGTCTCCCGTGGCCTCATTGACCCTTCTGATTCGGTATCCTTCAGCCTCTTTGATGACCTGCTGTTTTTTCCCTTCGGCAGCGGGCAGTATCTTATTCTTTTGCCCTTCTGCTTCATTAATAATTCTGTCCCTTATTTGAATCGCCTGATTCACGGCATTAAAAGCGTCTTTTACGGGTTCTGGCGGATTAACCCCCTTGAGCAGTACCGTCTGGATGTCAATGCCGCATTTATAACCGTCCAAAATCCTCTGAAGATCTTCTTTGGACTTTTGCTCGATCTCCGTCCTGCCAACTGTCAAGACCTCATCAATAGAGCGATCCCCGACCAGTGTGCGCATGGCGGCCTGTGAAACGTCACGAATGGTTTCTCTGACGTTTCTTACATTGAAAAAATACTCTTCTAATGCCTTTATTTTGTACCGAATGACCCAGTGCACCTCGGCGCTGTTAATGTCACCGGTAAGCATCAATCTTTCTCCTCTTGCATCTGGATATTCATAACCTATCATACTGGAAGAGCCTCGCTGCTCTGTCCTGAATCCGAACTCTTCGTTGTAAATACGCTTGACCTCTCCTTTCAGTATCTTGTCAATACCGTAAGGAATCTTGGTATGGAGTCCGGGACCTACCGTCTCTTTATAGCTGCCGAATCTCAGGATAACGGCCTCTTCGTTTGCCCTTACCGTGTAAAAGGCAGTATATCCCGTAATAATAACGAAGATGATAATCAATATGGGCGGTATAAATTTTTTTACCGACCCCCATGGGATATCCTCGAAACGTACATCTTGTGGTCTTTTGTACTCTCCGTAATCTGGCATATCGGTCCTCCTATGCAATTTAATGAGTAATGACTAGGATAGGTTAAGCCTGTCTACGTGCACCGCACAGGCAGGCGAAGCGAACCCATCACAAAGCCGTTTAAACGGTTTAAGCTGTTTAAACCGTTGTTGGGTGCGTTGTACTTCACCCAACCTACATAAAAAACGCGAATTGGAATTATATGATCTTTGTTATCTCGTCTACCTTGAATGTGGGCATTTTTATGAGCTTACCTTTTGTAAAAAGTTTTAGTCCCTCACTCTTTTTTGTAAGTTTTCCTATCGGATTACATACTATACCATACTTTGCGAGGATGGCAATAACTTCTTTTGTGTCTTCTGGATCGAGTGCGATCAACAAAGCTCCTGATGCGATGAGACCAAGCGGCTGGATATTGAAGAATTTGCAAATCTGTTCAGTTTCTTCATAACATGGAATTTTTTCTGCATCAATGACAACTCCAGTTCCTGATGCCTTTGCAAGTTCCATTATACCGGTAGCCAACCCACCTTCTGTCGGATCGTGCATGGCATGGATTTTGGCAACTTTATTGGCTAACAAGGCGTCTGCGACGACACTTAGTCCTGGTTTGTCTATAAATGCCTGTGCCTTTTTGAGAAATCGTTCGCCAAATTTCTTTTTTATTATAACAGCCTTTTCCCGTGCGATAATGGCAGTTCCTTCTATGGCGATACCCTTTGTGAGTAAAAGGTCATCGCCTGGTTTCGCATGTGCATTTACCACGAGCTTATCCTTTTCTACCTCACCCAGCATGTGTCCGATAACGATGGGTCGATCTATTTTATAAGAAATTTCGGTATGGCCGCCGCACAGGGTGATATTGAGCGCCTGGGTTGCCTGGATAATATCTCTAAAAATTTGCGTTGCCAGTTTTGCATTCGTCTTTCCTTCAGGTAGCAGTAACGTTGCCAGGAACCACTTTGGAGTCGCCCCCATCGTGGCGATGTCATTGGCATTTATATTGACGGCATACCAGCCGATGCGGTGTGTGGTAAAGGTAATGGGATCCGTCTTGGCTACAAGATATTTTTTCCCAAAATCGATGACGGCTGCATCCTCACCAATCCTTGGACCTACAATAATCCTGGGGTCTTTGATGGAATTTAAGTTCAGGAGTTTTTCCAGGAGTCGATAATCAAGTTTTCCTACGGGGAAATAGTTCATACCTAAATTCTGCAATCGGCTTTTTTGATTTCAAAAAAGCTCTTTAAAATGTCCTAGAGTCTCAAACATCTTGGAGATTCTACCTTTTTTCGCTAAATCCTGCAACAAAGCTTTGCCTTGCTTGCAGAATTTAGGTATCATATAAAAGGTATTTCACGCATAGTCATTGGGGTTGCCTATATTCTATTTGAATCAGGCTCGATGAGGAACGAATAACAATCCGAAACCTACTTAAGGTAAAAAAACACATATTTCCCTTTAACGAGCGCTTTCTGAATAAGATGGTCTTTAAAAGCTAAAAGCATAACAAAATTAAACATTTATCATGATTCAATATAACAATAAATCCTCAAAACTTATATCGAAATACCGTCATATTTCCGGCATAATTCTGCCCATTTTTGTTTGACATCCGCCGTGCTATGCAATAATATGCTGGCAATTATAGAATAAAGATAAATGTTGGCTGGCAATTTATGATAAAATTAAGTATATGCAATTCGAATGGGATAGGGAAAAAGCAAAAAAGAATGACAAAAAACACAAGGTGTCATTTGATGAAGCCATGACTGTATTTTATGATCCGTTATCGGCAACTTTTGATGACCCAGACCACTCGGTCGACGAGCAAAGATTAATAACCGTGGGTTACTCTTCTCGTCGGCGTTTGCTTGTGGTATCACATACAGAGAGGGGCAAAGCCATTCGAATTATCAGCGCTCGTCTTGCAACCGCCCAGGAAAGGAAACGACATGAAAGCTAAAGCAAAAAAACTTAGTGATGAATTGCGCCCCGAATACAACTTTGACTATTCAAAAGCTGTTCGTGGCAAGTATTACAAACGCATTTTAGACGAAGGGGCCAACGTTGTCATGCTTGAGCCAGATGTGGCCAAGGCATTTGTTAATTCAGCCGCAGTAAATGATGCGTTGAGGTCATTACTTGATTTAACACGAACGACTCAGCGCCTAACAAAACACTCCAGCGGACGGGCGATTGCCCGCCGCTGAATTTGGTTGTAATCTTGTATAAAAACTCAGAACTACACCTAGGAGAATAAAATGGAAATTACTTTACCTTTGGAAAAAATGTCTATTGAAGAAAAGATACGAACCATGGAAACTATTTGGGATGATTTGTGTAGAAAAGCGGATAGTATACCGTCTCCCTCCTGGCATGAAGAAGTTTTGACTGAAAGAGAGGAAAGAATTAAAAAAGGAGCAGAAGAATTTATTGATTGGAGCAGTGCTAAAAAAAACATAAGAAATAAGATTTCATGAAAATCAAAATACTTTCTTCAGCGAGTCAAGATTTAATAGATGGTTATTGGTTTTACGAGAAACAGGCTGAAGGACTTGGCACATATTTTTTGGACACCCTTTTTTCGGATATTATAGAATAAAGATAAAAGTAAATGTTAGGTTGCTTAATGTAGCAATATGGACATAGTTTCCGTTTTAAATAAAGCACAGCTTGGAGAATTGCCTTCCTGCAAGACGTGTCCCTGGTCGCCTAAAACGTCTAAAAATGCTGAAACAATTGCATTTGGTAAGAGCTGTACGGAGCATGGTGTTAATTGGGAAGAAAGTAATTGTCGTGTTAATTCAATGCTTATTGTCCAAGACCCTGGCGATACTACGCCACAGAAAACTGGCGGACTTTGTGCCGTACACAATGCAGAATCCCGAACTGATAATACAGCCAAGCAAGGCATTGACCTATGGAAAGCAACAGTCTCTTTAGATATGAATTCCGCTGAAACAGGGGGTTACATGAAGTCTCATTATTGGACAAATGCAATAATGCATGGAGATTCTAAATCATCTGGACTAAGAGATAAATGTAAAATAAATGCACGAGAATCATGTACAGAAGTGTTAGCTGCACAAATAATGGCGCTGATGCCGAAGGTTATCATAGCAAGTGGAGAATTAGCTGTTAGTTCACTATATGATATTGGTCTGATTAAACGTAGCTGGAAAGAATTGAGGTCAGAATTCAGCAAAGGAGCATATAAAGAAAAAGTTAGCAAATGGCGTGGAAAAGAAACTGATATTACAGTTTTTTGTACTTACCACACATCAGCAAGGGTTGTGAACCAGACTCTTTCTGATCGGTATATGAAAGAGGAACTTGAAATAGAAAAGTGCATCGAACAAAAAGCCTCAAAAGTTGATTCAATAGATGCGTTCTTGAGAAAATACAGCGACATGAAAAATGCTAGGAATAGAGGAATGAGGTATTTGCTAAATCATTGGCTTGATATAGGTGCCGAAATCAGGGCGCATTCCCTTGAAAAGCAACCTAACAATAGGCTTAACTCTGACTGAAAAAGCTGGCGCTTTTTCAGCAGGTTAGTCTGAATGTTAGATGTTTAGGAATAGGCATTCATCTTAATTTCAAATCTTCAACACCTTATCCATCGGGACTCCTTCTTCATTCTTTGATTCTTCTTTTGCTTCCCTTAAATCCTTTAAATCCTTTAAATCTTCATCCGGTCCTAAATATAACACTATTGCTTCCTGAATATTTTTTAACGCCTTATTCTAAATTCTCAGTCTTATTTAATTTTCGGCTTTCTTTTCTTACCTCAAAGGCTACTCTTTCGTAATTTCTGGAATAGGCTCATTTGTTTTATATTACATTCCTGACTCGCAATTTCAACCTATTTTTGTTCGTTCTTATTCGTGTCAATTCGTGGCCGAACTATTCTGCTTGGCAATACTCATGCTTAACGCTTGCATGGCCTCACCTGCCACATAGGCCGAACCGGTGATGCAAATCAAATCTTCTTTCGAAGCCATCCGCTTTGCAGCAATTACGGCATCCTGGGTATTATCCGTTATCTCCGCTTGTTTACCACAGAGACTTTCTATCCTCTGAGATAAATCCTCAGGTGGGGCGGCACGGGGGTTCTTGCTCCTGGTTACAATAATTAAGTCTCCTACAGTAACGATCTCCTTCAAAATATTATCCAAATCCTTATCCTGCGCAAAACCCAGGATCAGGATTAGCTTATGAAATTTGAAATTTTCCAGTAAGGACATTCTGAGGAATCGCATGGAATCTACCGTATGGGCATAATCCAGGATAATCAATGGATTCTTCCCAATAACCTCGACACGCGCAGGACAATGGACTTGGACAAGGGCATTTCGTATGGTTTCATCATCAATCGAAATATTGCCTTGCTCCCGCATTATTTCTAATGCACCAAGCACCAGGGCACAGTTTTTCGCCTGATGAGCGCCAATAAGGGGCAGAAAGATATCTGGGTAAGTATGCCGCCAGGTTTTTATCGTACACATCAAACCCCTTTCAGATTTTGGATTTTGGATTTTGGATTTCGGATTTGGGAGTTGAGGATTGATTGATAAATCTGCATTCTGCAATCCAAAATCGTTCGACTGAGCACTCACGACGAAGTCTAAAATCGTACGATGATTGTGTCCATGCAACGCTGACTTATTTTCATGAATGCTTTGCACCTCCTCAACCCAAATATCCCTTCCAAGCAAATACAATCTGGCGTCCTTTTCCTTGCATGTTTTTTCTATTACCGAAAGGGCTTCGGTAGATTCAACAGCAGAGACAACAGGCACACCCTGTTTAATAATCCCGGCCTTTTCATAGGCAATGCTGGAAAGGGTATTCCCAAGAATTGCCGTGTGGTCAAACCCTACGTTGGTAATAATCGATACGTGTGGTATCACCACATTCGTGGAGTCGAGGCGTCCGCCCAATCCCACCTCCAGGACAGCCATCTCAACGCGCTTTTTTTTAAAATAGAGCATGGCGACAGCAGTGAGTATTTCAAAAAACGTAGGGGATGCGGACGGCTCTGTTTCGCGCAAATGTTGAATGTATGGCCGGAATTCATTCAAATTACTGGTAAACTCATATTCGGATATGTTCTGGTGGTTTATCTGGATGCGCTCTTTCAGATCAATCAGGTGTGGAGAGGTAAAAAGCCCGGTTGTAAGACCCGCGTGTTCCAGGATAGTGGACATCATAATAGTCGTAGAACCTTTCCCTTTCGTACCGGTGATATGAATACTGGGAAAAGATTTGTGCGGATTCCCCACGTATTCAAGCATTTTTACCATCCTGTCCAGGCTGAATGTTGACGCATTGTATTGGTAACTAATCAGCTTTTCATAATCAATCGCCTTGTAGAGAAAGGCCAGCGCCTCTTCGTATGACTGAAAACCAGTTTCGTTCTGCTTCAAGATTTAATGAATTAATTAAATTTTTCTGTGAAATCAGTGGAATCTGTGGTAAATATTTATCTGTAGTCTGATTTTTATCTCTCCAGGAACTAATATAAAACCATATGAAAACTATACGGGTTAATCTGTCAAGTAATAGTTACAATATTTACATAGACACCGAGCTTCTCGGAAGAATCGGAGATACCCTGGCCAAAGAGAAGACCCCCTGCAAAACTCTTTTGATTACAGACAAAAATATTGAAAAGGTATATGGCAGTATTGTAATGGAAAGTCTTAAGAGAAACAAGTTTGATGTCAGGCTTGTCTCATTAAAACCCGGTGAAGAACAAAAAACACTGGAAACGGCTTTGACGCTTTACGATGCCTGCTTTGATCACAAGCTGGACAGGAACGCCCTTATCGTCGCACTAGGTGGCGGCGTGGTGGGCGACATCAGCGGCTTTGTGGCCGCAACCTTCATGCGGGGCATCCCCTTCATTCAGATACCGACCTCGCTCCTTGCACAGGTAGACAGCAGTATCGGTGGCAAGGTGGCTGTAAATCATCCCAAAGGGAAAAACATGATTGGGAGTTTTTATCAACCCCAAGCCGTTTTTATCGATACCGAGACGCTCTCAACTCTACCGGCACCAGAACTTGTGGCTGGACTTGTGGAGGTTATTAAATATGGAGTCATCAAGGATGCGGAACTATTCGAATATATAGAAAAATCACTTTACGATATATTGCAATTGAACCACAATGCCCTTCTTAAAATTATCGCCACATCCTGCCAGATCAAGGCAA
>Ga0209514_10008275_pt1 | contig 11895 bp, 9 predicted proteins | sample Subgrocontami58m_FD_187452 | JGI IMG/M metagenome (GOLD analysis project Ga0209514, IMG submission 187452) | Subsurface groundwater microbial communities from S. Glens Falls, New York, USA - GMW37 contaminated, 5.8 m (SPAdes) (version 3) | ecosystem: Environmental > Aquatic > Deep subsurface >...
CTGCCGAAGAAGCCATGCTTGCCGTGGGGCGCACGGCTTTCGATTTAATAATTTTGGATGTTGTTTTGCCCGGCATGGATGGGTTGGAATTCGCTCGCCGCATCCTCAAACAACGACCCGACTCCAAAATTATCCTGCTCACCGGCAAACCTCTGCCGCAGATTGAAAATGAAATTCGCAACCTTAAAATCGTCGCTTACTTCCCCAAGCCGGTTAAACCCGACGACATAATCACAGCAGCCAGTATTGCCTTAGGGATTAAACCCCCGGCGACAAAACCCGCGTCATCGTCTGCTTCTTCTCAAGACGCTCCGCAAGCTCATCACAGTGTTTCAGAGCGCTTAAGTGCGCTGCGCCGCGATCTGGGCTGTCTCGCCGTGTATCTGGGCGACCTTGACGCGCACATTGTCGCCCGCGCCGGAGACGTGTCGGCTTTCGCCGTGCAAGAACTCTTTAGCCACGTCATGGTCGCCTTCACTGCGTCACTTAAAGTGTGTGGATTCTTGGGTGGTTACGTCCCGCTCAACATGCACTTCTTTGACGGCGATGATTTCGATGTCTACATGATCAATGTCGGTCAATCGTATTCGCTCATCATCTTGTTCTCCGGTGAAAGTGGCGCGCGCGCCATGGGTCATGTGCTTCGCTATGGTCGCCAGTGCGCTGATGATCTATTGAATGATTTGGCGGATACCTTGCCTGCGGTGACTGCCACGCCTATTGCTGTTGCTAAGATGCCGACGCTTGAGAAAGTTCCAATTGTCGCTGGTGGCGAAACGATTGAAGTGGAGCTGCCCGTTGCCTCGTCGTCGCCGCCGCCGATGTACACACCCGAACCGGCAGAAGTGCTGAATATCAAATTTGAAGAACTGGATGCCGCCTCGAAATCGCTGAACACAAACGATCTTGATTCATTCTGGGATGAAGCCAATACGCAGAGTGAAGGGGGAAGTGGTCGCGCCAACGCGCTTTCTTTTGAACAAGCGACGAAGCTGGGTTTAGTCCCCAAAGAGAATCCGTAACCTACTCACCTGTGTGCGCGTGTGTTACAATTCCGCCCGCTTAATTGGGTCATGGTGCAGTGGTAGCACAGAGGACTTTGGATCCTTTGACCGTGGTTCGAATCCACGTGACCCAGCTCACTGTTTCATCAAATGACATCCATTCACATACAATGCGCGAAGCCCATCACCACCGGCTTCGCGTATTTGTTTCTTCGACACTCAACCACCTAACTTCGGAGCCTCCATGAATCTTTCTGTCATCCTCCTCGCCGCCGGACAAGGCACGCGCATGAAATCTTCACTGCCCAAAGTGTTGCATCCCATCTGCGGGCAACCGATGGCGCAGTATGCGTTAAACACCTCACGCCAGATCACCGATCAAAAACCGGTTCTCGTGATCGGGCATGGCGCGGAACATGTGCGTGAAGTTTTGGGCGATCAATGTGATTATGTGATTCAATCGCCGCAGCTCGGCACCGGTCATGCCGTTTTGCAAGCGCGCGATCTTTTGCGTGCGCGCGGCGGGCGAGTGGTGGTGTGTTATGCCGATATGCCTTTGCTCACTCTCGACTCATTTCAACGACTCATCGCCCAACGCGATAACACCATTGCCATGCTGACCGTGATCGCCCACGACCCACGCGGCTTTGGGCGCATCGTGCGCCAACCGAATGGCGACGTGCAAGCGATTGTCGAAGAGGCGCAGGCAACGCCCGAACAAAAAATGATTCGGGAATTAAACGCGGGCGTATATTCGTTCGACGCAGAATTTTTGTGGAGCGAGTTGCCCAAACTTCCTCTGTCGCCCAAAGGCGAATACTACCTAACCGATCTCGTTGCGGTTGCCGTCTCACAACACAAACGCGTCGTTGCCATTACCACCGATGATCTGGATGAAGCCATCGGCATCAACACCCGTGTTCATTTAGCAGAATGTGAAACGGTGATGCGCAAACGAATCAATCGGAGATGGATGGAAGCGGGTGTGACCATGATCGATCCCGCGACGACTCTGATCGAACCTTCGGCGATCCTCTCTGCGGATACGGTCATTCTGCCCAACACCCAGATCATCGGGCGCACCGTCATCGGCGGCGACACCGTGATCGGACCCAATACCTATATCGCCCACAGCAAGATCGGATCCCATTGCAAAGTGTTCGCGTCAGTTGTCGAAGAAGCCATAATGGAAGATCATGTCGAGATTGGACCCTACGCCCATCTTCGCAAAGGCGCGCATCTTGCCCGCGGAGTTCATCTTGGCAATTTTGGCGAAGTAAAAAATTCCTATCTAGGTGCTGGCGTAAGAATGGGACACTTCTCATACATCGGAGATGCTAAGATTGGCGCGAACACTAACATCGGCGCGGGGACGATCACTTGTAACTATGACGGCGAGAAAAAGAACGAAACAATTGTGGGCGATGATGTTTTCATTGGAAGTGATACCATGCTCGTCGCCCCCATCACGCTGGGAAATCGCTCGCGCACCGGCGCTGGCTCAGTCGTCACAAAAAATGTCCCCGACGATTCGTTGGCAGTGGGCGTGCCGGCGCGGATACGGAAGAAATGAACGATGAACAAAACCCCAAATCCTAAAAACCCAAATTCCAAATGAACAATGAGACAATGAACAAAGTTCTTTTGGGGTTTTGGAAATTGGGATTTGGGATTTTTAGGTCTTCTCTGTGATGGACAATTTGCTCGTAGATTTTCTAATTACACTTTCTCTGATCGCCGTTGACGGCGTATTGGCGGCGGCGCGATCATCTTTGGTCAGCGCCAAACGCACTAAACTCGATCAGATGATCGGAGAAAATGTAGACGGGGCATCCCTCGCGCGCCGTGTCGCCGAAGATTCAACGCGACTCATCCTCACCATTCGATTCGCTCAAACCTTGTGCCGCTTTCTGGCGGCGGGCGTCGCCACTTTATTTTTTGCGCCGTTGCTGGCTCAACTATTGTCGGGCGTGCCGTTGATCGCCGGACTCACAACGGCGATAGCGGTGGTGATTATCACCGGCAGTGTTGCGGTGATCGTGGTGGTCTGGGTTGAGATGGTTCCCGAATCCCTCGTGCTGCGCGATGCCGAAAGATGGGCGATCCGATTCGCGCCCATGATCGCTTTGCTGGAATCGTTTTTTTCGCCATTGGTCAGGCTGTCGGTTTTCGCCTCCGGACTCATCACCGTTCCACTCGGCGGACGCGCTCCGCAGATCGTCACCGAAGAAGAGATCAAAACAATGGTGGACGCGGGCGAAGAGGGCGGGGTGATCGAAGAGGAAGAGAAAGAGATGATCTATTCTATCTTTCAATTCCGCGATACGCTGGCGCGTGAAGTGATGGTGCCGCGCATTGATGTCTTTGCTCTTGATGCGGAGACCCCATTCGAGGAAGCGATCAACGAAGTGGTCGCCGTCGGTCACAGCCGCATCCCGGTGTATTCTGAAACAATTGATAATATCGTCGGTTTGATCTACGCCAAAGATTTACTGCGCGTGTGGCGCGAAGGCGCAACGAACAAAACCTTGCGCGATCTTTTGCGCCCGGCGCATTTTATCCCCGAAGCGAAAGCGTTGGATGAACTGCTCGCCGAATTACAGCAGCAGCGCATTCACATGGCGGTTGTGGTGGATGAATATGGCGGCACGGCGGGTTTGGTGACTCTGGAAGACATCGTCGAAGAGATCGTCGGCGAGATTCGTGACGAGTATGACACGACAGAAGAATCGCCCTATCTAAAAATTAATGAGGACGAATATATTTTTGACGGCGGGATTAATATTAATGATGTCAACGAATTACTCGATCTTAAACTTCCCAGTGATGACGCCGACACCATCGGCGGTTACATCTATGGGCAGTTGGGGCGTGTTCCCGCGTCAGGCGATCAATTAACTGAGGGCAACGTGGTGATGGAAGTTCAACATGTCACGGGGCGGCGCATTCGTAAAGTGCGCGTGCGTAAGCTGCCACCCGCGCCGAAAGAAGAAGATGAGGATCAAACGGATGAACGATGATATTAAAGAGATGTTGATTTCTCGTGCGTTGGCGGTGCGTGCCTGGGCGTATGCGCCGTATTCTAATTATCAAGTTGGCGCGGCATTGCTTGCCTCGTCGGGGAAAATTTATGACGGGGTGAATGTGGAGAATGCCGCGTATCCTTCCACCATTTGCGCCGAGCGCACGGCGTTGGTGAAAGCGATCTCCGAAGGGGAGCGGCAATTTGAAACGCTGGTGGTCGCCACTGAAAACGGCGGCAGCCCCTGTGGATCATGTCGGCAGATGCTGGCCGAGTTCGGACTCGATCTGACGATCTTAATCGTCAACGGCGAAGGGAAAATTTTGCAAGAGACATCGTTGAAAGAATTGTTGCCGATGGCATTCACTCCTACGAGTCTCAAGTGATAAATAGGGAAATGACTGATCGCTCCATCCCTCCTGCAATTGCCGCCATTGTGCCTGATGGCAATTTGACTCCGCGACAAAAACGGAGATTTCTAATTGACATGAGTCTGCGGAAGCAAAAACCCGGCACGGGCAGTTCGCTAGAATTTTTGCAACGGAGAACCGCAGATTATTCATATCCTGATCTACGCGAGTTTTTAAAAGACATCAAATGGGCGGTGATCGGCACTGTCGCCACTCGCGCCTATATGGCGGAACGTGTTACGCAAGGTTTGGATATTGTTGTGTTGAAAGAAGATGGCGAGAGAGTTATTCAACACCTTGTTACGGCGGGTTATACAGTTGTTTCTAAATTAGCAATCTCTGGTTATCAACTTTGCTCGTCAGATCAAAGCGTCGTCAATGTTTATTTCGGAAATCAAAAATGGTTGCCAATCGCTTTGCAAAACCTATCCCGCGATCCAGCAGGGTATCCAGTTTTGAGTTTGCCTTACTTGGTCTTGATGAAGTTTGATGCTCCGCGCATTAAAGATTGGGCGGACATCCCGCGTATGTTGTGCTTTGCTTCTGATCAACAGCTTGATGCAGTGCGCGAAGTCATTGCATGTTATAACCCTGATGACAAAGATGATCTTGAAGACCTGATCGTTTTAGGTAAGCGGGAAAAGGAAACGCCAGCGTGGTAATCAGACCGACGCGGTTTCAAAAACCGCGTCGGTCTTTTTTTATGTGCGGGTATAATCTCCCTCATGCCCTCGCGTGAACGCACCTTCCGCACTGAAGCGATTGTTCTGCGGCGCAAAGATTTCGGCGAAGCGGATCGCATTCTGACTCTGTTCACGCCCGAACTCGGAAAGATTCGTGCGTTGGCGAAAGGCATCCGCAAACCAGCCAGTCGCAAAGCGGGACACTTGGAACTTTATACGCGCTCAAAGTTGCTCGTTGCTAAAGGGCGCGATATGGACATCGTAACTCAAGCCGAGACAGTAGAATCGTATCGCCCACTGCGCGAAGATTTATTGCGATCCAGTTATGGTTCCTATTGCGCTGATCTCATTGACAAGTTCACGCCCGACGATTACGAGAACTTGCCGCTTTACGATTTGCTCGCCCGCGCGCTGGGGTGGTTGTGCGAGTCAACTGATTTGCAATTGACGACACGCTATTACGAATTGCAATTGCTGGGCATGTCGGGTTATCAACCGGAACTATTTCATTGCGTGGTTAAAGGGGAAGAGATCGTCGCCGAAGAACAATTCTTCAACCCTGCCGAAGGCGGCGTGATCTGCCCGCGCTGTGGCGAGAATCACCCGGGGGCGTTTCCTATTTCGCTTAACGCGCTCAAGGTCTTGCGCTTTATGCAGAACAATCCCTACGAGTCACTGCGCGAATTAAAATTGAGCGTAACGGTTCATCAAGAATTGGAACGTGTGATGCAGAGGGCAATTAATTTTCACCTTGAACGCCACCTCAAAAGCGCAGAGTTTGTGAATCTGGTGAGAAGGATTGGGTGATCCACGAAGCGCACGAAGGAACACGAAAGAAAGATTCAAATTTAGAAAACAATGACTAAACCATTAACCTTCCAACAAATCATCATCACCCTCGAAAACTTTTGGGCAAAGAATGGTTGCTTGATATGGCAGCCCTATAACCATCAAGTAGGCGCAGGAACTTATAACCCCGCCACATTTTTGCGCGTGTTAGGTCCCGAGCCGTGGAACGTCGCTTACGTCGAACCCTCGGTTCGTCCTGATGATGGACGCTACGGCGAGAATCCGAATCGCTTGCAGCAGCATTATCAGTATCAAGTGATTCTTAAACCCGATCCCGGCAACCCGCAAGAACTCTATCTCAAATCGCTTGAGGCGTTGGGCATCAACTCGCGTCAACATGATATTCGTTTCGTCGAAGACAATTGGGAGTCGCCCGCGCTCGGCGCGTGGGGCTTGGGTTGGGAAGTGTGGCTCGACGGTCAAGAGATCACGCAGTTCACCTATTTCCAACAGGCTGGCGGCATCCCCTGCGATCCCGTCTCGGTGGAGATCACCTACGGGCTGGAGCGAATCGCCATCGCTTTGCAAAACGTCACCAGCTTCCGCGATATTAAATGGTCTGATCACCTGACGTATGGCGATGTGAATCTGCAAGGTGAGCAGGAACACAGCAAATACTATTTTGAAGCCGCCGATGTGGAACGCTTGCACGAAATGTTCCTCAACTACGAAGCCGAAGCGAAGTCCGCACTCGAAAAAAATTTGGTGTTGCCCGCGCACGATTATGTCTTGAAGTGTTCGCACACCTTCAACGTTCTCGATGCGCGCGGCGCGATTGGCGTGACCGAGCGCGCCGCATATTTTGGCAAGATGCGGAACTTGGCGCGGGCGGTTGCCGAGTCTTATGTGAAGCAGCGTGAGGCGTTGGGCTTTCCGATGTTGAAGGAAGCCATCAGCCATCAGCCATCAGCCAAACGTAAGGTGACGCCGACAACCAAACCTGAAACTTTGTTGCTGGAAATTGGCGTTGAAGAGTTACCCTCGTCAGATGTGGAATCGGCGGTGGCGCAGTTGAATGAAGTTGCCCCGAAGATGTTGGCGGAGTCGCGGCTGAGTCACGGTGAGGTTAAAGTGTTCGCCACACCGCGTCGCGTGAGTCTGTTGATCAAGAAAGTGATCGCCCGCCAGCCTGACATCGAAAAAGTTTTGAAGGGGCCTTCGGTAGATCGTGCTTACGATCCAAATGGGAATCCGACTCCTGCGGCGCAAGGTTTTGCCAAAGGGAAAGGTGTTCCGGTTGAGTCGCTGCAGAAGCGTGAGATGGATGGCGGCAACTACGTGGTCGCCGTCGTGCGCGAAGTGGGCAAGCCCGCGAGTGATGTGCTGAGCGAGTTGTTGCCCAAGATGATCGCCGCGATTAAATTTGAAAAAGCGATGCGTTGGAACGTGAGCGGCGTTTCGTTCTCACGCCCGTTGCGTTGGATCGTGGCGATGCTTGGCGCGAATGTGATCCCGCTTGACTATGCGGGTGTGAAGTCGAGTAATGTGAGTCGTGGTTTGCGCCCGCTGGGTTCACTAGCGCTCAAGATTAAGAGCGCGGATGCTTACGCAAAGACTCTGCGCGCGGCGAAGATTGAAATTGATTTTTCTAAACGCGGCGCGGATGTGTTGAAGCAGGTGAAGAAGTTGGCGGCGAAAGTCGGCGGCACGATCACCGATGAAGATGTGTTGACTGAAGTGACGAATCTGGTTGAACATCCAACTGCGTTGCTCGGCTCGTTTGACGAATCGTATTTGGAACTGCCACGCGATGTGTTGATCTCGGTAATGAAGAAGCATCAACGTTACTTCCCGCTTGAGAAAAATGGCAAGCTGTTGCCGCACTTCGTCGTTGTGCGTAACGGCGACAACCTGCATCTCGACTTGGTGCGCGAAGGTAACGAGCATGTTATCCGCGCCCGCTTTGCCGACGCCAACTTTTTTGTGCGCGAAGATGTGAAAGAAAAACTTGAAGCCTATCGCTCCAAGTTAAGTTCGCTTACCTTCCAAGCCAAACTTGGTTCAATGCTCGACAAGTCGGAACGCATCGAGAAGTTAACGGGCGTGGTCGCTAAAATGTTGGAACTCGGCGGCAACGAGTCGAAAGACGCTCTGCGCGCGGCGCATTTGTGCAAAGCTGATCTGGCGACACAAATGGTTGTCGAGATGACTTCACTGCAAGGCATCATGGGGCGTGAGTATGCGTTACGAAGCGGTGAGAGTGAAGTTGTGGCGAAGGCGATTGGCGAGCAGTATCAAACTGTGCCGCAAACAAAAACCGGTTTAGCTATTGCGCTAGCAGACCGACTCGATTCGTTGGCGGGTTTGTTCGGCGTTGGGTTGATCCCCACAGGCGCGAAGGACCCGTTTGGTTTGCGGCGTGCGGCGTTAGGCATTGTGCAACCGCTCATTGAACACAAGATCAGTTTTGATCTCAAAGTTGCTTTACGTGGGGCAGCAGCAGTTCAACCGTTTGTCTTGAAACAAGAGACGTATCAACAAATTTTAGATTTCATCGCCGGGCGTTTGCGCGTGGTGTTGATTGACGAAGGCTATCGCTACGATGTAGTGGACGCTGTCATCGCGCCCAATGGCTGTGGACATGATCCGTATCAGGCAAAAGAGTCGGCGGCACAGTTGATGAAGTGGGTCGCCCGTGAGGATTGGTCAACGATTCTGCCTGCTTACTCACGCTGTGTCCGCATCACCCGCGATCAGAAACAAGTGTATGAAGTGAATCCATCAATCTTCGTTTTGGATGCCGAAAAGAATCTATGGAACGCCTATCAAGACGCGCCGCGCACATTGGATGCAGTAACATCAGTGGATGGATTTTTAAATTCCTTCCTACCGATGATCCCTGCCATCAACAATTTTTTTGAAGACGTGATGGTGATGGACAAAGACCAAGCCGTGCGTGAGAATCGTTTGGGCTTGTTGCAAAAAATTTCTGCGATGGCAAATGGTGCAGTAGACATGAGTAAGTTAGAGGGATTTTAAACAAAACGCGGAGCAGTAATGCTCCGCGTTTTTATTTTCTGAGTAGGTTATAATTTCATCACGACAAACGACAAGCCTATAACTTGCGAGGTGCAATATGATTGTTATTAGAGTCACTCCTGAGTATACGTTGAATATCCCTGACCGTTACCGCCAAATGATCCATGCGGGACAAGAGGTTGCTTTGAGTGTAGACGCTCAAGGGCGACTTGTGATTACGCCTGTCGAAAAGATTCAAGCGACTTTGTTGGAGAGCTTCGGAATGTGGAAAGATCGAACTGATCTGCCGCGAAACGGTATTGAATATATGGATCAGATTCGGCATGGCGAACGCTTGAATCAGTTGATATGAAATTATGAAACTGATTGACACAGATGTGATCATTGATCACTTTCACGGCAATCGCGCCGCGATGGAATTCTTTGCGGAAAATTTAGCGGCGGGCGAAGTATTAGCGATTTCGGTGATCAACTTAACTGAACTTGCAAGCGGGATGCGTTCTGAAGAGGAAGCGCGCACTGAACAATTGTTAAGTTTGTTCACAGTATTAGAAGTAAGTGAACCGATTGCTCGACAAGCCGCATCTTATTTGCGTCAATATCGGCGTAGCCACAATTTAGAATTAGGTGATGCATTAATCGCCGCCACTGCTTCACATTCTGGCGCAGAACTGATCACACGTAATCTCAAACATTATCCAATGAAAGATATTCAAGTGACCATGCCTTATGAGCGTGGCGCGCGTTGATTTTTCCTCGTATTACATCCAACCTCTAACCTCCAACATCTAATATGAGCGGTCCTGCCGACGAAATCAAATCTCGCCTCAACGCCGTTGACCTCATCGGTGAGACGGTCAAGCTGCGCCGCTCGGGTCGGTCGTTTGTCGGTCTGTGTCCGTTTCACGCGCACACCAAGAACACGCCGTCGTTTGTGGTCTGGCCCGAAACGGGAACGTGGCGCTGCTTCGGTCAATGCAACGAAGGCGGCGACATTTTTAAATTCGTGATGAAGAAAGAAGGCTGGCAATTCCGCGACGCCCTCGAACATCTTGCACAGCGCGCGGGCATAGAACTCAAACCGCGCACGCCTCAAGACGTGGAGCGCGAAGAAGAATACAAACGTCTGCGCGATCTGCTCAACCTCGCCGTTACTTATTATCAAAATCTCCTCGTCAATGCCCCGCAAGCGCAACTCGCGCGCGAACATTTGCAGAAGCGCGGATTGACTCAACCGACTCTCGAAACGTTTGAACTCGGTTACGCTTTGCCAATGTGGGAAGCGGCGCAAAAATTTTTCGCCGAGCGCGGCTTCAATCACAAAGAAATGTTGGATGCTGGTTTGCTCGTCGAGCGCGATGATGGCACACTGCGTGATCGATTCCGTAACCGATTAATGATCCCGATTCGGGATGGGCAGGGGCGCATGATCGGCTTTGGGGCGCGGGCTCTCGACCCGAACGATCAACCTAAATTTCTCAACTCGCCGCAAACGCCGCTCTTCAACAAAGGCGAAACCGTTTACGCTTTAGATCGCGCGCGCAAAACAATTGCCGCCACAGGCGTCGCCGTTTTGGTCGAAGGCTACATGGATGTGATGGCGGCGCATCAGGCAAACTTCACCAATGTCGTTTCGGCGATGGGGACTGCGTTGACCGAGACTCAACTTCGACTCATCAAAAAATTTGCCAAGCGAATCGTTCTCGCTCTTGACGCCGACGTGGCGGGTGATAAAGCTACCCTGCGCGGACTCAATGTGGCGCGTGAGACTCTGGATCGCGATTACACGCCCGCCTTTGATGCGCGTGGGCTCATCCGCAGTGAAGGCAAACTGCAAGCCGACATTCGCGTCTTCACTCTGCCTGATGGTCTCGACCCCGATGAGGTCGTCAACAAAAATCCTGACGACTGGCGCAAGGGAGTTGATGGGGCTGAGCCGATTGTGGATTACGTGATGCGCGCCCTCACTGTCGGGCGCGATCTCGATGATCCCAAAACCAAATCCGATGTCGCCGATGAGATTCTGCCGATCATTGACGACGTTGCCGATCCGATTGAGCGTGATGCCTATCGCCAAAAATTAGCGCGTCTGTTGAAGATTGACGAGCGCGCGTTGATTCAGAAGACGCTCACGCGCGAGAGGAAGTTGGCGACTCGACCAGCGAAGCCGCCGCCGTTGACGACATCCGCACCCTCATCAAGTGCGGATGCCGACTCTACGCTGCGCGGCGATCACAAGCTGCTGAGTGAGGCGATCATTGATCGACTCGAATCCTATTGCCTGAGCGCTCTCGTCCGTCATCCCGATCTGGTGGCGAAAGCCGATCGCCAATTGCGTTTGCTCTCGCTCACGCCATTATCGTCTGACGATTTCACTCACACCGATCTGCAAATTATTTTTAACTCGTTGCGCTTGGCGTTGGATCAACACAAGATCGAGCCCTATGAGCATGTGGGGTTAAATTTGGATGATCTTCTGCAATCGCGTTTGCAAACATTGTTGGACGACGCCGACGAAGTGCTGTTGGATGATCGGCAACGCATTGAAGATATTTTATTTGCGGTGATCCGTTTGCGTGACCGCAACGTGGATGCCGCGCTGAACGAAATGCGCTTCTTGCAAGAAGATGCCGACGAAGAGATGGGGAACGTTTATAATATGCAGGTACACGCGCTGGTGCAGGCAAAACAAAAATTGACTCAAGCGCGCAAGCGATATACAAAGCGCATGGAGCGCGTGGTGGATCTCAAAGCGGATGAAGAAAGCACTTAAGAAAACGCCGAAGTCCAAGAAACTAAAAAAGTCATTGCCTCCTCCTGCGACGCCGAAGAAAAAGAAAGGGCAACGCAAGGTTGAGCAGATCGATCTCGACGATTCGGTTCATCGCGGGGTCGCTTCAACGTTGCTTGAGTCCGATAACGGGTCGTCGGCGCGCGAGGCGGACGTT
>Ga0209514_10008276_pt1 | contig 11892 bp, 8 predicted proteins | sample Subgrocontami58m_FD_187452 | JGI IMG/M metagenome (GOLD analysis project Ga0209514, IMG submission 187452) | Subsurface groundwater microbial communities from S. Glens Falls, New York, USA - GMW37 contaminated, 5.8 m (SPAdes) (version 3) | ecosystem: Environmental > Aquatic > Deep subsurface >...
AGAAGTACTTCTTCTTCCTGACCTTCGCCCAGGCCGAATAGATACCGAGCGTGACCAGGGTCAGGAACAGGTTGACGATCCAGATGCGGAAGTATTCGCCCGCCGAGCCGGTGAACTCGGGGCGGATGGTGCGGCCCTGCACGGTTGATTCGGTACTTTCCGTCATTCGTCTTCGTGCCCTGGCCTGTCTCGAATTCGGGTACCGCATTCACCCCGGTTTTCGATTTGCTCCAGCTTACCCCGGTTTCGCGCGCACGGCATGGAACCGGCTCCGGGTCGCCCGAAGCGCCTCCGGTCCAGCGGACGGAATGTCGATTTGACACAAATCCGCTGTGCGGGATGGCGTCGAATCCGGCGCTTCGCGCGCCCACAGTGCAGCTGCGGCCCGAACGGACCGCGGCAGCCGCTGGGTCGGCGATGTGCCAGCGATGCGCACGGCGAACGACATCGCGCACTCGAACTAGGAGAATGAAAATGCCAAGCAAAGGTGTCGATTATTACGGCTACATCGACGGCAACCAGAAGGTCGCCTTTTCCGGGCCCAAAGTGGGCAGCACGCTCACGGTCGCCGACAATTTCAAGAAGAACAATCTGCAGATCGACTCGCACAACATTCCGGGGCCGCTGGATTTCGTCGGCCGGTTCGCCTGGGTCGCAAGCGACGGCTACGGAACGCAATTCTCCACGCAGTCGCTCGACATCAATTCACTCACCGGCAACATCGCCGGCGGAACGATGACGACGATGATGGAGACGCCGCCGGTTTCCGCGGTCGACGCGAACGGCTGCGTCAACACGGTCTGCTATGGTTTCTACGATTCCGGCCCGGGCTGGAGCGGCCTGACCAACCAGGACCAGTCGTATGTCTACGTCACGAGCGGCCTTCAGGATTGGATGGCATCCGGCGTTGCGTACTACAACGCCTATCACACCAAGGATGCCGGAGAATTCCCGTTCTACAAGTTCGTCCTTCCCGGCGCGCATGACGCCGGAATGAATACGATGAGCACGGTGTCAAGCGTCCTGTATTCCCCGGAGGGCGCGGCCATGGTGTCCGCGGTCGCGTACGCCTTCCCGTTGCTCGCGGCATTCACCGTCGCCGAGGCCCCTTACGTCCTGCTCAATGCCGCGATGACGCAGAAGGACGGCACGACCGACATGCTGAACCTGGGGGCGCGGTACTTCGATTTCCGTCCGGGCACCATGTACAAGGGCATCACGGGGTTCTCCGGCGAACGCTTTCACCAGCATGCGGTCGTTCCGGGGCAGTCCTACGTGAAATTCCTGGAGGAGGTGTTGACGTGGCTGGCGGCCCACAAGGGGGAGATCGTGGTCGTGAGCTGCAATACGCAGGGATTCGGCGACGACGCCATGAAGCCCACCGTCGCGGATCTGAACGGCGATTATCAGACGGCGGTTTCGAATTCCGGAATCGGCAATATCGCGCTCGGCGACAAGACCAGCCTGGGCAAGACCTACAACCAACTGGTGAAGGAGAACAGGCGCCTGATCTTCCTGAATCAGATCAATGGAGAAACGACCAAGTACGATTCGTACGAAGGAGACCTGTACGCAACGACCGACCCGAACAACGTGATCAAGGCCCTGGCGAAGATGAACACCGCGGGCCAGGCCGGATTCGACTACACGGTCCTGCAGTTGCAGGGAACGGCGACCGGAATTCCGTCGGTCCAGAAAGGAGGGCTGTTTTCCCTGAGCAAGACGGCCTCGCCCCTGATGTCGACCAAGGCGAAGTTCGACGCGACAACCATACCCTGGGTGAGGCAGAACGCTTACGCGAATCTGCAGGCGCCGCAGCCGCTGGTCCTGTTGAACGACTTCGTCGAGACCGCAACGGTGGAGGCCGCCTGGTGCCTGACGGTCGATCGTTGGGGCTGGGACAGCTCGGAAGAAGCTTTTGAGGCCGGGCAGGCGTTCAGGAAGGTTCCGGAAGGCCAAGCCGCCTGACGGCAATCGACCCATATCCGCGTTTCGGCAGGCAGCCACCTTCGCGCGCCGCAAAGGTGGCTGTGCCCGCACAGTGCGGAACTTGCCGGCGATCCGCATGGGACGGGCGTCTCCGGGATGGATAGCCAGCGCATCGCATTCACCTTTATTCAGGACTTTCGGCCGGCGGCAAGCCCGGCGGCCGGAACATCATTCGGCTTCGCGCGCAAGGCGCATCATTCGGGCTTGATCCCGGCGGCCTTGACTATCGGCCACCACTTGTCGGCCTCGGCCCTCTGGAGCGCAGCGAGTCCCTCCGGCGATTGCTGTTCGCGCGACGGCATCTCCTGACCGAGATCGGCGAGCCGCTGGCGAACGGCGGTATCGGCGAGCGCCGCCACGATGGCGGAGTTGAGCTTTTCGACGACAGGCCCGGGCGTGCCCCGGGGCGCCCAGATTCCGTACCAGACGGAAATGTGGAGCCCGGGCAGGCCCGCTTCATCCACCGTGGGGATGTCCGGCGCGGCCGCCAGCCGCGCCTTCGCGGTCACGGCGAAGGCGCGGATCTTCCCGCCGCGCACTTGCGGAAGCGAGTTCGACGCCTGGTCGACCATGAATTGGATGTGTCCGCCGACCAGGTCCTGCAATGCCGGCCCGGTGCCGCGGTAGGGGATGTACTGGAATCGGGTGCCCGAGAGGTTCTGGAAGTTGAGCCCTCCCATGTGCGACGCGGAGCCGACGCCGGCGGTTCCGAGCGATCCCTTGCCGGGATTGGCCTTCAGCCACGCGATCAGCTCCTTCAGGTCCTTGGCCGGCACGGCGGGACTTGCGACGACGAGCAGGGGATTGGTGGCGATCATGCCGAGCGGCTCGAGGTCCTTCAGCAAATCGTATTGGAGCGGGTAGATCGCGCCATTGATGACGTGCGTGCTCCAATGGCCGATGCTCAGCGTGTAGCCGTCGGGCGCGGCGCGGGCGACCCGGCCCACGCCGAGCGTGCCCGCCGCGCCGGTCGTGTTCTCGACCACCACCGTCTGGCCGAGCGTCCTGCCCATGGGCACGGCCATGATGCGGGCGATCGTGTCCACCGGGCCGCCCGCGGCGAAGGGCACGACCATGGTGATCGGTTTCGTCGGGTAGGTTTGCGCAGCCGCGGGAGCGACGCTTCCGCAGGCGGCGGCGAGGAACAGGAGGACGCGCAGTATATTCATTTTTCATCCTTCGTACGAAAGTCGAATCAAGCGGGCCGCCACGCCAACTTGCGCCAATATTGCCTCCGACCGGCCTGAATTGCCACTGTCCGGTGGATGCCGGGTCCTAGCGCCTGGCAACGATATACGGCATTAGCGCGAACACGACGAGCATGAGGGGGTATCCATCAGCTCGGCTGTCCTTTCGCCGAAGCGCGGGAGCACCCAGAGGACGCGAACGGTCCCCAGGGGGAACCCCGCACCGAACGCCAGCGCGAAATAGAGCACGCCGGCGTTCAGGATCTGCATCACGAGCCAAGGGCCGCTCGGTCCATGGCGCTCACCGGAACCACCGCGGCACGCGTCCGTTGTACCCCTCCCATTCACCGGTTCCGGCGAGCACCGCGCAGCCGCACGGTTCGTGGCCTGCCTCGGCGAAGCGACGCACGGCGTCGCGTATGCCTCGCGTTGCCCGCGTGCACTTGGCGAGCAGCTGCGGCTCTCCTCGGGTTTCGGTGCGCCCTACGGATGGATGATCCGCTCTCGGCCATCCTCGTTTCTCAATCTCAATGAGCTGGCCGTGCCCTTCGCCTCCAATATCGCACAGGTGTCCTTCGTACCCGAGGGACCGGCAAAGCTCACTCCTGCGGCTTGTTCCGACGCCCCGCCACTTTCGTGTACTTGAACCTCAGCATGGCAACCGCCGCTGGAGCATCTGTGTGACGCCTAACGCGCTGCTATGCGCGTGTCTGCCAGACGGCCGGATCGCGTCGAGCGTGAAAGACCGCCAAGACGACAATTCGATCTGCTTCCGGTCGGAAGAACACTGAGTAAGGAAAGCGGCGTGCCTGAACACACCGAATATCGCCGTGTCTGACGGGAAATCCATCGGGATGACTTGATGCAAGCTCGACGGCATGATCAATCTCCGATACGAACTCCGTTCCAAGCCCGGGCTGTCGGTCCTCGTACCACATCGCTGCGGCGTCAAACTCTGCGCGAGCAGCGCGGCGGAAGACGACCCTCAGGGTCATCTCTTCAAGCGAGCGGTGATAGAGGACTTAACCTCTTCCCAGGAAACGACTTCGTCAGGATGAGCTTCGTGGTCTGCGAGACGACGATCAAGCTCGGCGCGTTGCGCGTCTGTCAGGGGTGTGGCGGCGGCAATGCTGTCCCAGAGCTCTTCGACAAGCGCTAAACGCTCCTCGACGCTGAGCCGTTCGATGCCAAGTGACTTAAGTGAAACGCTCATGGCAGGACCCTACGAATGTTCGAATGATACCAAAGTCAACGCGCAATCGACACAGAGGCGCATAACGTCCACGCCCACCGGCGCGCGCGCCAACGGGTGTTTGAATTCGTACGGCGGCTCCGCGCGCGTCCGCGTGGGGCGTGTTGATACTGATTGAGGCCCCCGATTCCGGCGGGCTTGGTGGCTGATCGCTACCATCCGAATACGTGTTGGCTGACACGGACACTTTGGAAAAGGAGGCCTCAAATGCGATTCTATACCCGACAGCATCGGTTTTACTGCGGCGTGGACTTGCACGCGCGCTCAATGTACGTGTGCGTGCTGGACCAGGAGGGCAACGTGTTGGTGTCCAAAGACATCCCCACGGTGGCCGAGCCGTTTCTGCGGCTCATTGCGCCATACCGCGAAGACCTGGCGGTGGCAGCCGAGTGCATGTTCACCTGGTACTGGCTCGCGGACCTGTGCGCGCGCGAGCGCATCGTGTTCGTGCTGGGGCATGCGCTGTATATGCGCGCCATCCACGGCGGCAAGGCGAAGAACGATCGGATCGATGCGCACAAGATCGCAGCGCTCCTTCGTGGCGGGATGCTGCCGCAGGCCTACGTGTACCCGCAGGCGATGCGCGCTACGCGCGATCTGATGCGGCGGCGAAACTATCTCATGCGCCAGCGAGCGGAGCTGCTCTCGCACATCACCAACACCAACCACCAGTACAACCTGCCCGCCCTGGGGGTTCGACCCGCCCGGCCGGCAGAGCGCTCAGGTGTCGCCGAGCATTTCCGCGAACCCGCGGTACGTAAGAGTATCGAAGCGGACCTCTCGCTCATCGATCACTATGATCGGGAGTTGCCGCGGTTGGAACGCTATATCGAGTCCTTGGCTCAGGGACACGATCCGCTCGCCCTGGCCATCGTGCGCACCATTCACGGCATGGGCAAGGTGTTGGGATTGTCGATCCTCTACGAGATCCAGGACATCGCGCGCTTTGCTCGGGTACAGGAGTTCCTGTCGTACTGTCGGCTGGTGAAGCCGACCAAGGAGTCCGGCGGCAAGATTCTGGGGCACTCGGGCAAGAAGATCGGCAACGCCCACCTCAAGTGGGCGTTCTCGGAGGCCGCGGTCGGGTTCCTGCGCGCCAACAAACCGGCCCAGGCATTGCGCCAACGTCTGATGGCCAAGCACGGCAAGGGCAAGAGCCTGGCGATCATCGCGGCAAAACTCGGCCGCGCGGTGTACTTCATGCTCAAACGCGGCCAGGCGTTCGACGCCGAGCGCTTCTTCGCCCATTGAGTCCGATTCGGTGCCGGTGAGCGCGCATCCGCAACGTTCTAACTGGAGCCATCAGGGCGCGCGACCAGCCCACTGAGGTCGACCGATGTCCGTATGCCCTTCGAGCACGCCGCGACCTTGGCCGCTACAGCCCGGCAGCCCTTCGCGTTGATGGGACGCGCCCGCCGGCACCGAATCGTTCCTCGACCTCCGAGATGCCTTGTTTGCTCGCCTGCCCCTTACCCGAGCGCGGTACTAACCGGACGGAATCCTCCGATTCCGAGCCAGACGCATTGAATACGCCGGAAAGGGCTAGTAGTCGTTTCCAGGGCGTCGCGCGCACACGTTGCACGCGACGACGCCGATCGGTCCGCCGATCGGCGCCTGACCCTCGATAGGTGTTTGGACCAGGCAGCGCCTGCGAAACCCGCCACCTGAAATCAAGTCAGGCCACAGCAAAAAAGCACGACGACGTCGTTGCAGAAAAATCGCGAGCCTCACCCCTCGCGCCGGCTACGCCTTTGCCCCTTGACACGCCGGGGCCTCATAGGTGTTAGAGCGCACCTAGCGCCTCCCTCAGCGCCGATTCTGCTGCCTCGGCGTCTGCCGCAAATTTACGCAAGTCGTCGAGGTTCACTTTCTTTTCACGGTTCGAATACTTCTGAATCTCGGTCATGAATTCCTTGGCATTTAGGTCTACCCAAATGCGCCAGGGATTGTGGACGATGATGTTGCGGCGATCAGACAGTGCCTCTGCAGCTTGAATTGCCGAAAGTGCCTGTTCGCGTTTTGCCTCGTCGGTCGCCCGCCGCTCAACTAACCGTCTAAGTACGTTTGCGCGGGGCCTGAAGTTCATGTCGCCCAGTAGTTCGTCTATGCGATCAGTGGACAATCGACCGAGTTGCTCATAGACGAGCCATTCAATCCGCGCAAACGCCCAAACTGCATCACCGAGCGCGAGCGCCAAGTCCTTGTAGAGGGCCTCAAGATAATGCGGCTCGGTCGGCACTGTGTGCGCTCTAACTTGTAATGGTAGACATTGTGGAGAGGCTACAACCATATACGTGTACATGCAAATCTCTACAGGTATATGGAGCCATCTGCCGCTATATGGGGCCTGCTGGTAGGTCATGCCATTCAGCCGGTGACCACGCGATGTCCGATTCCGAGGGCGCGTACGGCGTCCCAGGATAGCTCCCACAATTTTTGTCGCGGGCGCCAGATTCCGCCGGCCTTCTTCACGGCGATGCGCAGCTCGGTCTCGTTCCAGGCGACGCGAACGCCGACCAGGTCGTGGTCATTGCGACGCGCGCGCCGCGGACGGCCGTTCCAGGGTGTCTCGTCGACTATCAGCTCGACAGTTTTCAAGCGCCGGCCGCGCGTTTCGTCGTAAAGGTAGCGCACGCATACCAGCCGCTCCCCGAATCGGGCGAGGAGCGTGCCGGGCATTCCGGGCCGCAAGGTCAGGCGGGTTTGCATCGCGTCTCCCGCCGTCGTTAACGCGCGAGCCGAGGAATGAGTGGACGTCCGGGCATGGGCGACGACGCGGGCAGGTTCTCGCTCGCGCTCGAGCGGCGCGACCCTGCGCGCCAGCCGCGCTTTCGCCGGGCTGTTCCGGCAGACGCTGAGGGCCGGGTCAGACGCCGACCACGCCTCCGTCGTTGCGCGTGACCACGAGGGTCGCGGAGCGCGGGCGCGCCGTTCCGCCGTCGGGCCAGTGGCTCTCGAAGTTGGCAGGCGTGCCGATGTTGGCGGCGGACGTGTTCTCCCCCGGGTGCTGGATGTTGACGAAGATCGCGCGTCCGTCGGGCGTCTCGGTGATGCCGGTGATTTCGCAGCCCTTGGGTCCGACGAGGAAGCGGCGCAGCCCCGCAGTCCCCGGCTGCTTGCCGACGAACGTCGTGACGGTCTGATCGGCATTGGCGTTCGCCGGCACCGCGAGGTTCAGCACCGCCTTGCTCCCGCCGTCTCCCAACTGCCCGGGCATCGCGGCGAGCAACATGCAGTTGGTCGCATCGGTATAGGCGCCGTCGTCGGTCTGGATCCACAGCAGGCCCGGCGTCGCATAGCTGAACCACAGGCCGTCGGGGCTGGAGAAATCGTTGTCGGCGGTCAGCCCCGAGAGGTTTATGTTCGCCTGGTAGTTCGTGTTGTCCCCGCCCGTGTCCACCGCCGCCTGCGCGCCGAACAGGTACACGTCCCAGGTGAAGGCCGTCGCGGCGGGATCGCCGCCCGCCTCTTTCCAGCGGATGATGTGGCCGTTCACGTTGCCCCTGGAGGTCGAGCTGCCTCGCGTGTCGCTGTAGAAGCGCGGGTTGGCAGGGTCGAGCGGCGCGCCGCTCGATCCGGTCGCGCCGCGGTTGCTGTTGTTGGTGAGGGTCATGTAGACCTCGCCGTTCAGCGGGTTGACGGCGCCCCACTCGGGCCGGTCCATCTTGGTCGCGCCGACCGCGTCCGCGGCAAGCCGCACGTTGGTCAAGACGTCGGCCTGGTCGGCGAAGGCATAGGTCGTGTTGCCGGAGATCGCGGCCTGGCCGATGTCGAGCTTCAGCCACTGGCCGGTCCCGTCGGCGTTGAACTTGGCGACGTACAGCGTGCCGCTGTCCAGGTACTTGCTGCCCGCCGTCAGCCCGCGGTTCGCGTCGGCCGTATCCCAGTTGGCGGTCGAGACGAACTTGTAGATGTACTCCATGCGCGAATCGTCGCCCATGTAGGCCACGATCGGCTTGCCTGGCGTGGCCCTGGCCAGCATGGCGCCCTCGTGCGCGAAGCGGCCGAGCGCGGTGCGCTTTCTCGGCGCCGCGACCGGATCGTAGGGATCGATCTCCACCACCCAGCCGAAGGTGTTGATGACGTTTCGGTAATCGTCGGCAGCGGTCGCGCCCGTCACGCTTGCGTTCCAGCGGTCGTAGAGATCGCCGGCGGCGTTGGCCCAGCCGTAGGTGCCGGTGTTCGACGTCGCGCCGTAGCGGTTGAACGAGGTCACCTCCTTCGCCGTGCGCACCGCGTTGTCTGTGGAGGGGCGCTTGAAGTAGAACGCCCAGTTCTCCTCGCAGGTGAGGTAGGTGCCCCAGGGCGTGTAGCCGATCGCGCAGTTGTTGAGCGTGCCGCGGGTCTGGGTCCCGGAGGGCGAGTACCGGGTGACCATCAGGTCGTCACCCCGCGCCGGACCCGAGAGATCGATCGCCGTGGCGGCGGTGATGCGGCGGTTGTAGGCCGAGGCCTGGTCGACCGCGTAGGCGGACCCGCTCTTCTGCACTTCGATCACCGAGACGGCGTGGACGTTGACCTCCTTGTCCACCTCGGCGGCGACGCGCGCCGCGACGTTGTACGCGGCCACCTGGGCCGGGGTGTGCAGGAAGATCTGCGTGATGTTCTCGTGGTTCATGCACAGCAGGCCGCGCGAGGAATTGGTATCGTCGCGCGCGCTGCCGCCGGCGTTCAGGCCGAAATAGTAGATGCCGTCGTGGTGATCGCCGGCGCGGTGCTCGAAGCTCGCCGCCGTGTCGCTGCCGTCGTTGGCGTAGGCGCCCGCGCTCGCGTCGATCGGATCGCCCAGGCGGTAGAGCACCATCGCGCTGTAGCCGGCGGGGACCGAAAGCGTGTCGGCGACGCTCTTCGCCACCGCGCTGAACGTAGTCGCGCCGAAGGCCAGTGCCTGCGATGTCACCGAAGGCGCCGGGTCGCTCGAGCCGGACGAGCCGCACGCGGCGAGGCTCGCACCGAGGAACGGCATCGCGGCGAGGCCCACGCCTCCCTTCAGCAGGTTGCGCCGGCTCAGGCGGGCTTGCAGAATGCTTTCGAAGCTGGAGTTTGCGGAAACGTTATGGCCGATGTCGTCGGGGTCGATTGCGGCGGGCTGCATTGTTCTCGTGTTCATCGTCTCTCCTCGTGGCGTTGATGAAACGTCGCGAGTCTGCCGCCGCTGTGTTACGCAACCGTGTAATTTCCATGACGCCTGTTTTGCGTCCGCATGACAACGCGTGTTACGGTTCGATGAACGGGAACAAGGGTGCAATGGAGTCGCTTGCCGGACGCCGAATTCGATGAACGCCGAAGCCATTCTGAGCCAGGGATTCCGCGCGATTCCCGATCTGGTCCGCGTGCACGGAGCGCGCCAGCCGCGCCATGCGGCGCTCGCGCACGATGGGCGCACGCTCGACTACGCCGCGCTCGATGCGCTCGTGGATCGCGTCGCGGCAGCGCTGCAGCGCGAGGGCCTCGCGCCCCGGGACGCGATCGCGATCTGCGCCGGGACTTCGCTCGAATATGCGGCGGTGTTCCTCGGCGCGCTGCGCGCCGGGGTCGCGGTCGCGCCGCTTGCGCCTTCGGCCACCGCGGAGAGCCTCGCCGGAATGCTCGCCGACGCCGGCGCGAAGCTGCTGTTCGCGGACGGCGCGGCGGCGGGCGCCCTCGCGCCCGTGCGCGCGCGCATCGCTGCGCGCCTGGTCGCGCTCGAGGGCGCTTCGGGCGAGCCGCTGGAGTCCTGGCTCGCCGCCGAAGGCGCGGTGCCCAGGCCCGTTGCGATCCGCCCCGAGTGGATCTTCAACATCATCTATTCCTCGGGGACGACCGGTGCGCCCAAGGGCATCGTCCAGCCGCACGCGATGCGCTGGGCGCAGGTGCAGCGCTCCGCGCCCTTCGAGTACGGGTTCGGGGCCGTGACGCTGCTCGCCACCCCGCTGTATTCGAACACGACGCTGGTGGCGCTGTTTCCCACGCTCGGCATGGGCGGCACCGCCGTGCTGATGGGCAAGTTCGACGCGGCCGGCTACCTCGCCCTGGCCGAGAAGCACCGCGCCACGCACACCATGCTCGTGCCCGTGCAGTACCGGCGCATCATGGCGCTGCCGGATTTCGATCGCCACGATCTCGCCTCGTTCCGCTTCAAGCTGTGCACCAGCGCACCGTTTCCCGCCGCGCTCAAGGCCGAGGTCCTCGCGCGATGGCCCGGGGCGCTGTTCGACCTCTACGGCCTTACCGAGGGCGGCGGCACCTGCATCCTCGATGCACGCGCGCACCCAGACAAGCTGCACACGGTGGGCCGGCCCGCGCCGGGGCACGACATCCGGCTGATCGACGAGCAGGGCCGCGAAGTCGCGAGAGGCGGGACAGGTGAAGTCGTCGGCCGGTCCTCCGTCATGATGACGGGCTACCACAAGCAGCCGGAGATGACGGCGAAGGCGGAGTGGTTCGACAGGGAGGGCAGGCGGTTCCTGCGTACCGGGGACATCGGCCGCTTCGACGACGAGGGCTTCCTCACGCTGCTCGACCGCAAGAAGGACATGATCATCTCGGGCGGATTCAACATCTATCCGAGCGACCTGGAGTCGGTGCTGCGCGGGCACCCGGCCGTGGCCGAGGCCGCGGTGGCCGGCGTTGCCTCGGAACGCTGGGGCGAGACGCCGGTCGCCTTCGTCGTGCTCGAAACAGGGTCTTCCGTCACGGCCGCAGAGCTGCTCGCCTGGGCGAACGAGCGCCTCGGAAAGACCCAGCGGTTGGCGGCGGTCGAGCTGCTCGAAGCGCTGCCGAGGAGCGCGATCGGCAAGGTGATGAAGCGCGAGCTGCGCGAGGCCTACGGTCGCGGGGCAAGCTGAGTGCAGCGCACGTGTGCGAAAGCAGTGCTCATTTCTCCGGCGCAATCGGGATCCGGGGCGCCCATTGCAGCCATTCCTTGCGCGGGGCGCCGTGCAGCGGAAACACCGTCCCGTCTTTCACCTGCCGGGCGTTCGGATCGTTCGGCGTGGCGAATTCGATTCCGCCTGCCACCATCGAGCGCAAGGATTCCATCTTGATCTGCAGGCCGCTGAACAGGCCGGCGCTCACGCTTGCGCCGCTCACGTTCCAGAACACCGAGCCGCCGCGGACCAAGGTCGCGTAGCGCTGCCTGATCAGCGCGTGGATGTCCGCCGAGGTGGCGTTGGTCCCGAGATCGACTTTCTGTACGACGCCGACTTCGACGCCGCGGTAGTAGACGGGCGAGTTCGGCTTCAGGGATCGCGGGCGGTCGCTGCGCAGAACGAGCTTCAGCCCTTCGGGCTCCGAGGCGATCGGTGCCCTGTCCAGCCCCAGGAATTCCGATTTCGCCTCGCCGTTTCCCGGCAACACCTGGATCTCCGGTCCGGTGATGACCGTCCCCAATCCGGTGATGTTGCCGAACCCCACCTCCGGACGCACGATCCAGAAGATCGCCCCCTCCCGCGCGATCGAGGCGGCCGACCGCTGCAGGCGTGC
>Ga0209514_10008278_pt1 | contig 11890 bp, 12 predicted proteins | sample Subgrocontami58m_FD_187452 | JGI IMG/M metagenome (GOLD analysis project Ga0209514, IMG submission 187452) | Subsurface groundwater microbial communities from S. Glens Falls, New York, USA - GMW37 contaminated, 5.8 m (SPAdes) (version 3) | ecosystem: Environmental > Aquatic > Deep subsurface >...
TACGAACGTATTCACGTAGGAAAATATCTCAACGGGTTAATTCCGATTGAGAAGTTCCAAGCTCATCAAGAAGTGTTACCCTTGACTGTTAACTGAAGGCAAACTGTCCAAAAAAGTTTCTATTTCTTGAACCATGACATCAACGAGATGATCATCGCGGAAAGGTCGATGTGTTTTTCCGGGCAACCAAACCAGCTTTTTCTTAGCGGCGCCAATGAGATCGTGAATGATGCGGGCGCTGTCGGAGTGGACAATCGGATCGTCGTCAATCGCCATGACCAGCGTCGGAGTCAGGATTTTTCCCAGGTGCGGCAAGACCATCCGCTGAATATAGCGGTACGTTTCGAAGATGCCGTCAATCGGCCAATGGGTCATTGAGCCTAATTGGCGGTACCGGGCGGTCTCGGCCGTCGAAATGCCCGGCTTGCGATAATCTTTCGTGAACAGCCGCAAAAGTTTCAGCGCCAGGGTCTGTACTTTCCCCCCGGCCCGGTAGCGAACAGCCGGATTGACAACCACGACCGCCCGAAGATGATCCGGTGCTTGCCGCGCGTAGTTGAGGGCTAACGCCCCGCCGAAGGAAGAACCAATGACGATAATATCCCGACAGGTTTCCCGGAGCCGCCGGGCGGCCGCCATCACCGAGGCTTGCCAGTCAACGCTCGTCGTTGCCCGCAACGCGGCCAGCGATTGCCCATGACCAGTCAGGCGCATACCGAGCACAGTGTAACCGCGTTGGCGCAAAGCCTCGCCAAATTTTCGATAATCCCCGATACTGCCGCCATACCCGTGAATAACGAGAACGCCAACCGGCCCGCCTGAGAGAAAAAACTCCTGAGCGCCTGGCGCGACGATGGTTGACCCCGTTAGAGATTGTTCAGACTCGGTATTCATGAAAATCCAGCGTAGCGGCTATTTGATCAGTGCAGAAAAATAAATTCCTAATCTCTCGCGGGGTTGACTCAGTACTACAACCGCTCGCCATTGGCAGAACTATGGAACAAGAAATATCGTAACGCATTGTTTTTATCTCAGCCAGGGTTTTTCGGTTGTAGTACCGGGTTGACTCAGCTGGCATGATACGGTATGGTGACTGCCGATTCACTCTCGCCCGCGTAGCTCAGTTGGTAGAGCAATGCTTTCGTCCCGCCCCAGAAAATCTTATGAAGCAGGCGGGATCCTCGAAGTTCTTTTAAATCTTGCCGATACCTTCTTGATGGTATAGTCAATGTACTTGTCGAGTAGTGTAATTCATCCATATGCCGGCGTAGCTCAGTTGGTAGAGCAATGCTTTCGTAAAGCAGAGGTCGTCGGTTCGACTCCGACCGTCGGCTCCAGATGTCGGCAAGATTTTAAAAGAACTTCGGGATAAAGCAGAGGTCGTCGGTCCTCCGCCTCCGCTCTTATGAAAGAGCTGCGGCGGATCCGCCATAGCATACTCGTATATGCGGAGGCGGAGACTCCGACCGTGGGCTCCAGGAATACTACTTGACGAGAACTTGGCCGGTTTTTTTGTCCCACGAAAATTCCGACAGCCATATCCGGACCCCCCAGCGATTGAGTTGAGCGGTAATATACTCATCAACGCTCGGGGCGGCGATGAAGATTTGTCGGGCGCGGACTTGATCCTGGCCGTCGACATCTTTTTTTTCTTCAACCACCAGGATGTGCCACCCAAACTTCGTGTGAACAAGATCGCTGACTTGCCCCACGTCAAGCGAAAAAGCGGCTTCATCAATTTCCTTGGCATGTTCACCCTGAGCGAAAAAGCCAAGATCACCCCCACTGACTCCATACACATCCTCGCTATACTGCTTCGCCAATTCAGCAAACTCGGCCGGGCCGGCTTTGACCAGAGCATAGACCCGCTCAGCTTGTTGGCGCTGTGCGGCGTTGATGGTGTCATCAAATGAAAGTTTTTCGCGCAGTTTTTCGCGGATGACCGCGACCTTGAGGACGTACTTTTTGAATTGTTCCGGGGTCCAGTCGTAGAGATCCTTAATCGCCTTAGTGGTCTGGGCCCGATCACCGCCCTGAAGGAGTTGCGCGTTAAAGGCTTGATCAAGGTCGGTTGGGGTCACGCCGATTTTCTGTTCCGTCGCGATTTTTTGTGACGCCCAATCGCGGATAATCTTCGTCATCGCCACTTGCCGGCTGTTCGGAGTCTGCCCGGCACTGAAAACGCCCGGGGAATTTTTGTTCAGATAGTTGGTGTAGTGTTCGATTGTTTGACGTTGCCAGAGATACGAATGCAACGACAGCGGTTGCCACCCGACCGCGGCGGCCGGCACCGGCAGATACCGGCTCATCGTCAGAGTCTTATTACCGCGCCAATGAAAGCCATAAACCCCAACTGCCCAAACGGCATAGATGGCCGCAACAGCAACGACTATAACCCCGCCGATCATGATCAGACGCCGTTGCACCGGTAAAAATGGTTTCGGGCGGGCGGTGGGGAAAATGGGCATAGTGATGTCGGCGTTGGTTAGGTTGATGATGACGGCGGTCCAAAGAAATACTGCCACCAACGATGCGGAATCGAGGCCGCGGCCGGCGGTTGGCCGGGCTGACCGTTGACGTTAGCCTGGTTGGCGTTGCTACCGTCCGGTATGACAATGACACGCTCGCCGCTTTTTTTCAAGCCCAGCTTCAGCCGCGCTTCACGTTCCTGGAATGTCGGACTGCCGAGATACCCAATCAAGTCTTGAAGTTCCGACTGGCGCTGCGTCTCGTTTGACAGTTCCTGTTGCAGTCGGCTGACTTGCCGTCGCACGGTAGCGGTGCGGACAATTTCGCGGATAATTGCGACCATAAAAAAAACCGTTAAACTGCCGGCCGCGACGACGACCCACCAACTTGTCTGCGACCAGGGTCGGGTCAGGCTAGGCGTCCGGGCCATGGTCGTCCGATGAAGCGGTCGGGTCATCCACTAAACGCCGAAATGTTTCCGCCCCAAGCTTCGTTTTTAAGCGTTCCACCAAACCCAGCAATTCGGCGGCGCTCAGGTCGGTTTTCGCGGCCGCGGCGACTTGACCCTGGATGGCCATAATTTGCTGCTGGACTTCAAATGGTTCGTGGATACCATTGAGCTCGAGGGTGGTTGAGGAACCAGCCGTTTGAATAACGATTGATCCGAATTTAAACATGGTCTGCCAGACGCCTTGGATCGAGTACCGCACATCCTGAATTTTATCGTAGGTCGCTTCAGCCACGGTGCGCTTGAAGAGCCCATGCTGGTTCATGTCAATGATCCGCTGATTGGTGATCGCCAGAAGGTTGAGCGACCAAATATACCAGCCGCGGGTTCCGATGATAATCGCGATAACCAGCGCGGCAATAAAGCCGGTTATGCCCCAGGCCTGATGCTGGAACCACCAGGCAATCAGGAAAAAGTCCAGTACGACCAGCAGGGCTCCCAGTCCAACCGACGGGACCAGGGTAATCGTCGCCCGGCGGACGAGCCGAACAATCTCTTCCTTTTCGTGAAGTTGTTTGGTAAGCTGTTGGTGAAGAGATTGCTTCATATGACTCGACGAACCATTCGCATTATTTGGATTATTATCTCGGTCATTGTGACCGTCAGCATGGTCGGCTTCACGGTCGGCCAAGCCTACTTGTTTTAGCGCTTGAGCACGGCCAGAAAGGCGGACTGGGGAATATCGACTTTCCCCATGGCTTTCATCCGCTTCTTACCTTTTTTTTGTTTCTCCAACAATTTTCGTTTCCGGGTCACGTCGCCGCCGTAGAGTTTAGCAGTGACATCTTTTCGCATGGCCGGCAAATGTTCCGCCGCGACAATCTTCCCTCCAATAGCCGCCTGGATTTTTACTTCAAACATTTGGCGCGGCAACAACGGCTTCAGGGCGGCGACAATCGCCCGCCCGGCGCGATAGCTTTCATCGCGATAGACCATGCTACTCAGAGCGTCAATCGGATCAGAGGCCACAAGAATATCAAGCCGGATGACATCAGCCGCTTCATAGCTCGATAGTTCATAGTTTAAAGAAGCATAGCCGGAGGTAACGCTCTTGAGCGTATCATAAAAGTCGACCAAAATCGACGACAAGGGAATCGTAAAATGAAGAATCGCCCGCCCGGCCTCAAGGTATTCGAGGTTTTGGAATTGCCCGCGCCGATCCTGCGTTATCTGCATGATCGCGCCGATGTATGACGATGGTGTGACAATACTGAGTGCCATAATCGGTTCCTCGATCCGCTCAATCTGCGACGGCTCGGGTAATTCCAACGGACTGCGGACAATCAACGATTCAGCCGGTCGGCCGGTGGTAAAAACGTGGTAGGCCACCGACGGCACGGTGACGATAACACTGAGGTTAAATTCGCGCTGCAACCGTTCCCGAATGATGTCCATATGAAGTAAGCCTAAGAACCCGCACCGAAACCCATAGCCCAGGGCCGGTGAATGTTCCGGTTCGAACGCCAGGGCCGCATCGTTCAATTTCAATTTTTCCATGGCCTCACGAAGTTGCGGGTATTCGTCACCGGCATTGGTGAAAATGCCAGCAAAAACCATCGGTACGACTTGGCGGTACCCGGGCAACGGGGTGGTCTGGCTTGAGACCGCCACCGTATCGCCGACCCGGGCTTGGCCCACTTCCTTTAAGCCGGTCACAATATAACCGATTTCACCGGCACTGAGCTGTCGCCCCGGAACAAGTTGCGGAGCAAACGTACCAACTTCAAGGGCGACTGTTCCGGCCGCGGTCGAGACCAGGGTAATTTTATCCTGGGTCGAAACTTGGCCGTCGATCATCCGAACGTAGGTGACGACGCCTTTATAGGTGTTAAAGGTTGAATCAAAAATAAGGGCTCGGAGCGGCGCGTCGGGTTGGCCGGTTGGCGGCGGAACATCACTGATGACTCGATTCAAGATGTCGGCGATGCCAAGCCCCTCTTTGGCCGAGGCGTGAATGATGCTGGCCGGTGCACAGCCGGTTAACTTGACGATTTCGGCCGTGACCAACGGAATATTTGCGGCCGGTAAATCAATTTTATTAATGACGGGAATAATGACAATCCCCTGTTGCTTGGCTAAATCAAGATTAGCGATGGTTTGCGCTTGCACCCCTTGCGTCGCATCGACGACCAACAGGGCCCCTTCGACCGCCGCCAGTGACCGTGACACTTCATAAGTGAAATCGACGTGCCCGGGCGTATCGATCAAATTTAGCTCCATCCCCTGCCATTGCATCCGGACGGGCGCGAGCTTGACCGTAATGCCGCGTTCCCGCTCAATATCCATTTGATCAAGCAGTTGATCCTTCATGTCCCGCTTGGCGACCGTCCCGGTTACTTCCAGCAGCCGATCAGCCAGGGTCGATTTACCATGGTCAATGTGCGCGATGATGCAAAAATTCCGAATTTGGTCTAGCCTCATACTGTTGGATTTTTCCCGGACGGTCGGCCAAAGGCTCGCAACATTTCCCACCCGCGAGACAACATCGACGCCTCTTCAATCCGGAAGAGAATGGAAAAAGCAACATACGCAAATACCCCGATCCCGCCGGCGATGAGAGCTTGCGTCAAGACCGCAAAACCGCTCGTGAGGATCAGGCCGAAACTATCGAGAAAGTATTTGACACCTTGGACGGTAATGCCCATGAGCATCGTCACGCCTAATATTCTCAAGACCGAACTGAAAATGCGATCTTCCTCGAGATTGCCGACTCGGCGATGGAGCGCGATAATCAGCCAGGTCGCGCTGATAATGCTGGAAATTGTAAACGACAGGGCGAGGCCCTCGACACCCATAACCGGACCAAGGAGAATTGAGCCGACAATATCAAGCCCGACCGCGACCACCGTAATGCGCACCGGAGTTTTTGTGTCTTGCATGGCATAAAACGAGCGGGCCAGAACCGGAATCAAGGCTTGGGCAAAAAATGAAATCGCAAAATAAGCGACGGTCTGGGCAGTCGCAATCGTGACCGGCCAGGTAATCTCCCCCGCCCCGATGATCAGGCGGACGAATTGGGCTCGGAGTTGAATGAACAGAACAGTAATCGGAATGATCAGAAATAATATTTGCCGGACAATCGATGAGAAGTGTTTTATGAATTCCTCCTTTTTATTTTGCGCCAGGAGTTCGACGAAGATCGGGAACGAGACCGTCGCCATGGTCACGCCGATGATGCTGATTGGCACGTCCTGAATGTCGTTCGCCCACCGGAAGATGGACAGGTTTCCCGGACCTAACCGCGTGGCGATTGGAATATTCACTAACTGGTTAATCTGCGTGACGGATTGACCGAGGGTGCGGGGCAAGAGCAAATTGCCGACTTGCCGGACGCCCGGATGACGCCAACCGGCCCCGGCGCCCGGTCGCCAGCCAACCCGCCAGGCGGCCGCCCCGGTCAACCCGGCATGAAGGAGGGCACCGCCGACCGCCCCCCACGCGACGCCGGCCGCCCCTAGCGATGAGCTTAAAAAAACAATCCCAAAAATAATGCCGAGGTTGTTGACGATTGGGGCGACTGAGACGGCGACAAAGTGCCGAAACGATTGCAGAATCCCGGAAAAGACGTTGCTCAGGGCGAATAACAACATCGTCAGGGACATGATCCGCGTCAACGTGATCGTCGTGCTGACTGACTCGATGGTCAGTTTTGAACCGACCAGGGCGCGGACAATCGGATCGGCGGCGGCGAGCAGGATAAGTCCCAAACCGGCAAAGACAATGACCAGGCCTTTCATGATCGTCCGGGAAATACGCCAGGCCTCCTGGGGATCGTTTTGCCGGTAGGCAATAAAGACCGGCATGAAAGCCGTCAGGAGCGAACCTAAAATAAGCGTCCCGTAAATAAAATCCGGGATCGCAAAGGCGGCATAGATCGGATCAGCGCCCTGGTGGCCGAAGGTTGAGGCGATCAACCGTTGGCGCAGGAGGCCGAGGATTTTGCTGACGACCCAGGCCGAACCAACAATGACCGCGCCACCGAAGACGGTGGTTTGCATTTTCAACCAAATTTTTTGCCACATAGAGTTCAATGACTATAGCATTTTTCCACGATTTTTACAACACAAACCCGAACCTCCCCAAGAGGTCGATCATAGTCACAGTCTGCTAAATTATTTTGCAGTCGAGTAGTGATTGGCGGCTCGCACAACCTACCCCTCCTTGCGAAGGAGGGGTTGTTACTCCTCCCTCTTCTCACCAAAAAAACGTCGATTTATGAACTCGTAACCATCACTCTACCCTGTCGAGGGGCGGTGCGTTGTCAATTCGCCGTATACTTCGACCCTGCGAGAGTCTCAGGACCCGGAGCCCGCATTTGGCTGAATCAGGAGCGGTCACTACGTCGCACTGCTCAATGGAGGAATCACCTTGCGGTGAGTCATTGAACCTTACTACATACGGACATCACTGACTCAGCCAAATCCGGGCTCATGGTGAGTTTGACCGGTCGGTCACTAACGGTCAAGGAGCCTGATCATGTCTGATTCGTCATGCGGCGCATCACGAATCGGAAATGTCGGGGATGATGCATGGCGTGTTGCATGATCATCCCCCGAGAGCGTTTGTGTATAGGCGGCTCTCCTGCCTATTGATTCTGAAAGAACGTTACAGGAAATCGGGTTTGACCGGCACTCGATACCACCTTTCTTGTTGTTCAACCCACGGATGGGTCGAAGGTTGAGTAGCGGCGGTTAGGCCGCGATGCGCAAGCCGTTCCGGCTCTTCTTGGCCTTGGTCTTCGGCTGCTTCTGCGTGGAACCGACTCCACGCATCTTCTCGCCCTTGGCGACGTAGCGGCGGATTTTCTTTCCCTTCCGCTTGACAGAGCGCTCCGACCCGATCAGGCTGGCCGGCAGCGGCACTGCCATCGTCGCCTGTCGCTGTGACATCACGCCCTGGAGATCTTGAAGCTTCTGCTGAACGATCGCGTTCTCGTGGTCGAGTTCGGCCTGGTAATCGGCCAGGACGTCGGTCAGCATCTCGATCCTCTCGTCGAGCTCGTGGACCTCACGCTGTCGGTCAAAATCTTCGGCCGCCACGGTCCTCAGCGCGGTGGACAACACAAGCTGTCGCTCGAGCCACTCGACCCGTTCGCCTGTGAACGACATCTTGGCGAGCTTGTCACGCAGGAAATAAAGCTGGCCGAGCCTCCCGGAATACAGCTGGACCGTACCGGTCCAGGGTCCAAGGATCGCGTCGATCTCGGCCAGCACGCGAACCTTGTCGCGTTCCGGCATGAGTTCGGTGAACAGGTAGTTCTCCAACTGCTTGATCCTCTCGCCGAGTGTAACGACCGTTTCGTTTGCCACGTTGGTCTCCTTGCCCTCCTGGGCGGTTTGGTTGATGACTCCGATGTCAGTTACCCTTCGCCGATTACTTCCGGCGCGGAGTCAGGTTGACGAACTTAGCGTAGCCCTCGTTGGTTTCGGCCAACTGACTGCGTCTCGGCGCCGGCGACGACGTAATCGACTGTTGCTTTCTGACCAGCCAGGCTCCGATTCCGCAAAACAACACCAGTAGAACGAAAGCAATCATGATCTCCATTCAAAATCCTTTCGTTTGGATGGACGGTTGACGGTGTTTAGTGGCGATCTATATTCAACAGAACACACATTCCTGTACATATTGGATTGAAAGGTGCAACCTCGCTTGAATAATTCAGTTGACCTGGATTATTCGAGAGAGGTCGGGAACAGGCGTTGTTCCCGACATCCTTTTTTACGTCTGGTGAAGACGGTACGATTCGATTACGCTTCAAGTCCACGAGGCTTGTACGTCGACCGTAGCCAGACTTGGCTGCAGATGTACCCAATAACCACGATGAGATAGAGCGTAAAACCGGCTTCTTGAAAGGTCCAGGCTTTGACCGCCAAGAGATTGACGACCGCCCCAACCAAGAAGATTGTCCAGCCAAGTTTCGATTCAGACGCCGGATCCTTCGTGACGCCGACGACTGTCGGTAAAGCCGCGATGCCATCGGCTGTGATCGCCAGGATCAAGGCCCAAAGCGGAGCGCGTATCACTATCAACAGCAGGAGACTTAGCACGCCAAGGACCCCGCAGGCCACGTCGAGTCGCTTCCACCTACTTTCCCCATACTTGAAGGTGAAGACGGCAGTTGTCGCCGAGCCAATCATATACATCAGGGCGATCCAGGTAGTCGCGCTGATTCCTTGCTGGCGGCTACTGGTGAAAATCACGACCTGCAGGAGTGACCAGATCAGCCAGCTGGCTTGACGGGGCGCTGTTCCGCCCCTGAGGTGGAGGCATTTCCACATCCAGCCCGTCGCCCAGAACTTCTTGGTCGGTTCGCCGATGAACTCGACGATGTAGGGCGGGTAGGCCAAGAAAGAAATAATCGCGGCTACCCAGCCGATAATTTCGCGACCGTGGTCGTCCACGTTGGCTCCCTGGCGCCCGGCGCCGGTTTGAGATTGGTTGGAATGATCTTTCTGGTATCTCGCTCTGTTAGTGGCAGGTTGGGGTTGGAACCGTCTGCTACAGGTCCCGCATGTAGCGGATTTGAGTTATGACAGAACGTTTTTTCTTTTCTCACTTGACCGGACAATCATTGGTTTGATTCTCAGGTCGAGTGAGTGTCCCTGGGCTAAAGCGCAGAGACATTCACCATTGTTGACCCGGTAGTGAAACCCGGGGTGCTATCAGTCAGTCCCAATCGGTACCAGTCCTTCGCGAGCCAGCTCGTCGTCGGACTTCTGGCTGCTTTCGTCACCTTCTAGGCGGAAGGCATTTCGGCCCGAGACTCCGATGGCGCCGAGGATGTGGTCGCGGTCCTTGATCAGGATTCCGCCAGCCAGGAAGCAGATGCGGGGATCGCCGAAATTCGCAGGGTCGGGCGGTGTGGCACGTTTGTGGTACTCGACGGTATCGCGTTGCAGAGCCAGGGCGGTGTAGGCCTTATTCTGGGCCAGACTAATGCTGATTGGCTTCACCCAGCTCATGGCGCCGAAGGCCATCAATTGGCCGTTACGACCGACCACTGCGACCGCGATGTCTTCGCCCTTGTCCGCCTGTGCTTCGTGGATGATGACTGCAACCGCCGCTTGTGCGTCTTCGTATGAGATCGACTGAAGAATAAGCGACATATCAATTACCTCCGGTGATTGGTGGGTTGGGAGGGGCGATGATTCCCGTTCTTTCTTCCTTGTTTGTGTCGTCCAATTTCTTGAACGGCACATGTGGTATGAAAGATTGAAGGTGAATCTGTTAAGCCATGTGTTGCAGACGAACGATCATGCCAACTGCCGTCCAAGCGAGGAAGTACAGTTGCAGGATCATCGTGCCCCAAGCTTTTCCGGCGAGGCACTCAATCGTCCCGCCAGCCTGCCCGATCATCATCGCGATACAGAAGACGACGTAGGACCGATCGCCGAGCTGACCACCCTGAGACTGGAACCAGCCCCATGAAGCCATTTGCACGGCCAACATGGTCCAGACGATAATTCGCGAGCGCATCTTCATGGTGACCTCGGCGCGTAAAGCGCACTAGGGTTTGTAATAGAAAGTGCTGACCGTGATTGCTCGCTCGAGCCTCAAAAGTTTTTGGGGTTCGAGTGAGAAGAGAGGGATAATTGCCGGTTGGCAAGCGGTACCCTCTCGAAGCCGCTAATGGTTCACCACCATCCATACACCAGTGACGGTCACCCAGCTGAACTCATTCATCGATTCGCTGAGGAGCAACCAAATTCGGTTTCGGTCCCAGCCGTCTTCACGAATGGTCAGACTGTTATGGGCAATCCTGATGAGAATCGTGATATGACCGGCTACTAACGCCGTTAACGGTAGGCCCGTTCCACCTTTGAGTGAAATTTCAAGGGCCATGACGAATTACTGAATTCAGGTCAGCCTGCACCACCACGGGGTAGAATGAGGATGAGATCATAACCCTCATCACTATGCAAATTCTCACCTTTTACGAACGTCAGCGCATTGAATACTACCGTCGCCTCCACTTCGGCATGCGGGACATCGCCAAGCGCATAAAGCGCGACCATTCGAACATCGTCAGAGAGCTCAGAAGGAATACGATCCCCGGTGAACGATATAGCGCCCTGAAAGCTCAGGCTAAGGCTGATCGTCGAGCAGTGAAGACGAATCACCGGAAGCTGGAAACGGACGAGCGTCTCCATGACTTCGTCGAATCCCAGCTTGAGGAGGGTTGGAGTCCACAGCTCATCGCCGGCAGACTCCAAGGTGATGATGCGCCACCACACCTGCACGGAGTAACCGTCAGCCATGAACAGATCTACGAGTACATCTATGATGGCCCGGGACGATATGAAGGTTGGTACCATTTGCTCATTCGCAAACACCGCCGGCGGTACCCAAAGCGGGGGAGGAAGCCTCACAAAAACCTGATTCCAGAGCTGGTTCCGATCACCTTGCGGCCAGACATCGTGGAGCAACGTGAGCGCTTCGGCGACTGGGAAAGTGACCAGATGCAGTTTTATAAGCAAGCACAGCGGCTCTCGGTACAGTATGAACGAAAGGGACTACTTATTCGTCTGCACCGGGTGAACAATAAAACAGCCGACGAGAACGAGCGGGCCATTACGAAAACACTCGAACCGTTCCCGGACGAGTACCAGCGCAGTATGACCTTTGATCGCGGGAGCGAAAACACCTGTCACCCGAAGATTCGTGATGCCTTCCGGATGGACACCTTCTTCTGTGCCGCCTATGCCGCCTGGCAGAAGGGCGGGGTGGAGAATGCTATTGGGCTGATTCGAAGATACTTACCGAAGAAGACCGATCTTGCTACCATGACCAATGCACAACTCCACCAAATCCAGGAAAAACTAAACAACCGTCCTCGGAAGAAACTGAACTATAAAACTCCCAACGAAGTCCTCCAAGCCTCCTTGGGTGGTGCACTAAATTCCTGAACTCGTC
>Ga0209514_10008279_pt1 | contig 11889 bp, 9 predicted proteins | sample Subgrocontami58m_FD_187452 | JGI IMG/M metagenome (GOLD analysis project Ga0209514, IMG submission 187452) | Subsurface groundwater microbial communities from S. Glens Falls, New York, USA - GMW37 contaminated, 5.8 m (SPAdes) (version 3) | ecosystem: Environmental > Aquatic > Deep subsurface >...
AACGACCGGCTGCGAGCTGTCTTTTTGGAGTACAACATGTTGAAGGATGCGAAGGTCGATTGCCGGAACTGCAGGGCGAATCTGACCTGCCGGAGTTGGTGCTACGCGGAATGCGTTGATTCGACTCATACCTTCTACGATCCCGGGGACGAACACTGCCAGGCTATAAGAATCTTGCACGACGAAGTTCTTCATATTCACGATTGTCTCAGATCGAGCCATCACCAGATTCTGCGGCAGCTCGTGGAGGAACCAGAACCGGGAGCAGGGTCTGGTCGTAGTGGTTTGGTTCAACCGCAGCCAAGCACGAATGCAGGTGAGTGATCACGGATGCATGAAGGCAATTTACAGCGAACGCACCTCGAGCTGGGAGACAGGCCCACGAAATGTCCAGGGCGGTAAGAGGTTGCTCAAAAACGCAGGCAAAGCGCGGCGTTGGGGCACGCGGCCTACAGCAACCGGGCAGAATCTCCCTGCCGTAGCGCAGACTTCCAAGTCTGCTGTGTCGTAGGTTTCTAAACCTGCAGGACGTCTGAGGCGTCTCCGAGGCGCAAATCATGCGAGTCGCAGCCTTCGTCGGGTTTCTGTCATTCTTAAGTCTGCATTCTTAATTCTGCATTCCGCCATTCCCCCTCCGCGCCCTGCCGACTTTGAAGCCGGCGACACGGCAAACTTGGAGGTCTGCGCTACCGGGGGCGGGTCGCCGCCGGCGTCTTGTGGCTCCTGTCCCCTGAGCGGGCGAGTTTTGGAACAAGTTCTGAGGGATTGGGTTGCCTCGCGGGCGTGCGATAGTTTCAACCCAAAAACCACGGATGGAATGGCCGCAAAAGATCGCAAAGACCTCAAAGAGAGTGAAATGGCTTCGCATTCGGCCGAGCTTCGCAGTCACCTGGCGGGCGAGCGAGTAATGCGACGACTTTCCGCCCCGATCTGTTCTCTCTGTGAACTCTTTGCTCTTTGCGGTTAATCAACGCCTTCTTTGAGGTGAATTGTCATGAAACTACGATTGGGTTGGTTAGCGGACGCCGACGATGCGGATTCCTATTCGGCACGGGAGACCCGGGTCTTGTTGCGGGCAATCGCTCGCCTTCCAGACGTTGTGCCGCTGTGGTTCGCTGTGGGCTCCACGGAACCGCCGCACTTTTTCAACGGTATCCGGGTGTTTCCGGTCCCAGTGGAATCCTTGGCGTCTGCGGAATTCCTTAAGACGCTCGTTGCTCAGCAGCGGCCGCACATTGTCCTCTCAAATCTCGAGCGATCGAGATTCCCGGTCGCCTTTCAATACCTTGCGCAAAACGGCACCGCATGGATTCATCGTATCAACCCGGCGGACGCCCAATCCGCGACGGACCACGAAGCCCCGCTCAGACTCGTGGGGAAGCAAGAGCTTGTCGCTGGGGGAGAAGACACGGTTTTCGTGCCGTACCTGCGGGGTTTGGATAAGGCCACTCCCGATGGCGAGGAGCCGACTGCTGTCCTGCGGCGGTTACAGACGATCATCGCGAGGCAAGCACCGGTCCAAGCGCTGCCTCAGGTGCCCCAGCCGACGCATCTCGTCATGAGGCAACAGTTGTTCTGCAATGCCAGCTTGGCCCATGTTATGTTCGAGATCACCAACGCGTTGATTGGTTGGGCTTTCCGGCCGTAGCACAGGATGAGCATCAGATGCTCTCGAAAGGTTTTGTCCACCGGGAAGAGGAACTGTTCCGTGCGGGCGCTCCGGCGAAGTACGCACGGGTCGTCAAGTCTTTACAGCGGGATTACGATCCCGAAGACGCCATTACCGTGCACTTCTCAATGATGAGGCCCCACGCGCGGTATTCCCGATTCGGCGTGTTCCCCAGCCTCGGGCGACGCGAGGTTCTTTACACGACCGGAAACCATACGGTCACCCGGGAAGGCCTCCGCCAGTTGGCCGGAACTTTCGAAATGATTCTGGGTCCATCGGCACACGTGCTGCGACCGTACATCGAGGCGGGGCTGAACCCGAGGCAGGGGGCGGTCATCCCACACGGGATAGATCCGTCCGTGTTCTCGCCGGAAGCCCCGGCTTTGGTGTATCCGACAAAGAAACGGTTCAAGTTCTTGCAGACGAGTTTTCCCTGGATCTGCGAGAAGGGTTTTGACCTCACGATTGAGGCATTCGCGCGGGCGTTCACGGCCAAAGATGATGTCGCATTGATCCTGAGAGTTCCACGAATCCTGAGTGCTCAGGAGCGGAGTTCCACCTTCGGCCGTCTTGAAGCACTGGTGAAGGAAGCCTCCGCTCAACCCGGCGCGCCCGAGATCGTGCTGCTTGAGTCGGATGTGCCTCTTGATCGCCGAGGGGGGATGTACACTGGGGCTGATTGTTACGTGTTTCCCCTTCGGGCCGAGGGGTTTGGCATGACGATCCTGGAGGCGATGGGGTGTGAATTACCCGTCATCGCCACTTGTTGGAGTGGCCCTGCAGACTTTGTTTCTCCGCGCGTTGCTTATACACTCCACCACTCGAACCCGGTCCCCGAAAGAACGCAGACCGGACGGCTCCTTCGGTACCATGTCGAGCCCGATCTGGACCATTTAATCCATCTGATGCGTTACGCTTACGAGCACCACGACGAGTCACGCGAACTTGGCCGAGCGGCCTCCAGAGCGGTGCGCCAGGAATGGTCCTGGATGAGAGCGGCGGCGAAGCTGGCGGCCCTTTTCTCCCTGCGGGCGACGGATAATGGGGCGCAACGAATTCTGGCATGAAGTGTGCTTATTTACATGCGTGTACTCTCGTTTTACTGGGGCTAACCCACACGCCAGTTGGTGCGGTTGCTCGCCGGGACTACGAACCCCGGAGTCGCGACGCAAGATGTAGCGGTCTCAGGCAGGCTTCAGGTTAGGAGTCCCGCCTTCAGGCGGCGAGATACGCGGCGGCATGATGACATTGGAAATTCTTGACGCGGTGCACCGGGAGCCTTCGAGAAGCCATTCGGAAGGTGAGGATGCTTTTACCTTGATCGAGCTCCTCGTCGTCATTGCCATCATCGCGCTATTGGCTGCCCTTTTGCTGCCTGCGCTATCGCGAGCCAAACAGGCCGGCTACTCTGCCGTGTGCAAAAATAACCTGCGCCAATGGGGGATCGCCCTGCGGCTGTACGTCGATGAATACTCCGTGTTCCCGCCCTACCAGATGTCTGATGGGACCCCGGCGGGCAGGGACGGTTGGCATTCTCGTATGGCGAAATGCATCGGTATCCCGGACCCGCCATGGTTTTACCTGCCGAGTGTTGGGCAGAGTGGGCAGCCAGGGATTCAGGTCTGTCCCGGTCTGGTCCGCACCACACGCCTGGAGTCAGGGAACTACTTCGGCTTAGGCTCTTACGGATACAATATCTCTGGAGCAGGCCTAGACCCGAAAGGGAAAAAGCTTGGGTTGGATGGCGAAATTCTGGATCCAGCCTATACCCCGAGGACCGCCCCGGAGAATCTCCGCCTCATGCGGGAAGACGCGGTCGTCAATCCAAGCGACATGTTCGCCGTTGCCGATGCCATCGTCGGCTGTGGTTTTTCGGCCGGTGGCGGCACCGACGGTGCGCGAGCCTTCGATTCCTTGAAGCCGTGGGGCCCGAATGAGACCAGTATCATCCTCGGGATACCAAGTCCAGGTGCTTTTGTCACCGCTGCCGATGTCAACGCCATGCGAGCGGTTGTCCGGCGACGGCACGGAGGCAGATGGAACGTCCTTTTCTGCGACGGCCACGTGGAGATCCTGACTACGCCCGGCTTCTTGGACATCCGGAAGGCGTCTTTGCGGATGCGTTGGAACAATGACAATCTGCCGCACTAATACTGGCCCGGCAGTCTCACCCGCGAGGAGGACGCTGGTTAGAGCCTGTTTGAAAACGCAGGCAAAGCGCCGCGTGAGGGCACGCGGCCTACAGCGGACGGGCAGAATCGCCATGCCCTGTAGGCCGGGTCCCCTGACCCGGCGAGTTTTCAAACAGGCTCTTAGAGCGTAAACGACCAGGCGCCCGTTTTTTGGAAAGACGCGTTAACAAAACTGTCTGATTATGAATATCTTAGGTAATTCCGAGAACCCAACTGCCTGGGCGGTGAGATCGGCTGCAATATCGAACGTCCCAGACGGCGCGGTGGGGACACCGCGCCCTACCCACGGAGAGGTAGGGCTCGCTGTCCTCAGCGGGCCGCACACGCCATCGAACGTCCAAAGCGGCGCGCTGAGACAGCCGTGCCCTACCACATTGGAGTGTCGGCTGTGTCGCCGCCCAGGCAGCAAGTCCGCCAGAGCACCAGCCCGCGGGGCCGAGCGGTGGAGCACCGCACGAGCTTTCTCGTTGGTGTTGTGGCTGACGCTAGCCGGCCAGATCTCGGGTTTCGGCGCTGACCCGTTGGATCAATGGGTATGGCGCAACCCCCTGCCGAGTGGCAACTCGCCGTTCCGAGTGACCTTTGCCAACGGGGCGTTCTGGGGGCTGAACGGAGCCACGGTTTCGATGTCGCCGGACGGGACGAATTGGACTAGTCGGGGTCTGCCAACAGTGGATGACGCAGGTACTGTGTGTGATCTTTCGGATATCGCCTACGGAAACGACCGATTCCTGGCCGTCGGTGGCACCCGTACGCCGGGTGTGGATGGAACAAGAGGCGTCGTTCTGATTTCGCAAGACGGAGTCACCTGGGGGGTTCAGCGTCGCCCCACCTCGGTCAGCGGAGTGGGCAGCGTAGCTTACGGCAACGGTTTGTTCGTTATGGTGGAGACCGGGTATGACCCCATTCAGGATGAGCTGCTGGACGTGCTCCAGACCTCCCCCGACGGGGTGATTTGGAGCTCCGTACGGACGGAGCCCTGGGGCACGATATGGATGGTGACCCACGTCAACGGCATGTTTTTCGTGATCAAGGATGAGATAATGTTAACCTCCCCCGACGGGGTGAACTGGACCGAGGTCGTGTCTGGCAACTCCCTACCACTGCGTGGCGTTGCCTATGGCAACGGCACGTGGGTTGTGGTCGGCGGGGGCACGGTGCTGACTTCCACCGATGGGAGCACCTGGACAAACCGGATTGGCAAGCTACCATTCGGCCTGAAGGAGGTAGCCTACGGCAATAACACGTTCGTGGCGGTTGGAAGTGATGGGCTGGCCTTGAGTTCGCCCGATGGGCTCAAATGGACCCAACGCAAGTCGGGTACCACGAACTCACTTTACAGCATTGCCTTCGGCAATGGCACTTTTGTGGCCGCCAATGTCCAGGACATGCTCATCTCAGAGGATGGCATCAATTGGAGGAATCTTCGCTCTGGAGACCCGGCGGATCTTTATGACATCGCTTCGGGCGCAGACGGTTTTGTGGCAGTGAGCCCGGGGGGATCGATTCTGCATTCCCCCGACGGAGCTCAATGGACTCGCGTGACCAACGCGCTGGGAGCGTGGGCGATAGTCCAGGGCAACCGCAGGTTTGTGGCGGTAACCACTCAAGGCAACATTGTCACTTCAACTGATGGGGTGCAATGGGCCTACTTCAATTCAGGAGTCACGAGTCCGCTCTACGGCATCACTTATGGCAACGGAATGTTCCTGGCGGTTGGGGACAAAGGTGCCGTGCTGACCTCAACCAATGCCTTCGATTGGATGGCTCGCGATTCGGGCTCCAGTTCCTCCCTCTATACCGCAACGTTCGGGAATGGCATGTTCGTGGTCAGTGCGGGCGATGGAGCGGTTTTGACCTCGACGGACGGGGTTGAATGGGAGGTTGGCACCTCGGGCGGAGACATGGGTTTTGGGGGGATGGCCTACGGCAACGGTGTGTTCGTCGGCGTCGGGGGCGCCACGTTCCGAAACGCAACGAACGCAATTCTAGTTTCAACCAACGGACTGGACTGGTCTCCACTTGCCACAGGCGCTCGGGCTGTGTGGCTTTACCATGTTCGCTACGATCACGGAATGTTCGTGGCGGTGGGGGACCACAGGACCCTCATGACCTCGACCAACGGGCTGGACTGGGTCGCTCACGATTCGGGGACCGATAATCCGCTCAATGGGGTGGCCTATGGCAACGGCACGTTCGTGACCGTTGGTTACGGCGGTGCCATCCTGCAATCTGGCGAACTCCCATCGTCCGCCCTCCGGCTGGGGCCGATCGTTGGTCTAGCCAATGGGGCCTTTGCGGTCACGGTCTCGGGACCCGTCGGGTACCAGTGGGAGATGCAGGGCTCGACCGACCTAACAAGTTGGGTGCCTCTACAGGATATCCTGAGCACCAACGCAACCATGCAATTCGTCGATCATGGGGCGACGAATTTCAACCGGCGCTTCTATCGGGCCTTAAGCCGGTAGTGGGGCGCTATTCAAGACATGAACACGAGACTGTCAAGGGCGGCGGTTGTTCTGGCCTGGGTTGGCGTGGGGGTCGCCATTGGACGGCTGACTTGGCCATCCCCACAGGGAACTGCTGAGCGTAGCCCTGTTCCGCGGTTCACTTCAGGAGCGCCCACCATGTCGGTGCATGCGAAGCACAACGAGATTCCGGGCTCGCCGCCCGTAACGAGTGGTCGTCTGATGCTTGACCAGATCGATTCCGCGATCCGAGCTGCTCTGGGTGAGCCCACCAACCAACGCCGTGGTGAGGCTTTGCTCAGGATAGCGCAGTCGATCGACATCGCCGACATTCCCGCCGCGATCGCAATCCTCGCGAAGCGGCCCGAGCCCCAGGTCCACTACAGTCTCATCCAACCCCTGCTTGGCCGATGGGCTCAGGCCGACGTGAAGGCGGCGCTGGATTATGCCTTGGCGCTTCCGGCCTCCACGAGGCGCGCTGTCGCGCTCCGGATCGTCACCAGCCACTGGGCTCCGAGTGACTGGGAGTATGTCGCCGGGTGGATTAGCCGACTTCCCGCCGGCAGAGAAAAGGGCCAACTGCTCTCCTCTGTGATCGGGACCATGGCTGGGCATGATCCTCAGCGGACGATGGCTTTTCTCGATTCTCTCGGGCCAATTCCATCGCGGCGAGAGTTCGATGTCATCCTGCTCAGCCGCTGGGCTGAGGCTGACCCGGCGGCAGCGGCAGCAGCCGCCATCAAGCTGGCTCCGAACAACGATTGGATTCTCAGCAGCATTGCGGGCCAGTGGGCCAGCCGCGATCCCGAAGCGGCTGTGGCGTGGGCGAGGAGCCTGCGAGAGAGCGGCCAGACACGGGCGGTTGCGCGTCAGCTCTGTGACTCTCTGGCAGGAGCAAATCCCGAATTGGCGTCTGAGTTTGCCCTTTCACTCCCGTCAGGCGAAACGCGCAACCTGGCTGTCTCGGCGGTGGCCCAGCAACTTGCGCAAGCGGATCTCAAGCGTGCCATCGGTTGGGTGCAACAGGTCACGGACATCCAGGCGAAGGGCGCGGCGCTGCAGAGGGTCGGTCGCCAGTGGGCGGAAAGCGACCCGCAAAGCGCCGCAGCCTATGCCTCGACGCTTGAACCTGGGCAAGCCAAGAACGAGTTTATGAGTTGGGTCGCCAGCGAGTGGGCTGTCTCTGAACCTAACGCCGCGCTTGGCTGGGCGGAAGGACTGCCGAAGGGGCAAGCCCACAACCAGGCGGTGGAGAAGATCGTCGATTCTTGGGTGAGCACGGAGCCGGATGCTGCCGCCAGATTCGTCCAGAACCAGCCTGCGGGTGAGAGTCAGACCATGATGATTGGCTCCGTGGCACGGCAGTGGGCTTCCACCGACCCGGCAGCGGCTGGCGCATGGGCGTCGCAGCTTCCTGATGGCACGGTCCGAAACAATGCCCTCGCTACTGTGGCCAGCCAATGGGCCGAGAGGTCACCGCAGGGAGCGGGCACTTTCGTGGCCGCTCTTCCGCCTAGCGAGGCCCAGGACCGCGCCGCTAACGCTGTGCTGTCAAGCTGGGTGAGGTCGGATCCGCAGTCCGCCGCCATCTGGGCGGGCAGTTTTCCCGAAGGGAACGGGCGAAACCAGGCGGTTCAGAACGTCATGTCCTGGTGGGCTGGGCGCGACCCGGCCAGCGCGAGCGCCTGGCTCCAGGACATGCCCGTCGGCGCCGGACGCGATGCCGGCATCACTTCGTATGTCAGCGCCCTGGCGCGCAATGACCCGGCCACTGCGGCGCTGTGGGCGGAGTCCACCAGTGATGAACAACAGCGTCAGTTGAACCTCCAGAGAGTTGTGTTCTTTTGGCTCTCCGTAGACGAACAAGCCGCACGGTCGTGGGTCGAGAAGTCCTCGCTGCCCGACCCGGAGAAAAAGCGGCTGCTCGGCGTCCCCGGCAATTAGCCTGGAAACCGCAGAGGGAGTAGCCGCAAAAGATCACAAAGATCTCATAGAGAATGAAATGGGTTCGTATCCGGGCGAGTCCTCGATCTGGGTCTCAGGTTCGAGCGCGCCATTGCTTGGCCTGGTCCGTTACCCTGGCGATGTATTCCATTTTGCCTCTGGTGTATGCTGGTCGGTTGTGCGGATGCGCCGCGGCCAGCCAAAGTTTCAGGGCTTCATATTCCGCGGCGACTTCAGGGTGGCAGATGAGGTAGTCTCTGAACAAAAGCCTGTCCCAGCAGCGCGTAAAGCATGGCTCGATCATGTGAATATGATGGGTGCGTTTCCCGCGCGCATCCCGTTTGATGAACCAAACGTAGCGCCGTGGGGTGACGTCGCCACCCCAATTCGGACTCCAAAAGTACTCGTAGCCTTGCGCCTCGAGGATGGGGACGATTCTGACCTTCGTTTCCTCAAGACTAGTGACCTCCACCAGCAGATCGATGATCGGCTTGGCCGACATGCCTGGCACGGCTGTGCTTCCGAAGTGTTCGATGCGCCCGACCAGTCCCGTGGGAAGACACGACAACAGATGCTCCTTTTCGATGCGAAATAAATCCGGCCATTTTGGGTCGTAGGGCGCGATGCTGACGTTTTCTTCCGTTATTGGTTCAGGCATACGTTACCGCACCGTGATAGCCCATTGAATCTGAAAGTCAAAGATGAAAGTGATCGATGCGGGCCGGAATTGAAGTTGCCGCCCCGGGCGAATATTCCACCTGTTCAAGGCAACACGGGCGGCGGCAATCTCTGTCTAGTGTTTGCCAAGAAATGGTTGGTTGTTCCAGAGGTAACCATAACACACTGTTACAGGTGAAGCATCAGGCAGGGAATCCGAATCGCCGGGCATTCGCACGACTGAAGCGCGCAATCCTGGAAGATTATTCTTACCGGGACTTGCGAGAAGTAAACTGGAAGCGGCGCTTCGTGGATTTCGCGCCGAAAATCCGTTCAGCTTCGAGTCCCTCCGAGTTCGCGAAAGCGGCCGCTGACTTGCTGAGCGCCGCCCGGGATATCCATCTCTGGCTGAGGATGGCGGAGCAAACCATTCCCACATATCGCAGATCCTATCGAGGCAACGTCGCACTTAGCGCACTGCCTCGACTGATCCCGGGTTGGCGACAGCTCAGCGGCGAGGTCGCCTGCGGCCAGTTTGAGGATGGGATCTGGTATCTCTGTCTCCGAGGCTGGCCCGCGGCATGCCCGAAGGCATTATCGCCCGCTCACCAAATACTACGGAGGGCTCAGGCAGCGGGAAAAGGACTGGTCATCGATGTGCGCGCCAACGGCGGCGGCGCGGAACCCCTAGCCGCCCGGTTCGCGGCTCGGTTTGTCAGCCGTCGAGTTTGTTACGCGAAGCACCTGACGCGTAGGGCAGGCCGTTTCACCCCGGTCCAGGAACGCTGGCTCGAACCTGGAAGGGCGTCGCAGCGATACCATGGGAGAGTTGCGGTGCTCGTTGGACGGGGTACCGTCAGTACCTGCGAATCGTTCGCTCTCATGATGCGGCAGGTCCCCGGCTGCCGGCTGATTGGACAACCCACAGCGGGAGCGTCCGGCAATCCAATGCCGGTGGACCTCGGCAATGGGGTCGTTTTGTTCGTGCCCAGTTGGGTGGATCTAGCGCCTGATGGAACGTCGCTGGAAGGGCACGGGGTGATACCCGACGTTCAGGTGGAGGCGACTCCGGAGAAACTGTCCAAAGCTGACCCGGTCCTGCTTACCGCGCTCAGGTTCCTGAGGGAGTGAACTCCGCCGCTCTCGCGCCCGGCTCAGTATCTGGGCACGGAGGGGTCGATCTCGATCGCCCAGGCATCAATCCCCCCCTTCACGCTCTTCACATCCTTGAATCCTCGTTCTTTAAGAAACTCGACGGCTCGGAGGGAACGCTTTCCGCTCTTGCAGTGGATGTAGTAGGTCCGGTTCACGTCAAACTCCGCCACCCGGTCCGGTAACGACCCCAGGGGCACGAGTGGCACCCCGGCCACCCGGGCCATCAGCGCCTCCTCGGGCTCGCGCACATCCACAACCTGGATCCCCAGGCTCGGGTCGTCCAACGCCTGCTTCATCTGGCGAACGCTCACTTCGTCGGTGGTGGCATCCGGGCCGGCGGACGCCGGCGAGAAACCGCAGAATTGCTCGTAGTCGATGAGTTCGGTGATCGTGGGATGTTCACCGCACAAAGGACACTTCGGGTCGCGGCGGAGCTTGAGTTCGCGGAACTTCATGTCCAAGGCGTTGAATAGGAGCAGCCGCCCCATCAACGAGGTCCCCTGTTGCAGCACCAGTTTGAGGATTTCTGTCGCCTGGATGCAGCCAATAATCCCCGGGAGGACACCCAGCACGCCGCCCTCCGCGCAACTGGGCACTGTACCGGGAGGAGGCGGTTCGGGGAAGAGGCAACGATAGCATGGCCCTCCCAGGTGAGGGGCGAAGACACTCGCCTGACCCTCGAAACGGAAGATCGACCCGTAGATGTTCGGCTTCTTCAGCAAGACACAGGCGTCGTTGGTCAGGTAGCGTGTCGGAAAATTGTCTGTGCCATCCACCACAATGTCGTAGGGAGAAAGAATATCCAGCGCGTTGTCGCGGCCAAGGCGGACATCGTGGAGGATCACTTCCACGTTCGGATTCAGCCTGCGTAGCGTATCACGAGCCGACTCGGTCTTTGGCCGGCCCACGTCTTCTGTGCCGTGGAGCAGTTGCCGCTGCAGATTCGAGGAATCCACCGCATCGAAATCTACAATGCCAAGCGTCCCCACCCCGGCGGCGGCAAGGTACATCGCGATCGGCGAACCAAGCCCCCCCGCGCCCACGCAAAGAACCCGGGCCGACCGGATTCGTTTTTGCCCCGCCATCCCGACTTCCGGCAGGATCAGGTGGCGTGAATAACGGCGGACCTCGTCGTTGCTTAATTCCATGTTCAGCCTATATTTATCGCAGCGTACTTGGATCGGCGAGGAAATCAAGACTACTGCGTTTACTACTGCGTTTACTGAGCGGACGGTTGGATAAACCACATGGCACCTACGCTGTCCGGCTATACGGGGAGCGCCGGCATCCCTGCCGGCGTGGTGTCGTCGCTCTAACTCGCCGGCAGGAATGCCGGCGCTCCCGGTGTAGGGCATGCTGCGGACTCCCCAGTATCTGCCGTAGTTGTCGGGTCTTGATTGACTTTTGGCATCGGTCAGGATATGGCTTGAGTAGTGTTGGGCGCCTGTCGGCATTAACTCATTTTTATTATGAAGAGCAAATCATTAGCCTTGGTTGCGCTCGTTCTTGGATTCATGCTCCCGTCCGCGTTTGGGCAGGGGGTTGTGCTTCTCAAGAACCGCCTGCTTGGCTACGGCATCGATGCCCCGATTTACGATGTGGATGGCTCGACCCGGCTCTCCGGCACCGACTTTTTGGGCCAGCTCTACGCGGGACCGACGGATGGCTCCGTTGTGGCCGTCGGAGAGGCCGTCCCATTCTTCGCCACCACAGGCGGAGCCGGCTACCTGAACGCCGGCAACTCCGAACGACAGATCCCCACCGTGATACCGGGGGCTGTGGCGAGTGTCCAGATCCGCGCCTG
>Ga0209514_10008281_pt1 | contig 11886 bp, 13 predicted proteins | sample Subgrocontami58m_FD_187452 | JGI IMG/M metagenome (GOLD analysis project Ga0209514, IMG submission 187452) | Subsurface groundwater microbial communities from S. Glens Falls, New York, USA - GMW37 contaminated, 5.8 m (SPAdes) (version 3) | ecosystem: Environmental > Aquatic > Deep subsurface >...
GCCCTCTCGATCCAGGATGTGGCAGGCAGTGACCAGAGTGCGCTTCGCTGCGCCGAGTTCAGGGGCATCAAAAGCGGGCGCGCCCGCTCGACTTGAGGACGCCATAACTTTGGAGCCTCCACTACCGAGATTCAGACTTCAGCTCTTCGATAAGGGAAAGGTCAAAATACTTGAACGGCGGAATCGAGGCGAACACGGGGTCCTCGTAGCTCATGGTCTTGAGGACATTGACAATCGCTTCCTCCGTGGGAAAGAGATCCGGGCGGGACTCCGCTCTCATGGTCCAGTAGGAATACTCCAGGCTCTCGAGGTCGTCGATTCTTAAAGCCCGCGACATCACAGCGATCGTCGTCTCTTTGTCGGCTATCAACGCGCGCACCGATTCCGCGAGAGCCCTGAGATAGGCCTTGACAGTGCCCCGGTTTTTCTCAAGGAAGGACTTGCGGGTCAAATTGATTCCCCAGATGTACTCGAGCGGAATCGGAATCACCGTGAGCCCCAGCTTCTCGGCGTGCCTTCCCTGAAGCGGTGAGATCAAGGTCGCGTCGATGTTCCCCGAGACGACCGCCGCAAGCCGGACTCCGGAACCCCCTGAAAGAGGAATGATCTGAGCATCCTTTTTGGGATCCAATCCGGCCTTGGCCAGCATGAAGCGTATAAAGGCGTCGGCCCTGCCGCCGGCGCCGCTCGAAGCTATTTTTTTCCCTTTCAGTTCCTTGAGATCCTTGATCTTAAACCTGGCCCCCAGGCTGTAGGGGGACGAATTATTCCACGAGCAAAGGCCGACAACGTCCAGACCCTGCCTGCCGAGGTAAAAAAGCCCAGTGGAGCTGGAGGTCAAAAACTGCACGCTGTCGGAGATCAGCGCCTGCATGTTCATCTGCTCGTTGCGCGTGGCGATGACCTCCACGTTCAAGCCGTACTTTTGAAAGATTCCCTTTTTCATCCCCAGGAAAATCGGGATCGCGCCGGTGACGGCTCCCGGGGTCGCGACCCGAATCAGCGTCTGCGCAGAGGCGGGAATGACGTGCACCGAGAGCGACAGGATGACGACGGCAACTATTTTTATCCACTGATCCATAACTCAATCCTTTCCGCGGCGACTAAAACCTCTCTACCGTCCCCAGAGCTGCCTGGTGGCGAGACGCGCGCCTTCAGCCATCGCCTCGAACTTGGCCCAAGCGATCTTGGGATGGCCGACTCTCGTGCCCAGGCCGCAGTCCGTGCCCGCCATGACGTTTTCGCGACCCACCAGCTTGGCGTACTTTACCAGGCGCTCTGCGATCGCCTCCGGGTGTTCAATGAAGTCGCTATAGTGGCCGGTTACCCCCGGAACGAGCACCTTCCCCTCCGGCAGCTTGACCTCCTCCCACACCCGCCACTCATGCTCATGGCGGGGGTTTGAAGCCTCAATGGAGTAGCTCTCCGCACGCACCTTCAGGATAAGATCCACGATGTCTCTGAGGGGGATATCGTATTTATGAGGACCGTGGTAGCTGCCCCAGCACATATGGAAGCGTACCCTTTCCTGCGGGATGTCGCTCAAGGCGTGGTTGAGCGCGTCGATGCGCAGCTCGGCGAATTTCCGATATTCCGACACACTCATATGGGAGTTGAGTTGCCACCCGTCCGCCAGGTCCGGATCGTCGATCTGGAGGATGAACCCGGCGTCGACAATGGCCTTATATTCCTCATGCATAGCGTCAGCCAGCGCAAAGACGTAGGCCTCGTCGTTCGGGTAATACTCGTTCTTCAGCCGATGCTCGATGGTGCCGGGCGCAACCGCGGGCAAAAAGGCCTCCTCAACCTTCACGCCTTGGAGCGCCGCTGTGAAATTCTCGATATCCGTTTTCACGGCGGCGTGGCCGATATACTTGATGGGCACGTTGCAAAAGAACCGCATCGCGTGCCGGCCAACGACAGCGCGCCCCCCCTTGCTGTTAAAGTACTCCGGGAAGTCCGCGAGGTCGCGGCCGAATATTGCCGGCGGACGCTCATCCGGGTCGGGCGCTCGCTCTACGTAACCGCCGAGACGCTCCCTGGCATAGTCCGAAAAACTATGCTTCCCGAACTCGCCGTCGTTGACGATGTCGATGCCGCAGTCGATCTGTTTCTTGACGACCTCCGCCACGGAGCTCCGCAGACGCCTGGCGAAAATCTCCCGGTCGTAGGGTTGATCGTTACTCTTTGCGATGAGCATCTCCCACAGGTCCTCCGGCCGCGGCAGGCTGCCGGCATGCGTGACCAGGATCCGTTCGGTGCTTCGCTTCATCTCCTTCTTCCTTCAGTTATGAAGCTTCTCAGGAAATCCGGTGCAGCCCGTATTCCCGCCAGCGCTTCTCCACTTCGAGCACGTGCTCCTTGGGCGGAAAGGCGATCGGGGGAAAATCATGTTTTCTGGTGGCGTCGATGCCGATCTTGGAGCCGAGAGCGCGGCGCTCGTCGGACACCGGGCCTTCTACCGGAACTGAGGGGTCGAGGGGAACGCTCAGCGTATTGGGCTCGATGAAGATATCCCGGGCCGGCTGGACGCGAAAGCTCATGGCCCAATCGACTGCAAACGAGTCCCGCACGTCGATATCGTCATCCACCACGACGGTGAATTTTGCAAAGCGCGGCAGCACCGCCCAGGCGCCCCAGATCGCCTGCTTGGGCTGGCCTTCATTTTCCTTTTTGATCGAGATCACGAGATAGGCGGTGCTCCCTCCCGCGGTCTTAAAGTGCAGGTCCGTGATGGGAAGGCCAAGGTCGTATTTGAGCTTCTTGTAAATGGGAACGCCAAAGCCGAAGCCCCGGATGCAGCTGCTTTCGCTCGGCGGCATCTGGCTCACGAAGGCCTGGAAGATGGGATTTCGGCGCGTGGTCATGCATTTTACTTCGATGACGAAGGAAGGACCGCCCTGGCTCATGTAGCCGGGATATTCTCCGAAAGGCCCTTCCTCTTCCCGGATTCCCGGTGGGATCTCTCCCTCGAGGACGATCTCCGCCGTGGCGGGCACCTCCAGATCGGAGCTCTTGCACTTCACGACCTCCACCGCCTTTCCCCGCAGTCCCCCGGCGACTGCAAGCTCGTCAAGGCCGAAGGGGACTTTGGAGACCGAGGTAAGACCGATCACGGGATCGGTCCCGAGCACCACGGCAACGGGAGTCGGGCGGTTTTGCTTCTCGTTCTTGTCGATGATGCGCCGCAGGTCCTGGAGGTTGTTGCCGAAGTAGATCCCGGTCTTGCGTTTCCCCTTGAGCTGGAGGCGATAGGTTCCTACGTTTCTCGCGCCGGTCTGAGGGTCCCGGCCGATCACATAAGGAGAAGTGAAGTATGGGGCCGGATCGTGGGGAACGGTCCAGACGGGAACGGGCAGCTTAAAGAGATCGACCTCATCTCCCTGATAGACAACCTCCTGGCATAGACCGCTTTGCACAACAACCGGCGCAACAGGATCCGCCTGGGCCCTGCTCCAGCGCCGGAAAATTTCTTCGAAATTCAACTCGGTCTCGAGGGCAATCGCATAAACCTGGCGCGAAGCTCCCAGAACGCCGGTCACCACGGGAAGCGAAAATCCTTTCACGTTCTCGAACAGAAGAGCGGGCCTGCGCTCGTCCGGAATTTTGCGGAACACCAGCTTGGCGACGGCGGAAAGCTCCCAGTCCTTGTCCACCTCCTTGGATATGCGGAAGAGTTTTCCCTTTTCTTCCAGCACCCGCAAATAATGTCTTAAGTCCTCGTACGGCATCCGGGTGTCTCCTTGGTGCTACAGGAACTCGCGCGGGTCGGTGATGACGCCTCTCACGGCAGTGGCCGCGGCCACGGCGGGACTCCCGAGATAGATCTCGGCGTTGTAGCTCCCCATGCGCCCCTGGAAGTTTCGGTTGGCGGTTGAAAGGGTCACTTCACCATCGGCCATCACGCCGCCGTCTCCGGCACAGGCGCTGCAGCCGGGGTTCGTCAGCAGCGCGCCGGCTTGCAGGAAGATCGAATAGATCCCCTCCTCAACGATCCGCGCCACAATGTTCTTGGAAGCCGGACTCACTATTAATCTGACGCCGGGCGCGACCTTGCGCCCTTTCAGAATACGGGCGGCCTCAACCAGGTCTTCGTACTTGGCGTTGGCGCAGGAGCCGATGAAGACCTGGTTCACTTTGGTTCCCGCAACCTGATCGATCGGTTTGACGTTGTCCACCATGTGAGGGCAGGCGATCTGAGGGACCAGCGCGCGGCCATTGATCGTCACGGCTTTTATGTAGGTCGCATCAGGGTCGGCGTGGATCTCCGTATAATCGGCCGGGCGCACCCCGCGCTCGGCAAGATAGCTTCGAGTGACCTCATCAGGAGGGACGCAGGCGTTTTTGGCGCCCAATTCCATCGCCAGATTGCAAAGCGTCATGCGATCGGAGATGGAGAGCCCGTTGACATAGCTCCCCTCGAACTCGACGGAGCAGTACGTGGCGCCGTCGGCGGTCAGATCACCGATCAGCTTGAGCATGACATCTTTCGAGCTTATGCCGCGCGCCAGCGGCCCTTCGATCACGACCTTGATAGACTCCGGCACCTTCATCCAGAGCTTCCCCGTGATCCAGACGGCGGTGATCTCGCTGAATCCGACGCCGGTGCCGAAGGCTCCGAGGGCGCCGTAGATCGTCGAGTGCGAGTCGGTCCCGATCACGACCTGCCCCGGGCGAACATGGCCCTCTTCTATGAGCACGACGTGGGCGATGCCGGCCTCAACGTCGTAAAACTTCTTGATCCCTTTGCGCTCGGCAAATTCCCGGCACAGGCGCTGGTCCACCGCATTCTTGACCTCCCGCGCCGGCGAGATGTGATCCATGACCATGGCGATGCGATCAAGATCATAGAGTTTCTCCGTTCCCATCTTTTCAAGCGTGCGAATGCAGCGCCAGCTTGCGGTATTGCTCATGTACAGATCGGGATAGACATCGACGATCTGGCCGGGTAACACTTCGGGCAGCCTGGCCCCGCGCGCAAGCGCCTTCTCGGCAAATGTCTTGCCCCCGGATTTCAACGGGATTTCTCCTGTGCGGGCAATACGTGCCTTGTTATATAGGGGATCAGGCCGCCGCTCTCAAGAATTTGTCTGAGGCTTTCGGGGTATGGCGTAAAACCAAAACTCTGCCCCTCCGCCTGCACCATGCCGCCCTTATAATCGATCCAGAGTTCGCCGCCATCGGTGGCGACATCTGCGGCCGCCGGGCACTCAACCACAAGAAGTCCCGTATTGATGCAGTTGCGGAAGAATACCCTGGAGAAGGAGCGCGCAACGACCGCCTTGATCCCGGCGCCGAGCAGGCAACTGGCGGCCTGTTCACGAGCGCTGCCGCAGCCGAAGTTGTTCCCCGCAACCACGACCTGCGAGGACAGGAGCCGTTGTTGCACCTCGGGCCCGAGCGGCTCGAAGGCGTGCTTGGCCAGCTCTTGCGGGTCGATGCTCGTAAGGTAACGACCCGGGATAATCACGTCGGTGTTTACGCTGTGACCAAACTTGATGACCTTGCCGCCGATTTTTGTTTCCATGGTTGTTTTTTGTTTTAAGGGGTCGTGTCTTCCAAAAACCACTCGGTCGGCGCTTCGTGCCCCAGCCCCTTAGCCTCCGCCAGAGCCAGCGCCCGCGCCCCCACCGCGGCAAATTGCAAGCCCATTCCCGTGTTGTTGGCAAAGATCGTGATCTGATCCCGACGGGTGCGGCCGACGAACCGCCCCACCAGCAGAGCGCCAAGCTCGCCGATCTGATCCCAAGTCTTCAACCCCCTGTCCACGGGCCCCATGATGTCGACCTGGTTGTCGTGGGCAATCTGCTCTTTAGAGAGGACGACGATCACGTCGGCCCGATCGAAAGCCGTGTCATCCAATTCCCGCCGCAAAGGCAGAGTGCCATCGGGAGAAGTGATCGCCGTGACGTGTGTCCCCGGCTCCAACCAGTTTCCGTCAAAGCACGGGTCCACCGCTGCGGTGGCGCAGATAACGATCTGGCAGCCTTGAACGGCTTTGCGCGCATGATCCACCGCGATGATGCGCTTGCCGGTTCTAGCGCTCCATTCCTCTGCGAAGGCCTGACAATGGCGCGGGGTCGGGCTGTAGATGCGCACCTCTTCGATCTCGGGCCGCACAAGAAAAAGGTAGCTCAAGTGGGCCTGCGCCTGCCAGCCCGATCCGAAGAGCCCCGCCACTTTGACGTCAGGGTTGGCGAGCTCCCGGATGCCGATAGCGGACGTCGCTCCAACCCTCAACTTCTGCATATAGCTGTCGTGCATGACGGCGAGGGGCTCGAGAGTCGTCATGCTGTAGAGAGTGACCAGCCCGACAAAGCGTCCTCCCGGAGCTGCGGGGATCAGCCGGCGGCGTCTGACACCATTTGCGAGAGTCTCAAAACCCGCCATATCGGAGGTGATGCGCACGGCCCAGACGCCCGCCGAGAGGTTTCCCCCCTCCTGGGTCTTGAACCTGAAGCGAAAGCCGGGATAGCGCTTGTCTTCGACCGGGAAGGGGGTGTGGTTGCGCGGGCGGTTGGCCGCAAGGCCGCTCGCGTGTTCCCGGTAGGCCACCTCCAGCGCGTCGAGACACTCCTCGAGCGTGAGAACCTGTTCGATATCCGCATTGCTCAAGATGCGCATGGAGCCTCTGAAGATTATGGCTCGCCTGCCAGCCGGTCAGCCATGGGAATGAGCCCGCCGGCCTGCAGCATCTCCATGAGAAACGGCGGGGTTGGCTTCGCCTGAAAGCGCTGGTTGGTGGTTTCGTTCACAATGGCGCCACTGTCCACATCTATCATGAGGAGATCGCCATCGTTGACATGGGCCGTGATGCCGGGACATTCAAGGAGCGGCATCCCGATCTCGAAGCCATTGCGGTAAAAGGTTCGCGCGAAGGTCTCGGCAATGACGCAGCTCACCCCCGTGGCCTTGACCGCCTTGGTGGCTATGGCGCGCCCCGAAGACTGGCCGAAATGCTTGCCCGCCACGATGACATCACCCGGTTTGACCCTGAGCGGAAAGTCGGGATTGCAGGTCTCGAGCACGTGCTTGACGATCTCCGCCATCGGACGGAAAACCAGTTCCGACTTGACGATCCGATCCGTCGGAATATTATCACCGAACTTCCAGCAGCGTCCCCGTAACTCCATGTTGTGCTCCCGGCTATGACAAAAACTCGCGCGGGTCTGCCACGCCCCCTTTGACCGCCGAGGCGGCGACCGTCAGCGCCGATGCCAGATACATTTTGGCCTCCGGGCTGCCGTTGCGGCCGGGAAAGTTGCGGGCGTGCGTCGAGATCATCGCCTCGTCGGCCGCCATGGCGCCCATGTTGATCGCCTGATTCGATCCCGTGCAGGCCGGGAACCACGTCGCCCCGGCTTCATGAAGGAGCTCCACCAGCCCTTCGCGGACAGCCTGAGTAAAGACGGCGCGGCTCGACGGAACGATGTTGAACTTCACCCCTGGAGCGACCTTGCGGCCGCGCATAATTTGCGCCGCCAACCTCATGTCCTCGATCCGTCCGCCGCCGTGCCCTCCCAACTCGGCCCATTGAATCGGGGCGCCCGCGACAGCGCCGACAGGTTTGACGTTACCAACTGTAGGCGGGCAGGTGACCTGAGGCTCAAGGTCGCTGATCTCCCAATCCCAAACGGCCTCGTACGTGCTGTCTCGATCACCCGTGACGGCATCGAATGGCCGGTCGGTGAGAGATCGGACCAATGCGATAGTCTTCTCGTCCGGCTCGATGTAGCCGCATTTCGCGCCGACATCAATGGTAATCATCGGAAAGAGCCAACGATCCCAGACTCCCAGCTCACGGATGTAGGGTCCCGTGAACTCGAGCGCCTTATAGATCGCGCCGCCCTCACCGATGGTGCTGATCAGCCACTGCACCGCATCGCGCGGCGTGACCCCCGGCTTGTGCCGGCCGGTGAGCCTGACCTGAATCGCCTCGGGAACACGGAACCAGGCTTTGCCGAACGGCATCACTGTCCCCGCATGGGAGTCGTTTCCGAGTCCGGTCGCAAAGCAGCCCAGCGTCCCGTGGATGGGAGTGTGGCTGTCCGAGCCGACCACCACTGTGCCCGGCCTGATGAAACCGTTCTGAACGCCGACGTGGTGCGTGTTGCCGTTGCCGCAGTCGAAGAGATGGATGCCGTGACGGCGGGCGAAACCTCGGTTCTTCTGCAACAGGACGGCCTGCTCTTCGTTGGGAGGAGAGAAATGGTGATCGAAGATCATTACCACGCGCTCGGGATAGCGCATCGGGCGCTTCACCTGCTCCTCAAAAACCTTCCCGGTGAGATAACCGCTCAGATCGTGAAGCAACAGGCAATCGACGTTCGCCACGACGACATCGCCGGGGGCGACGGCCGCGCGCCCGCTCGCGCGGGCGAGGATCTTTTCAATCATGTTCATGGTCGAATCTCAGAAAAAGGATCGGAGGCTACTCCGGATCGCCATTTCGGGCGGAGCGTATCCGATAAAATACCTTGATGTCAACCAAGAGGCGATCCTCAAGCAGAGATCGACGTTCACTCCGGCTTGGGGCAGGAATTTCTCCGGGCGCGCAAACTACTTCCCCAAGGACGCGTTCAGTTTTTTCCCGTCAGTTTTTTAAAGAATCCCTCTCTCTCCAACTCATCGATCGTGCTTTCGTCGAGATACCTGTCGAGGTTGGTTTCCGCCTTGGCTCCGGGGGTTCGCTGCGCAATCATCTCCAGGGTATTGCGCAAGCCCTGATGGGCCACCCGCGTCGGGAAGGAGAAACTCGCGGCAAAATATTGATAGGTTTCTTCAATCGCCTGCGGGTTTTTCTGCTTCATCCTCTGAGCCAACACCGCAATGCCTCTCTCCTTGCTGCTCCTGAACAGGTAGGTGCCTTCGGCGTAGGCCTGCTGGAAACGTTTTACCGCGTCCCGGTTCTTATCAAGGAAGGAGCGGCGCACAGCAATGACGTTCATGGGAAACGCCGCCGTTTTCAGATCGCTCATGTGAGCGAGAACATTCATGCCCATCCGGACGGCTTCGCCGATCTCAGGATACGATAGGACGCTGGCGTCGAGGGCCTTCGCGGAAAGGGCCACCAGCCGGTTGGCCGCGCTCCCGCTCTGCAGAATCGTAACCGATTGACGCGGAACGTTCCACTCTTTGAGCGCGAGGACCACGGCAAGCTCATTGGCCCCGCCGAAGCCCACGATGCCGATTTTTTTCCCCGCGAGATCCTCAGGCTTGCGAATCTCTTTCTGAGCTACGAAGCTGAACGGAAACGTGTTTAGGGATCCGGATATCATCACGAGGTCCGCCCCCTGATTGATCGCGTTGATTGTCGTGACCGCGTCAACCTGGGCGAAGTGCAGGCTGCCGCCCAGCAACGCCTGGATCTCGCGCGTGGACCCCGGAACCATCACCACGTCGCCGGCAAGTCCGTATTTTGTTAGAAGCCCCAGATCCTTGACGGCCCAGACGGGCACCTGAAAGCCGGCAAAGCCGCCATAAGCGATGATATAGCGCTCCTGGGCGAGGGCCCATCCCGGCAGTACCATCCAAAGGAGAATGACCAGAGATGCCTTTCGAAACATTTTGATTTCCTTCCTTCCAGTTAGTTGAGCTAGGGGGATTTAACAATTGCAGATGCCTGGTTGTCAAGCAGTAAAAATGCCGGGTGCAAAGAATTCAAACATGCCCGCAAAGTTTCGCGTTAGAATCACACACGGCTTTTCCCTTCGTTGGCCCGCCGGCCTTCTGCGAGGATCACGATCCGGCCCTGAGCCTCAGCCCGGCTTCAGGAAGCATGCGAGATTAAGAATCAACAGACCCCGGACTGCGCTCCTCTATTCTCTCTTACTGCTTAGCCGCGCGAGGCCCCAAATGTTCCGAGAAGCAATTCGTCAATGTAGTGGCTTATTCGGTCCTTATTGGATGAAAGGCTTGAAAACTGCTTTTCACACACGTCGCTGAATTTCGCCAAAACCTTGCGGTTTATCTCTTCCTGGTCCTCGAAAATGACAATCGAATGAAACGGAAGTCCCCATCGTTCAAACTGTAACAGAGTAAAAACCTGGTAGCGATTCATACCCTCCGAAACCAGGTGTATACGATCGCAAACCTTTTCTTTAAATTCTCTTTCAATAGATTCAACTGACATGGCCAGCGTACCGGTTTAGGGGAGAGACCCTAAAGATGACAGGAGCGTCAAAGACGTAGTTCTAATCAGACTTCGGTGCAGGGCGCAGGTCGGCCGTGACCGGCAATTCAAATAAATCGCTGCGTAGGAGCCGTGTCGAGAAAAACAAAACCTCCAGGCTCTCAATCTCCCCGGTTTTCGGGTTCATCCTGGCGATGACTTCGTCTCCTAGCTCTTCGGACTCCTGTTCTGGGTAAGGAGACCTCTTGTTGATGTATAGAATGTCTCCTGCACGATCATACTTGAAGGTTAGTTTCGCTTCCATTCCTCATCTCCTTCGGCGATTTTTCTGGTGACGTACGCCGTCACGATCCAATTTCGACTTTTAGGTTGGGCCTCGCTAACGACAACCACAACGAGGTGCTTTCCCCTTAATAAGTCATCATACCATTTTGCAAAGAGCCGTGCACTCCCGAAGCGCTTACTCCGACGAACCTGATCTGGGTCCGCCAGTGTGTCACGGATTCGATCCATGTGATCGGGCAAAAGCTCGGGGTGAATCTCAGCTATATGGCGCTCCCGCTCATCCGAGAGCTCAACCCCAGCCCCTAGATACGGGCACGGAAACCTAGTCATTGACTTTCCTCAAGCGCCGAATCGTCAGCAACTTCCCGGCTAACTGCTCTTTCTTCCAAGCTCTCTTCGATAATGGCGATTTCTTCGCGGGTAAGGCCGTAAAGGGAAGAAAGAAGTCAAATATTCAAGCCAGGCACCGGCGCGCGCTTCATTCACTTATGCAAGCCAGACCCTCTATTCTTTTCCCGATTTCCTGCGCGAGGATGTCGAAATATCAAATATCACGCCTGACCTCCTGATCTTCGCTAACGGCTTAAAATCGCAGCCGGGGTTTTTCTACCCCGTGTGGTGCGGTCGAAATCGGCATCGAAACTTACAAGGATCAAACCTTGCTCCTCCGCTGCCACGTACTGGTAGGCATCGTCGAAGTCTAACCTGAATTTTTCAGAGGCATCGATCACAGCTTCCATCTGATCCGTCGAGACGGAAATCACCGTTATTCCCGCACGAACGGTCAGATCGCGCAGGAAACTCTTAAAAGCATCGTGCTGTCTCCGGTGAAAGAGTAAAAGCCCAATCGAATGTAGGGAGTAATCAGTGATGAAAAATTCGTGTTCGCGGGTTCTTTGGAGGAGAGATTTGGCCTGCTCCGCATTCTCCTGTTCCAAGATGATTTCGAGAAAGAGGTTGGTGTCGATGAGCAGTCTCATCTCTCCCCGATCCGCCACTCCGAAATCTTATGTTGCAGCTCTACCGAGGTGTACTGATCCCGCAGATCTTTGAGAACGCCTGCCCAGTCGAATTTCAGCTTCCCTCTAGGCTTCTTCTCCCGTTTCCGAATCAAAGATGTTACAAACGCTTTGACTTCCTTGCGGATCTCCGGCGGCAGCCCTTGGACCAGCTCCTCAAGGGGTTTCGTATGGTTTTTCATAGGTCTACCCTCTGCTTTAAGATTACCACAGCTTCAAGTCGTCCGCCATATTCTTGCATCACAATCTTTTTCTTCGGCCCGATGATGCGGATTTCCCTGTTTGCGTCATCATTCTTACTTTCGCCTTTTTACTTTTACCTTTTTACTTTATCTACCGCCTTCCGCCTGTCGCCTCATGCCTAAGGTGAAAGTTGGGAGTGATAGATGACATACAAGATCCAAGACCTGATAATCATCTAGCAGGCTTCTCCGAGAGGCACTAAGGTTG
>Ga0209514_10008282_pt1 | contig 11885 bp, 10 predicted proteins | sample Subgrocontami58m_FD_187452 | JGI IMG/M metagenome (GOLD analysis project Ga0209514, IMG submission 187452) | Subsurface groundwater microbial communities from S. Glens Falls, New York, USA - GMW37 contaminated, 5.8 m (SPAdes) (version 3) | ecosystem: Environmental > Aquatic > Deep subsurface >...
CATAGAGACCCATAGCTTTGCGTCCCAACCTCACGATTGGTTTGCCCTTTTCAAATTTGTTATTCCACTGTTTCTTTAGCCAACCACCTCCTTCTTCTCTCAAAAATACTATAGAATCAATCTTGCTCACAGTTTTGCAGTTAAATTCAATCATTTCGTCTATGCCTTAATTATGAACCGTAGCAAATTTCATTTATTCACACAAGAAAATAATTATTTTAAAACACTTCATTGCCAATATTGATTATCGGCAATCGCGTTAAAAAGTTTAGCGAAAAAAATCCATGAACCCATCATTCGGTTGGCGTAAAAGACGATATTATTGAACGATAGGATTTAAAATTGACATTAAAAAATGAGGTAAAGAAGAATGATACGGGAGATGAAACACTACAACGGGAAATTTAAAGCGCGGGCGACAAGAGAAAACAATGGAAGAAAATACGGTACATCACAATAGGGGGTACAGCAGTTAATGCGGGAGTGCGTTTGTACGCGATGTATAGGAACTGCGATTGAGGAAAGGAGGTCTGTTACAGGGAGGAAGAGCAGGAAAACTCAATGCCTGATCAACTGCACTTTATTTTCCTGCGCTTCTAGTCAAAAAGCAATTCAAAACAAGCTGAGTAAAATTCCATCTTGTTTTTATTGTAACAGTTTAGTTTTTTGAAAAATCCGTATATTTATATGAGATCCACACGAAACGGAATACGCAGCGCGGGTGGCTTATCCCCCGCAAAAGCCGACCACACTTGTCCTCGACTGTGATCGGGGAAGGGATCGGCGCTACCTTTTTCAAAAAACTAAACTGTTACTTTTTATTGAATAGTTGTACCGACAGCAGGGTACGTCTTAAAATTTAATCTTGCAATAATACGAAAGCGCCCTTTTGTTAAAAGACTCGTCTTCCGCCGTTTTCTTTGATTTCACGGTCTCTTTTGCAAAGGTACTATGGCAACTCTTGCAGCGCCATAGTTCACGGTCTTTAAATAGCCCGCTATGCCTTTGCAGGCCGATAAGTACGAAGCGATTCCCGGTGCAACAAGGGCATACATATTCACCATGTTTCATGTCTCTTTCAACAACCATAAAAGTCTCTCCGCATTAACAAGTTATGTGTAGGGTGGATTAAGGCGTTGGTTTTTACGCCGAATCCACCAAGAATGTTTCCGGGAAAGGTGGATTCGCTATCGCTTAATCCACCCTACCGCAAACCCGCTTAAATAAAATGAATATTCCTATACAATAAATTTAGTTATCAAGATTCTTAAAACTTATAGCGTATACACCTTTTACTGATATATGAGAGCTGAAGAACCCATGCCTCATTACTTTTTATTCAACTTCTTATTGCCTCTTTGCGCATCGGGAAAAATTAACCACAAATCAAAGTTGTTTTTGTACGCATCCCCCTTTTTATGAATCAACAGGTGGAGAATAAAAGGGACGCTATACAGTAATGAAAACAAACGAACGATATAATAAAAGTAAACCCGTTTGGAAAACGCCGGCAGCGAATAACAGGCGGACAATTCCTCCTGGGGTATAAATACTCTTTGAAGAAAGAGAAGCATTTTATTCATAAAACTGCTGTGAGGATTGAATCGTTTTACGTCAGGAACAGCGTCAGCAGCCTTTGCGGAAATAACACGCTTTTTGGATTCCAGGAAAAGACTTTCGTGGAATGGCTTAGGCTGGAGATTCTGTAAAATATCCTCTGGCACAGCCGCCCCAAGAATTTCCTGAGAAAGTCGCAGCGTAAGATAAAGATACTTCTCCGCGCCCCATTCATAAGCGAGCCGTTGAAGCCGCTCCCAGTCTATTTCCTGTTTATAATGGTTAATAATTGCTGCTACGTCACAGCAAGACCTCATCCCGTAAAGAACTAATTTATTACAATAGGAGGCATGCAAGGCATGGTTTAACAAGGTATCTTCCGGAGAAAGCACGAGCACCTTTTTTCCATGTATTTGTGCAGATTTTGCCCTTTCCCATAAGCCCTCTATATTTATGTTAAAAGGGTCGTCCTGGTGCACTATCGTCCAGTGCACCTCTAACGGTTTCGTTCCTTTGGGATGAACAATAGGGTGTAAGTGGTGATGGCTCGTCCTGTGTTTTTCTATGAGATGGTCAAGCGCCTGTTTATCTTGCGTTGTCCTGAGGAATTCACATCCTAAGAGAGACAACTGCCTTTCGGCTGCACATAAATCATCCTTTTTAACGAGAATGTCAATATCGGACATCGAACGCAAGCCAATGTCTTTATAGACAAAATGGGCAAGGAAGCTTCCCTTAAGAAAAATAACTTCTATTCCTTCCTTATTGAAAACCTCCAGCACCTCAGCCAGACTATCGTAGTTTTTTTTATTAGCGTAAAATGTCCTTACATACGTTGTCTTCAATTTCTGGAGAAAATCATTTGGAATGTCCAAAGATTGAAAGAAAGCGGACTGGTTTAGCAAGGCTTTATAAAGTAAAGGGGCTATGTGCCACTGGATAGCTTTGTCATATACCCTATCCCAATCCATAGGAAAGAATTTAAAAGGCGCACCATTTTCGCGGGCTTCTTTATCAAATTCCAAACGAAGACATCTGATAATGAATTGTTCTTCAGGGAGTACTTCGTGGTTTGCAATTAATTGGGAGTTGATGGATTTCTGCATTATTTCTCTTATCCTTCCGCCAGTTATGATTTCCACCTGCACAGGGTTACTAAAAGAATTTTACGAACAGAAAAGACGCATGCATGCAAGCCCCTGCGTTGAAGGGCCGCCACATAACCACAATGAGAACCTAAGAGTTTTTGTCTGGTTTTTCGCCTCAGGCCGGACAATTTTATCCAAACCAGGGTACTACAGGTAATAAGCCCGCCCAGCGCCCTCCAGAAGGGTGTATCAAGAGATAGCTCTTCTTCCCCCCGACTGATACTCAATACCCGGCCTACAATTTCACTGCTGCTCCACGGAGGATCACATTGCGGGGCATTATCTCCCTTGGTAATGAAGGTACGATGACTTTTAACGTCTGTACAAATCCTCAGCACCCGATGGGCAATAAGCTTGTCTCCATGCCTGATTACCACCACGTCGCCACGCCGCACCTCATCGCTACCGTGCGCAACCAGCACATGGTCGCCTTTTCTGATAAGGGGCAGCATGCTTGTGCCTGTTATCGGAATACGGTGCAACGCCCCCGCCCGACTCCATAGGTTAAACACAGCATCCAAGCTGGATTTTTGCAAAGTTACGTCTCCTGATTTACCCAAAGCAATTTCTTATTAAATTCACCCCTGGCCGACCATGTCACATATCAGGTCTGCCTCTTCATTCAGAGGCCCAACTAAGAGCTGATGGCAATCTGCCTGCGCCACCAGATTAGACAATTCAAGGAATAATCGCGTCGAACTGGCTTTAAATTCATCCTGCAGGATTTCAGACTTGTACCCCCCCTGAAACCGCCTTAATAACTCCACTACTGCCTGATTTTTAGACAATAGCTTAAGTTGTGCAGGCAATTTAAATGTGGGAAAAACTTCTACCCCTTTGATCGCGTTGACAACCAATATCTGATGTTTTTTGCACAGCGCTTCTATTTGAGAAAATACATAAATTGGGCGTGCTGCACGAATTTTGAGCACAGGGTAACCACTGTCAGCCTCCACCCGAAGCCCGGAAACATCTTCGTTTTGCATAATGTCCGAAAGAAGTGTAGAGTCCAGGCGATCTAAAAATATACTTAATTCCTGCTCGCCGCAATCCGGGATATTGCCGCCATTATTGGTCTGACCCTGACCCTGCAATACAACAATATGGCTAATAGACGTGGCCTTCCCCATGCAACCAGGCTTGATCTCGCCAATATCCAAAATTAACTTGCCCAACCACTCCAAGTCGCCTTTGGGCCTATCCGGAAACCCGGCCAATTTCAATGTGCCATTACGGATTCTGAGACTCCTGGGGAAAGGATGCACCAGACGGTCTTTGCGCCCCAGAGCCGCCATTTCGTCAGAAAGAAACTGAAACCCGCGACGAACAAGCTCCAAAACCAGGGTTGTCTTACCGTGACTTGAATCGGCCACAAGAATGACACCCTTACCGTTGCGAGAAACAACCCCTGCATGAATCAGCAAATGGCTCCGCACCCGCGTCACAATGGCGCTAAGAATACTTTCATACGCGTACCCGTCCAAGAGCCATGGATCGTTCAGAGGGACAACTTCTCCATCAAGTATTATAACCGGCTTGCCCCATTGGTTATCTGGTTTTGTTAACAAAACAAACTCAACCGATGTTTGAACAGGGGCCAACGACTCATCTGCCATAAATCGGCGGTACATCTGGGTAAAGAGGGTAATAAAACTGCCCGAGTCAGACTTAATGTGCGCTTCCATATCGAAAAAGCGCAGCTTTACTTGTTGAAGAACAGGTTCCTGTAACAACAATTCCATAGGTAAATTCACCCCTTTTCGTAAACTTTACATTTATATATAACGGGTTTTAATTTTTATAAAAATACGGTAACAATTTACAGCGTCAAAATCCGGGCAGTGAAAGCAAGTAATCAGAACATTTAAAAACAGGGTGCTCTGCGATTTTTTTGTCGCACAGTACCCTGTTTTAAAACTAACACAACTCCTACTCCAACAATGCATTATTAGTGAACGCAATAATTCAACGTCTGCGCAGGGCCCATCTCCTCAAGCAACTCTTCATCGGTGTAAGTAATTACTTTTGGGGCTTCATATACTGGCAATTTCTTCTCTACCATGTTATCTCTCCTTTATGACTTTAAAATCTAACCACTGGAAACCCATAGCAGTCAGATACAGGGTACTCTGCGATTTTTGTCGCACAGTACCCCGTTTTAAAACTAACACAAACTCCTACGCCAACAATGCATTATTAGTGACCGCGAGTGCAATAATGCAACGTCTGCGCCGGACCCATCTCCTCAAGCAACTCTTCATCGGTGTAAGTAATTACTTTTGGAGCCTCATATACTGGCAATTTCTTCTCTACCATGTTATCTCTCCTTTATGACTTTAAAATTTAACCACTGGAAACTCATCACAGTCAGATACAGGGTACTCTGCGATTTTTGTCGCACAGTACCCTGTTTTAAAACTAACACATACATCTACGCCAACAATGCATTATTAGTGAATGCAATAGTGCAACGTCTGCGCAGGGCCCATCTCCTCAAGCAATTCTTCATCGGTGTAAGTAATTACTTTTGGAGCCTCATATACTGGCAATTTCTTCTCTACCATGTTATCTCTCCTTTATGACCTTAAAATTTAACCACTGAAAACTCATCACAGTCCTACACAGGGTACTCTGCGATTTTTGTCGCATAGCACCCTGTTTTGAAACTAACACAAACTCCTACGCCGACAACACATTATTACTAGTGAATGCAATAATGTAACGTCTGCGCTGGTCCCATCTCTTCAAGTAATTCTTCATCGGTATAAGTAATTACTTTTGGGGCCTCGTACACGGGTAAATTCTTCTCTACCATTTTTTACCTCCTTTCTGATTTGAGTGTTCTCTGGTATAAAACGCTATTCCTCAAGTTGCATCATTCTGCGGCGACAAGCAGTAAAATAGACGCCGCAGGAAATGACGGCCGCAGAAACAAACGAGCGCAGTCAATCAAAGGGTTTTTTGGTCTAATATCCCCTTGCTGGCAAAAATATCCAGGGTCTTCTTTATGTCTTCAATCACGTTGTATTCGTTCGATATAGAGAAATTTGTCCTTACTTCCCGCTCCATATCCTCTATGGTGTGTGTATCATCGCAAAGCTCCCATACGAATTTTGCAGTTGGATTAAGGACGTTAACAACCTTTCCTTCTACGCTGTACAGGAGAGACTCACTCCCCATATCCTGGACAACAACCCCCTGCTTGCGGATAAACTTTGTTGTGCTCATAATAGCCCCCATAATTTAAAATTAAAATTTCACTTACCAAAATCCAAAACACGAATCTCAAAACTAGCAGGTGTGCGTCCGTTTCCCGCTTGTTATAAGCATACTACATTTTTTTATCTTCGTTGTCCATCCCACCATAGCGGGATGCCTTTATCTCCAGGAATTGCGCGGGAAATACGCCGCCGATCACCCGCAACGCCAGAAGATTAATACTGTGTCAAAGTCCCGTCTATCTTCGCCCTTTTCACGGCGTATGCAAATATGAAAAGACTGATCGGCAGCATAATAATTGAAAATAGCGTCAGCGACAGAATATTAGGCATGAGCGCTTTCAAGGAATATCCCTGGAGCAAGGCCAGTCTCATGCCCTCCAGTGCGTCCGTGACAGGCAGCACATGCGACAATTTTTGCAGCCAGCCGGGCAGCACGGAAACCGGGTAAAACACTCCGCCCAAAATTCCGGAAACACTCGTGAATATCGCGCTGACCGGATCGCCTTTTTTGTAAACCATAATAAAACTTGCCGAGAGTATGCCGAAGCTGCTAAAAGAGATAATCGTCAGAAACAAGATAAGAAGGGCGCCGGGAAAATTCGCATTCCCCATATCTACGCCAAATGCAAAAACGCCAAGCAGCAAGTACACCGCCACTTTAAATGATGCAAACATAAAACTGTACAGAGAAGAAGAAATAATAATGGTTGGAATCCCTGTTTGGGTCACGAGCAGCGCTTCCAGGGTGCCCAGCATCTGGCCCTCTCTAATGCTCTTTGAAATACCATCTATGGATATTTTGAGATAACTAAAGAAGGCTACGCCGATGAGAATGAAAGAGAAATAGTTTCCACCGTATGGCTTGAGATAGGACACCCCAACCTCTCCCAGTACTTTTGAGAGGAAAAAAAACGTTACCGTTGAAACGAAGACGCCAATAAATTCCAAAAACAATGAGAGCTTGTAGCTCGACTCGTTTACACAGTCCCTCCACAGGAAGGCAAGTAATTTTCTTACAAACAAAACCACACGCGTCATATTTTATCTCCGATATTTCCCGAGTCTATGATCTTGGAGAAAGTCTCACCGAGGGAGATTTCCTTCTCGTAGATTGCATATATCTTGCCTCCCATATCTACAAACTCCTTATTTACCCTGAATATTCCCTCATTACCGTCAATATTTTCCACTTCGACTTGAATGGTATCTGATAAAGGGCCGTCAGGATTTTTTGTAACGTGTCTAACCTGTGCCATACGATAAATCTTTTTTAATAATGCTGATTCAGGACGCTTCATTTTTATTACATACCTTTTATCCGTATTAAATTTCTTTATTATATCTTCCACCAATCCGGATACCTTCACCTCTCCCCTGTGAATAAAGGCGATCCGGTCGCACAGTTCCTCGGCCTCGTGCAGGTTGTGCGTTGCGAAGACTACGGTTCTCTTCTCCTCCTCAACCAATTTTTTTCTTATAAACTTCCTGAGTTTTTGCGCGGTAATAGGGTCGAGTCCGTTTGTCGGCTCGTCCATAAAAAGCACCTCCGGGTTTATAAGAAGCCCCCTGGCTATAGCCAATTTCTGCCGCATCCCCGTGGAATAGTCTTTAAACATCCTGTCAGCATGCCGGGAAAGTTCGGTAAGCGAGAGCAAACTCTCAAGCCTCTGTTCAGCCTCGCGTTTCGGAATATTATTAAGTTTTGCAAAAAACCTGAGGTTCTGCCTTCCGGTGAGCCGCCAATAAAAGCTCCTTTCGTCACTTACCACGTATCCTATTGTTTTCCGTATCTTCTTTTCATCCTTTGTTACTTCAAAACCATTCACAAACGCCCGCCCCGATGTAGGAAGAACCAAGGTACAAAGAATCTTTATTAACGTGGTCTTGCCCGCGCCGTTTGAACCCAGCAGCCCGAATAATTCGCCCTTTTTTATCTGAATATTTACATTACTCAGAGCGGTGGTTTGTTTCCTTCGAAAAGGATGCAAAAGTAAATCACCGAATCCCCTTGCTTCCGGATATTTTTTTGTAATATTATGCGTTTCTATACTATAGGACAATTTTAACTCCCGTTTTTATAATAGTTCTGGCTGATCTTCTTTCAGTCTTTCTTCTTCCAATTTTGCCGGTTTGTTCAAGCTCAGATTTACTGAAAACTGATAATTATTTTTTCCCGCCTCCTTTGCGTGGTACATGGCGATGTCCGCCTGATACATCAGGGTTTCTACGTCTTCTCCGTTAACGGGAAAAAGCGCAATCCCGACACTGGTCGTGGTTATGATTTCCCTGTTCCCAATCGTCATCGGTTGCCGGATCGCTTCAATGATTTTCTCGGCAAGCATTGCCGCGTCTTTTGTCCCGCCAATCTTTGGCAATACGAGGGTAAACTCATCGCCTCCAAAGCGGGAGACCGCGTCCATTTCGCGTATGCAACTTTTTAATCTCTGTGCCATGCATTGCAGTATTTGGTCTCCCACCGCGTGACCCAGCGTGTCATTAATGACCTTGAACCGGTCAAGATCAACAAACATAACGGCCAGCATCTCCTTGTTCAGTTTCGCGCGATACAACTCAATCGTAAGGCGGTCTTTGAATTGCAACCGGTTTGGCAACGCGGTAAGCACGTCGTTATATGCCATGTGCTGCATCTTCTCTTCCAGTTGTTTGCGTTTAATAACCCAACCCAAGTGAGTTGACAGAGAGCAAACAAAATTAACAAGCTGCTCATCCTTTCCGATCGTCTCTAACGTATACAATACGACAACGGCGACTACTTCCGCGCCGGTGAAGAGCGGAAAAGCAAATGCGGTCTGTAGCCCAACATTTTCAACGATCTTTGCACGCAGATAGTTTGGATCAATCGCAACGTCCTTTATCCACACCGGCTGCTTCGTAGCCCAAACATGTCCGGGAATTCCGACGCCGGGCGAAAACGTAAATTCTTTGCTTCTCACCGCAAATTCTTCCACGTGTCCGAGATTGCTGTACCACCCGCCACATTCGAGATAGCTACCATCGGAAGAAGGAATCCATACCTCTGCATACATCCAACCGGCAACTTCACACACCCTGCGCAATATAATATCAAGCATGGACTGCACGTCGCCTGTCTCAGCGATTGCCGTTAACAGTGTTTGAAAGAGATGGATTTTTTCTTCCTCGTGTTTATACGCGGTGATATCGGTAATCACCGCCCGGCATTGCTTCCCCTTCCGGCTCTCTATTGCAATGCCCTCGATTTGCACATAGATAAACGATTTATCATTCTTCATAAGCTTTAGTTTGCACGTTTGTTTCCTGTTCATTTCAAACGCCTTAGTGCAAAACGTATTAAAAACATGAATGTAGTCAGGCTTAACAAATAGCTGGAAACGTTCATCAATCAAATTGCATCTTTCAATATCAAGGAGCGCTGCGCCGGCCGGGTTTACCTCAAGGATTGTTCCCTGCTTGTCAAAGGTAAAATATCCTACAGGGGCAGAGTCATACAGGTCTGTGTATTTGCGCAAGGCGTCTTTAGCTTTTGTTTGGGTGCGTCTCAGTTCTTTATTCAGCGTTTCTATTTCCATCTTATGCGCCTCCAGCTCGTTTGTCATGACACAGACTTCCTCTTCTGTCATTTTTTGAATATCCTTAATTTTTTTCCCGGCCATCTGTGTTTCCGCGCGGCGGCGCAGGTCTTCGGACATGTCTGTATGAAACTTGTCTTTTTTCACGACTTTTCCCCTTATTTTGATTCATGCCGGACAAGCAATAGTTCCTGTCCCTCACGCATACCCATAAGTAACGTTTCGTACTATAAAGGAATCGGCGCAGAAAGAAAATCCCTCTTTAGTGGGAAACTTCCGGCGAGGGCAGAGGCGCAAATACAAAAGTCACTTGTAAATCAGAGGAAAGTGCGACAGCACAAGGATGGTTGATGTTTAACTTTTTTGAATTGGTGTTACAATGAGGCTTGAGAGATTTGTTTTACAGACTCAACTTCTCTGTTCTTTTTCCAACAGCAAATTGATAATTGTTTTTTCCTGCTTCCTTTGCGCGGTACATGGCGGTATCGGCTTGATACATCAGGGTTTCTACGTCTTCTCCGTCAACGGGAAAAAGCGCAATCCCGACACTGGTCGTGGTAATGATTTCGCTATTCCCAATCGTCATCGGTTGCCGGATCGCTTCAATGATTTTCCCGGCAAGCATTGCCGCGTCTTTTGTCCCGCCAATCTTTGGCAATACGAGGGTAAACTCATCGCCTCCAAAGCGGGAGACCGTATCCATTTCGCGTATGCAACTTTTTAATCTCTTTGCCATGCATTGCAGTATTTGGTCTCCCACCGCGTGACCCAGCGTGTCATTAATGTCCTTGAACCGGTCGAGATCAACAAACATCACGGCCAGCATCTCCTTGTGCCTTTTCGCGTGGTACAACTCAAGCGTGAGACGATCTTTGAATTGCAACCGGTTGGGCAGCGCGGTAAGCACATCGTTATACGCCATGTGTTGTATTTTTTCGTCCTTTTGTTTGCGTTTAATGACCCAACCCAGATGCGTTGAAATAGAGGACATAAGGTTAACAAGATGTTCGTCCTGCTCAAGCGGCTTGAACAGATATGATACGACAACGGCAACGACTTCTTCGCCGGCCATAAGGGGAAAGGCAACTGCGGACTTTATCTCGGCATTTACTGCGTCCGTTAGCCCCAGAACGTTGGCAATTGTTGTGCTCAGATAGTGCGGGTCAAGCGTAACGTCATTTATCCATGCAGGTTGCTTTGTAATCCAGGCGCGACCGGGAAGCCCGATGCCGGGGAGAAACGTAAATTCCTTTCTTCGCTCAAGAAATTCTTTCAGCAAGTCGAGACGGGCATGCCACGCCTGCCCATAAACAAGATGTGTGCCATCGGGCGAAGGAATCCATATCTCGCCATAAATCCAGCCGGCAAGTTCACACATCCTGCGCAATAAGATAGTAAGCACAGAGTGAAGACTTTGTTCCATAGATAGCGCCGACGACAAGGTATGCAAGAGGTGGATTTTTTGCTCCGCCTGTTTAAATGCAGTAATGTCTGTAACCGCTGTTCGGCATAGCGCCGTCTTCTGATTTTCTGTTACAGTACCCTCGAGTCGTAAATAGCCCGAAGATGCGTCGTGTTTTGCAAGTTCCACTTCACACGTTTGTTTCGTTCCATTTTCAAACGCCTGCTGGCAAAACGTGTTAAAACGAGGAATGTCGTCAGGCTTAATAAATTGCTGAAGGCGTTTAAAAACCAACCCGCATCTTTCCACTCCAAGGAGCGCCGCACCGACCAGGTTTGCCTGCATTATCACCCCCTGCCTGTCAAGATCAAAATATCCTACAGGGGCAAATTCGTAAAGATGTGTGTACCTCGTCAAAGCATCATCAACTTTTTCGTTAGCGCGTTTCAGTTCCTCGTTCTGCATTTCCAGTTCGATTTGATGCACTTGCAGTTCGTGAGCCAGGGCATGGACGTCATTTTCATTCATTTTCAGAATATCCTTAATTTTCTTCTTTGCCACCAGCCTCTCTGCCCGGCTGCGCATGTTTTCCGGCAAACGAGTTTTGTTTTTCGCCTTTTTTTTCTTAGCCATATTTCTTATCCTTTCTTTGGCGGGTTCAGATTTGAAATCTGGTTCAAGTTGCAAACTTGATTGTATAGGAATTTTCACTTTATTTAAGCGGGTTTGCGGTAGGGTGGATTAAGCGATAGCGAATCCACCTTTCCCTGAAACAGTATTGGTGGATTCGGCGTAAAAACCAACGCCTTAATCCACCCTACACATACCTTGAACCCGCAGCGGGAGTCCCCCTCGCCAAAGGGGGATTCTTTCTACCCTGCCTCGCTTCACCCCTCCTTATAACTACACACCCGAAACCCTTAACTCTTTCCCTGCCGCCCCGTAATATCCGCAATAGCAAGGAGTATCATCTGCGTGCCTATGCCTT
>Ga0209514_10008292_pt1 | contig 11864 bp, 9 predicted proteins | sample Subgrocontami58m_FD_187452 | JGI IMG/M metagenome (GOLD analysis project Ga0209514, IMG submission 187452) | Subsurface groundwater microbial communities from S. Glens Falls, New York, USA - GMW37 contaminated, 5.8 m (SPAdes) (version 3) | ecosystem: Environmental > Aquatic > Deep subsurface >...
TCCACCGCATAACCGGGGCGGATCATTGTAACGTTTTCAAGACCAACGATAGACCTTAGTCCTTCGTACTGGATATCCTCCGGTAGGCTGGTAGAAAATCCGTTTACGTAAACTATGTTAGTATTATACCCTTCAGGTTCTAAAAACACCTGATGACGGTCTTTTTCTGAGAATCTTACAATTTTATCCTCGATAGAAGGGCAGTATCTGGGACCGACACCTTGTATTCTCCCGGTAAACATTGGAGATTGCTCGAACCCTTTTCTGAGAATATCATGCGTTTTTTTACTTGTGTGGGTCAGGTACATTGGTACGAGTTTGTTCGTGATGCTCTCGTTTTCAAAGGAAAATGGGAGCGGAATATCATCACTTCCCTGCTCTTCTGTCAGCTTGAAGTCTATTGAACGGCTATCTACTCTGGGTGGTGTGCCAGTTTTCAACCTTCCGCTGGTAAAACCAAGGTTAATCAGGAACTCAGTTACATCGTTGGCAGGCTTTTCGCCATATCTACCACCGGGTTTATTTGTCATTCCGGTGTGAAGCAGACCGCGCAGAAAAGTACCTGCTGAGAGAACTACGCATCGGGTTTTTAGTACCCGTCCATCACTCAGTGTAATTCCCGAGATTCTTTTCTGTCCAGAAATGTCTTCAACGAGAAAATCTTTGAGAGTATTTTCAACAATTTCCAGATTATCTTGTGCTTCTACACGTCTAACGGCATCATCAGAGTACCAATCTCTGTCACTTTGGCAACGAGGTGACCAAACGGCAGGACCTTTCGACTTATTCAGCATTCTGAATTGAATACCAGTAGCGTCGGCAAGTTTACCCATTTCACCACCTAAAGCATCAATTTCCCTTACAAGGTGTCCTTTGGCAGTACCGCCAATGGCTGGATTGCAGGACATTCTGCCAATTGCGGCTTTAGACATAGTAACCAAGGCGGTACGACATCCCATGCGAGCTGAAGCCAGAGATGCTTCTATCCCAGCATGCCCACCACCGATTACTATAACATCAAAACCTGTCATTAATTGAATAATTAAATTTTTATTAAAAATATAGCAAGAAAGAACATAATCGTGTTATCTGCCTTGAGACAGAAACGCATTAATTTTACTTGTTAAGATACGCTTTGTTTCACGTGAAACAAAGCTGTGCCCTGTTTAGGGTGTACAAAAGACCATGGTTCTGTTTCACGTGAAACAGAATCATAGTACAATCAGATATTCCGCAGGCATAAAGCCTGCGGCTACAAAATCTATTATTTTCCTATACAGAAGTTCGCAAAGATGTTATTTAAGATGTCATCCGTGGTTACTTCACCCGTGATTTCTCCGAGACTGTTGAGAGCTGTTCGGACATCTGAGGCGATGAATTCTCCGCTCATAGAATCACGTACACTTTGCAGACTATTGAGTAATGCGGTACAGGTGGTAACCAATAAATCTTTATGGCGCAGGTTGGTAATGGTAACGGTACCTTCTTGAGTTGCCAATTCATTATTAACGGTTAGCGAGTGGAGCGTGTTCTTCAGCAGATCTAATCCTATACGCTTTTTAGCCGATATGCCGATTGGCACTTGATAACTATTTGAAGCAACGCTTTCAGTCAGTAAATGATCTATGCCACCCGGGACTAAATCAATTTTATTTAGGACTATAAGCAATTGCTTGTCCTTCCCGGTGAGCTTAATTAACGACTCTTGCTCGTTATTAAACTCGTTCAAATTTATGGTTGATGCATCCAACAAATGGATGATGACGTCAGCCTCCTGAATTTCCAATCTGGTTCGGTTGATACCTTCTTGTTCAATGATGTCATCGGTATCACGGATGCCGGCAGTATCAACAAGGCGGTAGAGTATGCCGTTGATGTGAATACTTTCTTCGATCGTGTCGCGAGTAGTACCGGAAATATGGGTTACAATTGCACGCTCTTGATCGAGAAGTGCATTCATCAGGCTTGACTTGCCGACATTAGGCTTACCATAGATTACAACCTTCACACCATCTCGAATAACCCTGCCTTGATTATATGAACTTATAAGAGAATTAATCTCATCAATTGCAGATTGAATTCTATTTTCTATTTCTTTTCGTTCAATAAACTGCAAACCTTCTTCTGAGAAATCTAATTCTAACTCTACTAAGCTACATATATTCAATAACTTATCTTTAATAGAATGAATAGCTTTTGAGGTAGAGCCTTTGAGTTGTAGAAGTGATGCTTTATGCGATTGATCGGAACTTGTTTTTATTAAATCGGCTACGGCTTCTGCTTGTGTGAGATCCATTTTGCCGTTAAGGAATGCCCGCTTGGTAAATTCACCGGGCTCAGCCATTCGTGCGCCGAATTGTATCAGGCTTTCTAATATTTTTTGGGTTACGAGAATTGATCCGTGGCAACTTATCTCGACCGTATCCTCACCGGTATAGGAATGAGGGTTTTTAAATACCGTTGCAAGAACTTCATCCAGCAACTCGCCTTCAGAATTTTTATATGTACCATAGTGTACCGTGTGCGATTCGGCGACGGCTAACGGTTGCTTGCCATGAAATCCAAGTCCGGCGATTTCAATCGCACGGGAGCCACTCAGGCGGAGAACGGAGATTCCCCCTTCACCAATCGGTGTTATAATAGCGGCAATAGTATCGTCTTGTGATTTCATAAAGGGTAAAAAGAGTTAACAAATAATTTAGAAAAGTATGGGGTGAAAAGCAATTAGCTGTCTTGATTGTTATTTGTTAGGGGTTATTGGTAGTTTGGTTAAATGACAATAGTAATTGGTCGTTTGTCATTTGTCTTTGGTTTGAAAAATACAGTGGGGGTTGTGATAACCTGGAAGACAAATAAACACGGGACAAAACAAGATGCGGTTGATTTGCTTTTTGTCAACTTTTAAGTTAACTTTTTCTTGTGAGAGAGATAAGAAAAATCATATTTCATAAGCATTATTTTCCGGATTTTTACCTGAAGCAAACATCAGGTGTTCAGGACAAAATCGAGTACGTTTTTTCAATCATAAAACACGTTGACCGGGTGCCACAAAAATTTTTAAAACATGTTGAGGGCACTGAGGGGCTTTTTGAAATACGAATAGAATATCAAAGTAACATTTATCGAGTTTTCTGCTGTTTCGATGGTGGCAATCTCGTAGTATTGTTTAATGGGCTTCAAAAGAAATCTCCAAAAACACCTAAAAACGAAATTACAAAGGCTTTAAAGCTTAAAAAAGAATATTTCAATGATAAGAATAGGACCTATGACAAAGAAAGAACGGATACGAAGCGCAAGATCGTTCGATGAACTTTTAGATATCAAGTATGGAGCAATTGGTACAAAAAAAAGAAATGAATTCGAGGAACGCGCTCAATACTTCGTTATAAGTGAAATGCTGAAAGAAGCGCGTTTAGAAGCAAACCTCACACAAGAGCAACTTGCTAAGAAAATTGGGACAAAGAAGAGTTATATTTCACGTGTTGAAAATGGCAGTTGCGACATACAACTCTCTACCCTTTATCGTATTTTCGAAGAAGGATTAGGAAGAAAAATTAGTTTAATTTTTAGTTGATCTCTCAACATCTTAATTGCTTTGTACTTACAGACGTATTTATGAAATACTATCAAGCCCATGAGACGCATCGCATGGAGGAATTGAACGGCGTTGAGCTTGCCTCGTTTGCCTCCAGAGCGGTTGCATTAATTATTGATTTTATTGTTTCTGCTATCTTGTTTATGGTTGTCACGGTTCCCGCTGCTTTGTTGCTTGATACACTTGGGTTTGTTTATTCCGATCTGAACTTAGAGTTGACTTTTTTTCATAACTGGTACAGTATTGTTTGGCTTGTTCTTTATTTTAGTTTATCGTTTTATTTCGGGAACGGAAAGACGATTGGGAAGGCTCTCTGTAACATACGGGTCGTTTCATTAGTACATAAGCGTATGGGTTTGTGGCATTCGCTTGAACGGGCTTTAGGATATGGAGCATCAATATTAGAGCTGGGTTTTGGATTTGTTCAATATTTTATTCATCCCAATTGCCGTACGGTTCACGATAGAATTGCAGAGACGATTGTGGTGAGAGAGCGGAAGGGTAAATAAACGGTCTCCATCGGGTTAATGTTACTTGAGGTAATAAAATGAATAGATATTATTTTTCACCAATCATACTCACTCTTACATTCTTTTTCTTTGGTTTTATGGCGCATCAAGAAAAAGATATCGTACAACTTTGGTCTGCGGGAGTTATGCACGATGACGAGGTCTTGGGAAAAACCGGAGAAACATGGTTGGGACTTTTTCACGATGATACAGGATTTCAACTGAAATCTGCTATTATTACCGTGATTGATTCTCCCGGCATCTCCGAAAGCGATAAATTTGTAAAAACAAATGTGCTGTCAGACAATATTTTTCTTATAAAAGGATTACCGGAATTAAGGACGGGTCCGGTTAAAACTGTTTTTTATGGTAGCCAATCGCTAACATCGAGTAACAGTATTAATTTGAGCCTATATAACCGATACTTTAATAACCTTATTGCAACCGGGAAAGACAGCGGTGAATTAATTCTGAATTACCAAATAAAGCTCGGAGACGGTAAACAAAACCAGATTATTTTGAAACGTGAACCTGCCTTTATAGAAGCATTCCCCATATTGCTTTGGGCAGGTGATCTCGACAGAGATGGAAAGCTAGACTATTTAATAGATATGACCAATCAATACAATGTAACACTACTCACACTTTTTCTTTCTTCGAAAGCCGAAGGCGAACAATTGGTTAAGAAAGTTGCTTCGTATCGAAGAATTGGTTGCTGACTTAATAAGGAACTACCTTGCGAAAGTTTTATCTCAAAGATTGAATAATAATTTAATATAAGTAGCTCTACATAGATTGCACAGAACCTTCCATGCCAGGGCTTGGCGGGCGCAAGGTTTTCTTCTTCGATAAACTACTCAACATCTCACATACTTAACTACGTATTATCAAATTATGCCAAGATATATAGCATTGCTTCGCGGAATAAACGTAAGCGGACAAAAGATTATTAAAATGGAAAACCTACGAACGATATTTGAATCGTTTGGGGTGGATAATGTAAAGACGTATATCCAGAGCGGAAACGTTTTATTTGATTCTTCGGCTAAGAATCAGGAGACGCTAACCCAAAAGATTGAGAAAGGATTGGCCGAAGCGCTTGGGTACGCTGTGCCTGTCGTTCTGCGCTCGCAGGAGGAATTGAAAGCGCTTGTTGAGCTTGACCCTCATACCAAGTATGCTAACCGAAAAGATTCTAAGTTTTATATTGTGTTTGGCTCTAAGGAATTAGATGAACCATTGAAGGTTCCATATTTCTCTCCTAAGAAAGAGGTGGAGATTGTTGAGGTATTTAAGAAAGAATTTTTCTGTCTCTCGCACCCGCTCCCGAACGGTACATGGGGTTTTCCGAATGCGTTTGTTGAGAAGGAGTTTAAGTTTGCGGCTACGACGAGGAATTGGAATACGGTAAGTAAGCTGAGCAATATGTAATGTTGCCGATCGGTGATCGGGCTATCGTGTTTGATTTTGAACGGCGTTTGTGAACGCCTACTAAGAACTTACACACGGTTAAACATTGGGATTCCTCACCCCGATGGAACATGGGGATTCGGAATGACAGCCTAAGGGGTTGGGAATACGGTGAGTACGTTGAGCGTGATGTTGTGTTGCCGATCGGTGATCGGACTACTACGGGTTGTACTATTATTATCATTTTATTGTTCTTAGGAGATTCTGTTATGAATAGACGTAATCTTATAAAAAGTTTGACCGGAGCCGGCATTGGTTCTCTTGTTGCCGTAGGCAAACTCTTTGGTTCGGATAGCAAGGGAAACCTTCAGAGATCTACATGTTTTCTCACTCCTCAAGAGACACAGGGCCCTTACTATTTTGACCCTAATCTTCTCAGGCAGGATGTACGGCAAGATACGGGAACATCGGCAATTAAAACAGGAGTGCCTCTCGCCTTAACGTTTACCGTTATCAATAGTAGTTGTACACCCGTGCCCAATGTGTTGGTGGATATCTGGCATTGCGATAAGGATGGGCTTTACTCCGGTTACGCCGGACAACCGGGAGGAATAAGCACAATCGGACAAAACTTTCTTCGTGGTACACAACTCACCGATGCGAACGGGATGTGTTCCTTTACAACTATTTATCCCGGATGGTACCCGGGCAGAGTAACCCATATTCATTTTAAGGTGCGGCTGAGCTCCACAACGTATGTTACCTCGCAGTTTGCTTTCCCTGATAACATTAATACGCTTGTGTATAATACTTCATTATACTTAGGGCGAGGGCAAAACTCGTTAACGAATGCAACGGATTCGGTCTTTCAAAACTCAAGCCCTGAACACGAAATAATTACCATCACAACAAATTCATCAACAGGCGGATATGATGGAGCGTTTACAATTGGCATTAATGCTCCTACGGGAGTTAACGACCCTATCGATCAGCCGGATGGATACTTGCTTAAACAAAATTATCCCAATCCGTTTAACCCAACAACAACAATATCGTATCATTTGGCAAATGCATCCGATGTTAAACTTATTATCTATGATGTTTTTGGGAGAGAGATATTAACGCTTGTTGATGCAAAACAACCTGCGGGGACGTACGAAGTACTGTTCGATGGGAGCACTCTTTCAAGCGGCTTTTACTATTACAAATTGATTGCGGGAAATGTTATTGAAGCGAAAGAGATGTTGTTGGTGAAATAGGATTTCAGTAGTCAGTAATTAGTAGTCAAGGAGGATTCTCCGTAAAGAGGTGCCCCTACACAACTTTGACATTGACACGCGCATCACAAAAAATTGCAAACTTGTCAAAGTGGTCAACGGGATGGTTACAAGGGGTAAGGTGGATTGAAAAGAGCGCGTTTTAGTGTGATAAGTACATATTGGGGACTATTTTGTACTTGGTTTTAGGAGGATTCTCCGCAAAGGGGTGCCCCTACACAACTTTGACATTGACACGCGCATCACAAAAAATTGCAAACTTGTCAAAGTGGTCAACGGGATGGTTTAGTAAATAGTATGCGGGGAGATAACGTTACTTCCTTGGTAAGAACCCGCTCGGTTGGCGTGGCGAGTATGACCACATGGTAAGAAATATATATCGTTATTCTGGGATGGTTTTGCCTTTCCAAATAACTTTAGTTAAATTGAGAGCAATTGTATGGGCGCAATTAATAACACTCACCAAGAACCATCCTATAAAAGAGAGCATCGTATTGCTCCCTACCGATATTTTCAATCGAGCAACAGTAAGGAATAAACAATGAGGCAAATCGTACTCGTATTGGTAATTATAATCACAATTGGATTTTTATCGTGTGAATACACCCCCTCAGAAACTAACTTTTATAATGTTGAGCGACCTTCGGCAAATGTTAACCTAATAATTTTAGATTCAAATCAAGTGAACTCGTTACGAGGAATGGCAAAGATTTCATTTCAATCGGTATTAGATGGGCATCAATACAAACGTAGCGAAATCTATGTAGATGGAAAGAGGGTGGGGTATGGGACTGAAAGTAATGGATATTTTACTTTGAATACAACCGATTATCCCGATGGTATGCATAAAGTCAAATATGTATTATATGTAAAAACAAATTCAGGAAGTTTGGCGGATATACTTTATGCGGAAGCATTTGTTGTCCAAAAAGAGTATGATGTACTCTTCTATAACGGAACCGTTCTAAGGCCACAAATACAATATATTACCGACACCATTGGAACGGTAAAAATTGTGTGGACCAAATATGCTCAGCAAGCATTTCACAAATATGTTGTTCAAAGAGACGGTCAAGTAATAGCAGTAATACAAGATGTTAATTGCACGTATTGGCTCGATAGCTCGTATGTAGGTGGTTATACACAATATGAAGTAGGTCTGTATGTCGGAGGAGAAGGAATATTCAGTACAATACAATCATTTAGTGCATCAATGCCTACACTTTCAGGAGCTATCGTAGGTGATGATAGTGCTCAGATAAAACTAACGTGGACAAGGTGCAAGTACGATAGTGGATTTTATGCATATAAAATATATGGACATGACGGCACAAGTATATATCACGTTTCGGTCATTGCGGAAATCCATGATATCAATCTGACCAGTTATATAGATTCTAGTTCTTTGTTCGGTCACTCAAAATACCAGATAGGACTAATATCCAAAACATACCAATCTCCTCTGGAACTATCAAATTCATTTGTTAGTTCACCCGGGAAAAAGGTATCTGAAATTATGAAGGGATCACATTTTGAATATGTTGATTCGACAAATAGATTTTACATGATTTCAGGGAGATACCCCACAAGCACATTAAAAGTTTATGATGGAACAACGTTTCAGGTTATAGCAATGAACCAAATGAGTCTCAACACATACCTTCGTTTTCAGGAAACGGGCTGCGATATTAGTATGAACGGGAAATGGTGTTATGCTATGGTAGATGATATGCCCTCTAAACTCTATCAGCTTGATCCTCAAACCCTTTCATTCATTGGCAATTCGATTACATTAGATGACCTTTATCCTTTTCAATCGGTATATTCAATTAGTGTCTCAGATAATAATCGGCTGATAGCATTAGGGCAACCCGAGGCTCAACTTGCACTTATTGATATGAATACACATAAATTGCTAGCAAAATCAAGGATTGGGGGATACGAGGACGTACGAGCAAACAACCTACAAATAAGTCGAAGAGGGGAATATTTCCTCAACAAGACATCACTTTTCCGTTATATCAATGATACGATAATAAAAATTGCTGATGTTCCCTCAACATCAAAATTTATGAGAGAACCGAATAAACTTGTTCGTCAGGTTGGGACAATCATTCAGATTGTTCTGCTTCCTTCTCTATCAGTAGAGCGCGAAATTTCGATTGGTACGGGACAAACATTTTTAGACTATGATCCTAAGACCGGATATATAAATTGTACCGGTTCAAATACAGGGTTTTATAAATTTTATGATCTTAGTACCGGGCGGTTAGTCAAAACGATTCCAGTGTATACCGAATCATCGGTATATAAATTTCAAGGAGGAGTACTTTTTACAAATAATTCTTATTTGAAGATACAGTTTTAAGGAGGATCAAATGAAAACATATATAACAATTTTTTTTATCCTTGTAGGAGTACAAAATAGTTTCTCACAGCTTTCTTTATTCGCCAAAGTTGAATACAATCATTTTCAGATGATGGACCTGAAAGAGTATCAGAACGAATTATTGGCAGGTATTGTTGGTGGAGGGATCCCTGCAAAGATTACCGAGAATTATCCACCGTATATCGGTTACCAAATCGGATTCAAAATTCCGGCTGAAGAAAATATCTACGTCGGAGGATTCGGGGGCTACACGTCCACCGGAAGTAGAATCCATTATCAAGATTATTCCGGTGAACTTATTAATGATCAAATTGCCTCGGCTTATACGTTTGCAGGAATCTTGGGTACCAAACAATTGCTTTTTGAAAACCTCTCGTTAGACCTTAGTCTTTCTCTCGAATTAATTATCTCGTCGTGGGATAACAAATCTACTTTAACGCTGGGAGATTCAACTCAACAAGTCAATTTAGAGTTCGGCTCACTATCATTTAGTATAGAACCAACTGTAACACCAACGTATTCGTTTAAGAATATGAACATAGGCTTATCTGCTTCCTATCTTTTGTGTATTCCAACCTCGTTAGAGTATAGTAGTATTTCCGATGCTTATCTCATTCATCGAAACAAAAACAGGGTGCTGATTGACTGGAGTGGCTACCGCATCGGGCTTATTATAGGCTACGTGTTTTAGTACAAATGTTCCTGTTTCCAATCCCATCGTGATGACCAATAGCATTGTTGTAAAATACTGATTGTTTTAATTATAGTTACCTTATTGAATGTGCTCTTTTTATTAACAATCTAAGCATAGAAAATACTCACGACTAGTCCCCTTGCGACTTTGCGTGACTTAATCACGCACTTTTCGCGCCAAAACCACCCCAATCCCTCCCATTTTAGCCACTTTGAAAACATTGAAAAATTCCTGAGGTGTTTCAAACTTTTCAAAGTTACAAACCTCAAAAACAGCTCGTTTTAAGTACTTTGTCCGCGAAGGGATGCCCTTGGCACAGTTTGCAACTTTGCAATATTGCAAACTTTTTTGAAAGTGTTGCAAAATTGCAAACCCTTTGTGGCAACTTTGACCTTTTGAAAATTTTTTGTGATGCGCGTGTCAATGTCAAAGTTATCATTCCTATCTTCTCTGCACTTCGTGCCCACCGCTCACCATATCCAATCAAAAAATTCAAAATCAGAAATCTAAACTTTTTTTCTCGTTCCAACGGTCGCATCAGCTATCACCGTTGGAATGTAGATGGGACGCTCCTGTTTACAATCCCCTCGGGACGTCCGTAAACCCGATGTCAATAGAACAAATTCTTTCAACTCTACAAATCCTCGCCCGATGTTGTAAGTATCATTTCAGTTATTAAAATTTTACTGAGGTCGAAATATTGTAAGAAATGGTAGGATAAAAACAAAAGTAACTGTGTATAGTTTAAGGGAGATGTCGGACGTCCCAAGGGGATCGTTGACGGGAGCGTCCGATTATGCACTCCCACGCAAGACAGACTGTGTGAAAAGTCTGATTTACGAAATATTATTGTTGAATATGAATCAAAATCGAAACTTATTTTTGAAAAAAAATGAGTTCTCGCACGGTCTGAAGAGCGTAGGAACGAGAAGATGTCCCAAGGGGGTTATTAACCTGCGACTAAAGAAATGACTTTAGGGTAGTTCTAAAAACCCTTTACGCTCTGTTCTGCGTCCTCTCAGAACCACGAAATCAAATAGGATTGAGCACTCTGCGAGGACGCAGATTGGAGCTGGGGTAGTTTTTGGAACCACCCTTTAATAAAAACCCTCGTTTTTGAGTAACGAGGGTTTTTTGTTGTTAATTCTTTTCGTTCAGTTTGTTGGGATCGGGAAGGTTTTTGGCAATTCTTGCCATTATGCCTTTCGATTTCTTTGAGGGGTCTACCTTCTTCAAGGGTTCATCTCCGTGTTTATGTTTTACATATTCTTGCTGGACGATGGAAAGAATATTAAATACGAGATAGTATAAATTCAATCCTGCGGGGAACGACATAAATAAAAGGGTCATCATAATCGGCATCAACCAGACCATCATTTTTTGGCGCGGGTCTTGCACTGTCATTTTCTGTTGAACGATCATAGCAATACCGAGGAGTACTGCGAGTCCGCTGATTTGATCGATTCCGAAAATCGGGATTTTAAATGGAAGCGTTGTAATAATATCGGGGATGGATAAATCTTGTATCCAACCAAAGAATGCGGCTTGACGAAGCTCGATTGTAGAGCGGAACACCGCCCACAACGCATAGAGAATTGGCAATTGCAACAGCATGGGTAAACACCCACCCGCCGGATTAACCCCATACTCTTGATACAGCCTCATGGTCTGTACGTTCAGCTTCTGCGGATCCTCCTTGTATTTTTCTTTTAACTCCGTAATCATCGGTTGAAGCGCCTGCATCTTGCGCATGGATGTTAAACTGCTCTTTGTAAGAGGGTGTAACACAATCTTCACAATGATGGAGAAAATAATAAGAACGATTCCGTAATTCGGAATGAACATCTTTAAGAATTGGAAGGTTGGAATAATAAGATACTCGGAGATCGGGCGGATGATAAACGCGGCACCGAGGCTCATCATTTTATCGAGTTCAACATTATAACTCTTCACCGTGTTGAAATCTAAAGGACCCATGAACAATGTAAAT
>Ga0209514_10008297_pt1 | contig 11855 bp, 12 predicted proteins | sample Subgrocontami58m_FD_187452 | JGI IMG/M metagenome (GOLD analysis project Ga0209514, IMG submission 187452) | Subsurface groundwater microbial communities from S. Glens Falls, New York, USA - GMW37 contaminated, 5.8 m (SPAdes) (version 3) | ecosystem: Environmental > Aquatic > Deep subsurface >...
TAAGGTCGGAAAACGGGACAGCCTGCCCGTTCAGTTGTTTGGCTAAAGTAACCGCCCTTTCGTAGGTGCGGTTAGTGACAAAAATGTTTGTAGCGCCACTATCCCTCACAATTTTCCCGGTAAGCTCTCCCATCTCACCGGCGCTAATAATGAGCACTTTCTTGGTACTCAGGTCCCCTAATACCTTCTGAGCAAGTTCTACACAGGCATGGCTAATAGATACCGCATAGCGGCTGATGCCAGTTTCTGTACGGGCGCGTTTACCCACCCGAAGAGCTTGCCGGAATACGTGTGCAAGAGGACTCTTCAGCGTGCCATTGGATTCAGCGACTTCCAGCGCACGGCGGACCTGGGCCAAAATTTGCTCCTCTCCAAAAATCATCGAATCAAGGCCACAGGTTACATGGAAAAGGTGACGGATGGCTTCTTCATGGATATGAGCATATATACGGGATGTAAATTCCCCCCGCGGCATGTGGTGATAATCACTGAGGAACTGCACCAGTTTCTGGCTATCTTTTAAGGGGTCTTCCCCCGCTGAATAAATTTCAGTCCGGTTGCAGGTGGAAAGCACCACATTAGGTCCAAGATAGCGGTAAAGTATGGCTAAAACCTCTTTCATTTTATCCGAGGTTAAAGCCATTTTTTCCCGCATCTCTAATGGAGCGGTGGTATGGTTAACGCCTACAACGATTATATTGTTCATTCTACCCCGGTCCACTTCTCCAAATTGGTTAACAACCTCTCACGGGCGGCTTCGGTTTCACCCCTGTCCACTAGCTCCAGGAGTTCTGCGTCCATTGATGCCTGCCACGCCTCCCCTGCAATATGCTTACCCTTAGACAGTAAATCCCGGCGCACTTGGGAGGCTATATCAAGGAGTATAGCATACCTGGGTGCAAAACTCTTTTCAATGTCTTGTCGCATCTTGCGGGCCAGGGCGGGGCTTTTGCCGCCGGTCGAGATAGCTATGGTTAACTCTCCCTGGCGTATTAACGAAGGAACAATAAAATTGCCTTCGGATGGCGTGTCGACTACATTTATCAGGATGTTCCTCCGCTCAGACTCAACCGCAACCTGGTAGTTTATCTTTTTATCACTTGTTGCTGCGATAGCCAGAAAAACGCCATCCAGGTCTCCAGTCTCAAAGGGGCGCTTTTCAATTTTGATGTCCCCTTGCCCTTCCAGGGACTTTATACTGTTATTAAACCGTGGACTGACAACTTTAACCCGGGCGCCGCTCTCGACAAGCAAGCTTACTTTTCGAGCTGCCACCTCTCCGCCACCCACGACCAAACAGGTCCGCCCCTTGAGATTTAAAAAAACTGGATAATAATCAGGCATAGATTGACGTATCCCTGTTATTCTTTACCAATAAAATTTAACCGTCGCCTTTTTAAATTCCCTGGTACTAAAAAGGACGATATAATCACTGATTTTCACCTTTTCAGCCATGAGTTTTATCGTCGCCAAACATCCTTCTTGCGTAGGGGCATGGACCATGGTAAAAAGGTTATATGTCCACTGGGGGTATGTTACACGCTGGTAGCAATGAGTTACTTGAGAGGATGCTGCAAACGTTTTGCCTACTTCTTCTATACGGTCTACTGGCACCCGCCAGCAACCCATGCCATTAGCAATAAAACCCAGCTTCCGATGAAACAGGAGAGCAGCGAATCGCCTCATTACACCGCGGGAAAGGAAATCTGTAGCCCGCTCCAAAACCTCCGATTCCTTCATCCCTAACCGCTTCGCCATACCCAGAAAGGGTCTCTCTTCCAGGGGTAAATCTATCTGCAACTCTCTGATTAATGCTATTTCGTCAGGGGTTAATGTTTGTGAAGAAATCGTTGTTTGAGAAGAAAGCCCGTCATTGCTGATACCTACAGCCACTTCATCTTGGTCTGATATTTTGAAAAAGGCGCCAATCTTGAATACCTTTATCGCAGGTAGCACCAAAACCGATTCTGCGCCAACCTGACTGGCAAGCTTTTCGCTAGCCATTGCCATATCTTCTCCTGGCGGCAGCGCCAGGGTAAACCATAAATTGTATTTATAATTCCGGGCATAGTTGTGGCTGACACCCGGGTGCCGGCTGATAATATCGGCGGCTGACTCGAGCTTACCTTCGGGAAGGGATAGGGCTGCCAAAGTACTCTGGTACCCTAAAGCCCGGCTGTCGAAAATTGCACAGATTTCCCGGATGACGCTCCTGGATTTTAGCGCTCTAATCCGTTCAATGGTCTCGGTAGTATTGATTCCCAGGTCTCGTCCCAGTTCATCGAAGGGTTTTTCCACGAGAGGAAAAGCCTGTTGTAATTTTTCCAACAGACGCTTGTCGGTAAAATCTAATTCCATTAAGCCTGACTCCCCGGTTGATAGATGCAATTAGGCTCCTCAGCCATGTAATCGCCGGTAACTCCATAGGCCCTGGCCCGCGAGCCTCCGCAGATATTTTTGTACTCACACCGGCCACATTTCCCTTTAATACGTGTGGTGTCCCGGAGCTCTAAGAACAACGGGGACTTGCGGTAAATCTCTGTGAGCGATTGCCGGCGCACATTCCCGGCAACTAATGGTAAAAAGCCACTGGGGTAAACCTCTCCAATATGGGATATGAAACAACAACCGTTGCCATCGTTGACGCCCTTAGAGGCGCGCCCGATACTATCTCCATGCTGGAAGCCAGGGGTAACGGTTTCCGGCCTTTTAGCTTGATTCTCTGCTGCCTCGGCTTTGCGTCTTTGTAAGGTCACGCGGCGGTAATGTTCTGCGGCAGTCGTCTTTATATCAAACCCGACCTGTTTGGTCAGGTCATATAGCCAGTTAAAAACTTCCTCATGTTGCTTAGGGGTTATCATATCCTCCCGCTGTCCGCGGCCTGTGGGCACGATGAAGAATACATCCCACATAACAGCTTTGCATTTAACGACAAAATCCACCATGTTATTTAAATCGGATATATTGTAGCGGCTGACCGATGTATTTATCTGGAGGGAAACCCCGGCCTCCCCGACCGCCTTGATAGCATTTATAGTTCGGTCAAAGGAGCCAGGTGTGCGGCGGAAAGAGTCGTGAATTTCGGATGTTGAACCATCTACGCTGATAGAGGCGCGGGCTAACCCTGCATCCTTCGCCTTGCCCATTATTTCAGGGGTTACAAGGCGGGTAGCGCTGGGGGCCAGAGACACCCTCATCCCTCTGTCATTGCCATACTTGATGAATTCTAAAAGGTCGGGGCGCATTAGCGCATCGCCCCCGGTAAGGACCATTAAAGGAGTCCCCATATCGGCAATTTCACCCAGAAGGCGTATCCCCTCTACGGTAGTTAATTCCATAGGATTGCGTTTGGGCTGGGCTACTGCCCGGCAATGCCGGCACGCCAGGGCACATGCTTTTGTCATTTCCCAGAACGCAATAAATGGGGTCTGGCTAAAATCTATCCCGGCAAATGAAGGTTTGCCCCGTTCCTGCGCGGTGGTTTCCCTGGATACCATCACTGGGCGATTCCTATCTCCTGGTCTGTTAAATAGCAGGCAGGATCTTGTTCCCAAATATCGCCATACACCGCCTCAGCCCGCACGCGGAAGTTGCCCCCGCACAGATCAAGGAACTGGCAGCGAGCGCAACGGCCTTTAATCATCGCTCTTCTATTTTTTAACCCCCGCATTACAGGGTCCGATACATCTTCCCATATCTCTCTGAAGCTCCTCTTCCGCACATTACCGAAGGTGTAATGCTGCCAGAACTGGTCGGGGTGGACATTACCTACCTGGTCTATTTCACCGATCCCGACACCCGAATTATTGCCGCCATTCATCTTTAAAAAACGGTAGATCTCTGCGGCGCGCTCGGGTTGTTCCTTTTTCATCTTTAAGTATAAGTAGACACCATCGGCGTAATTATCTACCGTTAAAATCTCTTTAACCAATCCCCTGAGGTGAAAGTCTGTGGCCCGCGCCATGATGAGGTCTACTGTCTCCCTGGCCTCCGCATGAGTCAAGTCGGCTTCTATTATCTTGCTACCCCGGCCCGAATAAACCAGGTGATAAAAGCACACTCGGGGTATATCTTCAGATTCCACGAGGTCTAATATGGCGGGAATCTCATGCCGGTTGAATTTGGTGATGGTGAGACGCAATCCAACCTTAACACCCGCTTCCCGACAGAACCTTATGCCATTGAGCGCATCCCTGAAGGCACCTTTCTTTCCCCTGAAACGGTCATTCGTAGACTCCAAACCATCCAGGCTGACTCCGACATAGGTTATTCTGGCATTCTTCATTTCACGGGCCAGGGACGGTGTAATCAAAGTCCCGTTAGTGGAATAGGTGGAACGCAAGCCTTTGCTTGAAGCGTAGGCCGTAAGCTCCATGAGGTCCGGTCTGGTTAACGGCTCACCACCTGAAAAGAGGATGACCGGTACTCCATATGCTGCCAGGTCGTCTATCAGGGCTTTGCCCTCGGCGGTGGTTAATTCACCAGGGCTGACCTTATCTATAGCTTCGGCGTAACAGTGCACGCAATGTAAATTGCAACGCCGTGTCATGTTCCAAACTACCACAGGTCTCCGATGGACGGAGCCATCGCCACGGTACCTTAAGGCATCACCGGGAGTTTCCACGCCACAAAGGAGTTTAGAAATGCCAATCATATTTGCTCCAATACACTATTTATGTTACGGATTTCATATCTATTTGTCAAACAGATACAAACGGCATAATCCGATTGTACCCCCCGATGTATCGGGGGGCATGGGGTATTTATATCTATGCCCCGGACTTCTCCGAAACGGAGCCTGCTCCGTTCCGAGAGTCTCGCAAAGCGGACAGTCTGGGGTACAGGGAAAATCCCATGTTATACAGCATGATATTTTTTATATGAATACTGATGAAGATAACAACCAACGGAATAGTGATTGAATAAACGGTTACGCATGCCTGGGCACGGCATGCCGTGTCACTACGATTGTGGGTTAACGACGTTTATCGTCTCTTCTGTAACCTGTCCATTTCTAATGGAGAACGCCCGGAGAAGGGGACTTTCCTTTTTCTCGAGAGACACTATTAGGTAAAATGCATCCGACCAGAAGGCGAGCTGAATGTCTGTCGCCGATGGATAGGCATGGGTGTGAGTATGCGAGTGATAAATTGCAACAATATCCCATCCATTGTCGTCTAATTCCCTGTGGACCTGAAGCAATTCCTTAGGCTCTATATTGTAACGTATAGGGCTGTGAAGGGTATTAGTGGTGCGGTAGAGCTTCAATACCCTGCCCTCGCTACCCACCAACAATCCACAACACTCGTTGGGGTCATCCTCAAGAGCATGGGTGATTATCTCGTCGTAAAAGTGCTTTTCTAAGTTGAACATCTTGATCGTTATCCCCTTTTGACATGGTTACTGAGCAAATAGGCTCACATATTATCATTACGCGTAGCAACTTGTCAGGACGAAGTGATAGGGAAAATATAGACAGAAAGGGTACGCACTGCATCGGGACCCCGAAAATAAACTGCACAGGTCTATGGTTGCATGGGCAGACACAAGGTCTGCCCAGGGGTCCCACAAGGGCACCTGTTCCAATATATTCTTAATTCCGTCGGGAAACCGAGAGATTCTATGACTACAGGCCTACTTGCCGGGTGGTCGGAAACCCCCGACCCGATGCACCGAGATGCATCGGGACTGCCCCCTTTACGTAAAGGGGGTTAGAGGGTTTTCGTCATAGCACATCTCCGCAAGTAGTGAAGCGTCGATTTTGGAACCATATTATGTTCCTGCTGACTTAACCCTCGGTCCTTTCCCAAGGTGGGAAGGGAAGTCTATAGCCCCTTCCCGATACGGGAAGGGGTTGGGGTTAGGTCGTGTACCAAGTTCGCCCGCCTCCGCTGTATTTCTATTTCGCTGTTGCGCTACCCTTACCAACCTCAAGGGGTAGCGTGGGGTCATTGCCCCACTCCTCCCACGAACCATCGTAAACGCGTACCTGTCCGTAACCCAGATATTTTAACGTGAAATACGTCTGGGATGCCCGGACGCCTGTCTGACAATGAACGATAATCTCTTTATCCGGAGTTACCCCCAGTTTTTCGTAAAGTTGTTTTAGCTCTATGGCTGGCTTCATTTTCGCCACGCCTTCGACCATAGCAAGATTGTTTACCCAGTCCAGATTGACAGCGCCGGGTATATGGCCGACCCTTTGAGAAGACTTGATGTTCCCCTGGTATTCGTCAGGGCTACGAACATCCAGAATAATAATTCCGGTTTTTCCCAGACTCTGTTGGACGTACGTCTTATCCGCTATCCGCGCCGGATTTGCTTTGGCTGCAAAGTTTCCTGCCGACTGTGAGGGGGCTTTAGTGTCAACGGGCAGGTTTTGTTTCCGCCATTGGGCATAACCTCCATCAATGATTGCCGCGCGTTCAAATCCAGAGTAATGGAGCGCCCAGAATAACCGGGCCGGATTTGGGGAATTCCCTTCGTCGTATATAACCACAGTGCTATCCTGGTTAACGCCTGCACCCCGCATAATGGTTTCAAATTGCTCCTGGGGAACAAGCATGCCCCTTACCGGGTTTTTTGCATCAGTGATTTGAGAAAGGGAGAGGTTTACCGCTCCCGGTATATGCCCGAGCTTATAGTCGTTTTGCGGCCGCACATCTATAATGACTAACTCTTTAGCCGAAAGGGGTTGAGTCAGCCAATTCGCCTCAACTAAAATAGAGGTGAAATTAATCTGTGGTGTAGCCAATGGCTTTGCCGTCCTTGGGGCACATGAAACTAGAATAAATAAGGTAATGAATAAACTGGCAAGCAGAGACAGCCTTTTCCCTGTCAACGACATTTTAAGTAACTTCACATGTCAACCCCTCTCAATCACGATCCGGAAACAGTTTCCATCGGGGGTAACTTTTAAGAGCTTATGTCCCTCGTCTTTAAGGCTGCGGGGAACATTGCGGATAGGCTCACCATCATCCAATATCACTTCCAGTTTTTGCCCGATCTCCATATCCTCGAGCACCATCTTGGTCCTCACCCAGTTCATGGGGCAGGCAACGCCCCTTAAATCCAGAAAACCATTCCCTTTTGCATCCATTTTCATTAACCTCTATCCCGATTTATCGGGATTCCTCTGTATCCCAGCTATGCAGCACATGATAGTTAATCCCTTTGGGCCTATCTCCGTGATGGTCCCACTCCTTTGCTGTCTTGAATTTGGGTACTAAAACATCTTTTTTGAATTTGTCCATACCCAACCGGTCAATCGCCGTCCCAAACCTCTCTCCCCTCTTGCCATTCAGGTTATACCAGGCCACGCACTTTTCAATCAGTTCATAAGTATCTTCATCGCTGACGAAGTCAGCCACCCTGTCGGCCCAGCGGGGGAAGCGGCCGTGTTTACCCCCAACATACACAGCGTGCCCGATACGTTTGGACACCCAGGCATTGGTGGGGCAGCAAAAGAGACACTCGCCACAGTAGGTGCAACGGTTGTCATCCCTTTCGGGCAGATTAGTCTTCGTGTTCATGACCAGGGACTCCCCGGCGCGGGATTTGCACAACTGGACGCACAGAGTACATCCGTTGCATAGGTCAGGAACTAAATCTGGCTCCACCATACCGTGAAACCCCAGGTCATTCTCCTGCGGATTGGGACAACCTATATTGCAGCCGGAGTAAGCTATTTTAAATTTGGCCGGTGTATCCATTCCGAAGTATTTTTCATCGGCTTTGGCTGCAATTCCGGGAGCATCCACCCGACCGTATGGATTGACCTTGCATCCCTGGCAAGCAGATATCGCCCTGACACGAGGCCCGCAGTTCGCCATGCGAAGTCCCAGTTTATCCAGTTCTGCCTTGAGCGCATCCATCTCCGAAAGCTTAACATAGGGTATCTCTACCGATTGTTGAAAGGTAAGATGGCAATAACCTCTCCCATATTTCTTGGCCAGTTCCGCCGCCTGAATTAATTTTTCGGAGGAAGCGTTACCGCCCGGTATACGCAACCGGCATACAAAATATTCGCTTTCAGTCTGGCGAATAAAACCACTCGATTTTAAAGCTCTGACATCTACAGTTTTCTTCGGTTCAGCCACGCTAACTCCTTTTTCTTTTTGTAATCACCACATCACCACCAGATTTTACCCTGAATTGCCTGGTCCATACCTTCACACGGTCTGGTCCAGAGGTGTGTGCTTATATATTTCCAGCCGCCATCGGCCAGTAACACCACAATAATCCCTTTGGTCATTTTTTGTGCTACCCGTTGAGCGCAACGGATGGCTGCCCCCGACGAGACACCGGCAAAAATGCCTTCGTGTTCGGTTAATTCCTTCGCCCCCTGAAAGGAGTCGCAAGAATCTACGAGTATCCTTCCGTCCAGAAGTGATAGGTCCAGAATAGGGGGAATAAATCCTTCCTCTAGACTCCTTAGCCCGAAGATAAGGTCTCCCGGATGAGGTACGGTGGCAATAACCTTCACTTTGGAGTTGTGCTCCTTTAGCCTCCGTCCAACACCCATAAGGGTACCCCCCGTCCCCAATCCGGCCACGAACACATCCACATCCGGCATGTCCTGGATAATCTCTAACCCGGTCGTCTCGTAATGGGCGCGTGGATTAGCTTCGTTGCCGTATTGATAGGGCATAAAATAGTGGCCGTTACTGGCAGCCATCTTCTGAGCAACCTCAATAGACCCGTTGGTTCCCAGGCTTCCGTCAGAAAAGATAATCTCAGCGCCATACATCTCGAGGAGTTCCCTCCGCTCAGGGCTAACATTCTCCGGCATAACTACTTTGACTTTGAATCCCTTCCTGCGCCCGATCATGGCTAAAGCAATCCCGGTATTACCGCTGGTAGGCTCGAGAATGGTTTTATCGGGAGTAAGCATACCCTCCCGTTCTGCCTTCTCTATCATATATTTAGCGATGCGGTCTTTGACGCTGCCGGTGGGGTTATTACCCTCCAATTTGGCAAAGATGTGTACTTCCGGCTTGGGGCTGATGCGGGGAATTTCCACTAGAGGCGTGTGGCCGATAGCATCCACGATATCTTTAAATTTCATCCTGATTTTCCCCTTGCCGCAACCCCGAGAAGAGGATACTATCCCCTTTCCGGATGGGCAGATTTAGTCTGCATAAAAAGCCTGTTACTCTTCTACCACGGACTTTCACGGATGGCTCCCGTGGTCAGCCTGCACCCCGACGCCACAAAACTGCTCATAATCAATAAGATGTGTAACCGTCGGATTGTCGCCACACACCGGGCAAGCCGGATTGCGGCGCAGTTTAACTTTATGGAACTCCATATCCAGAGCGTCATAGACCAGCAGGTAACCGCCTAAAGATGTGCCGATGCCCAGAATAAGTTTCAGGGCCTCCGTAGCCTGGATAAGTCCAACTACGCCCGGCAATACCCCTAATACCCCCACCTCCTGGCAGGACGGCACTGCTCCTGGCGGCGGAGGTGTTGGATAGAGACAACGGTAACATCCTTTCCCGGGGATGAAATCCGTAACCTGCCCTTCAAAAAGAAATATGCTCCCGTGGACGAGGGGTTTCCGGGCGAAGACACAGGCATCATTTACCAGGTAACGGGTGGGGAAATTATCGCTCCCGTCTATGATTACATCGTAATTGGGGATAATATCCATAATATTTTCCGAATTAAGCCTGGTTGTATAGGGCACTACCTTAACATCGGGGTTGATTTTGGATATGGTTTGCGCTGCCGAGGCTACTTTGAGTTTACCAACATCGGCGGTATGATGTAATGGCTGGCGCTGGAGGTTAGATAAATCAACTTTATCAAAGTCCACAATACCCAGCGTGCCCACTCCCGCCGCTGCTAAATAGAGCGCTATTGGAGACCCCAATCCACCCGCCCCAATCAGCAGCACACTGGATTCCAGTATTTTCTTTTGCCCTTTGCCACCTACCTGCTTGAGCAGGATATGCCGGCTATACCGTTCAATCTGATCCTCATTCAGGGTTATCGCCATCTATTTATGCTCCTCTCATGTTCGGTTGAGTTTCAGAAGATTCCTCTCCACTAAAGAACTGATTCCAGTAGCGTTCACCACTATCCGGTAAAACAGTAACAACGATTTTACCGGTCCCCAGTTTTTTTGCCACTTGCAAACTGGCCCATACATTAGCTCCACCGGATATACCTGCCCAAATACCCTCTTCACGGGCTAATTGTAAAACTGTTTCCTGGGCTGCGGTATCGGTGACGGTGATTATTTCATCGAGTAAGTCCCGTTTAAGTAAAGGAGGTACAAAATTTGTCCCGATCCCTGGTATACGGTGCCGTCCGGACTTCCCTGAACTAAGCAATGGTGAGGATGCTGGCTCAACGCCGATGATTTTCATCCCGGCCAGTTTTTGCTTTAAAACCTGTCCAACTCCGGTTATGGTTCCACCAGTGCCTATTCCGGCAACAAAAGCATCCACCTTGCCGCCGGTGTCGGTTAAAATTTCAAGGGCTGTGGTTCGGCGGTGTGCCTCGATGTTGGCCGGATTATCAAATTGCCTGGCCAGGTAGTAACCGGGATTATTGTGCGCTAGCTTTTCAGCCAGGGTTATTGCACCCCCCATACCCTCGATGGCCGGCGACAGCACGATCTCAGCGCCGAAACGTAACAGACGCCGGCGTTGCTCTAAAGCTGTATTTTCGGGCATTACCAGGATGCAACGATAGCCCTTAACGGTGGCCACCACAGCCAGAGAAACACCCATGTTGCCAGCAGTAGCTTCGACAATGGTTTTACCCGGGGATAATTTTCGTTGAGCTTCTGCGTCTTGAATAATTGATAACGCGATGCGGTCTTTTATACTACCGCCGGGATTAAGAAACTCCAGCTTTACCCTGACCTCCGCTCCGCCCTTTGCCATTCTATTGAGCTTGACTAAAGGGGTATTGCCGATAAAGTCCAGAATACTCCCTGAAGGACCTTCCCTCGTTGTGCTTCTTTTATTAGTGCTTTTTGAAACAGCCAATTAATATCTTCCCGCTGGTTATACATATAATCTAGCCCATCTAAATAGAGAGCTACAGGTTAATCGCTAACAGCTAACCCTATCTCCTCCCTTGAGGGGAGAGGAAAAAAGGTGAGGGTGAATACACAAGCCAGATTCCGCAGCCGCCTAGACTAATCAAATATAAAACATCGCCCCTTCGCGGCGGCGCTCCTGTTGCTCCACCAGTTCACCGATGGTAGTAGCCTGAAGGAGCTTTGTGGTAGCTTCCTCAATCGCCCTCCAAACATCCCTTTGCACACAAATGGTGGCGCGCTCACAGCCTGCTGGCTCCTGGACGCATTCCGGTGCAGTTGAACCCTCCAGAGCGGTTATGACTTCCCCGAGATTTATCTCCAGTGGAGCTTTAGCCAGGATATGTCCGCCCTGCGGTCCCCTTTTGCTGTTTATAAACCCTGCCTTCCGCAATGCCATAAGCAATTGGTCTAAATATGGCTCGGGAATACCCTGCCGGGCAGCGATGTCGCTGCTGTGTACAGAACCCTGGCCATAGCGCTGGGCTAAATCTACCAGCACACGCACCCCATAATCCACCTTCACAGATAGCTTCATAGAAGCTCCTTGAACATATTTCTTGAGTTAGTCAATCAACAAATATTCTAGCAATTTGATATGTGTTTGTCAATGCCGATTGCAAGGCTTCACTTTCGGAAATGTATTTCGTATAGTTGAAAAACAAAGTTAACGAGCTTCCCGCGAAACGCTGATTAAAAACTTTGAAATCACCTGGAACTTACCTGAAAAATAATACCAGCCACAGTTTTTGAAGCAGATTAGTGAATATTACCCAAAAACAGGATAAATAAGACTATT
>Ga0209514_10008308_pt1 | contig 11831 bp, 12 predicted proteins | sample Subgrocontami58m_FD_187452 | JGI IMG/M metagenome (GOLD analysis project Ga0209514, IMG submission 187452) | Subsurface groundwater microbial communities from S. Glens Falls, New York, USA - GMW37 contaminated, 5.8 m (SPAdes) (version 3) | ecosystem: Environmental > Aquatic > Deep subsurface >...
TACAGCATCTTTGCGAAGAACTGAACGCAACGGAAACTATTTTCCCAGGCACAAATCTCAAACTTATTTACAAAATAGGGTCATCCTAAAATCCTGCGGGTCAGGAGGTCTGAGATTACTTTGAGGCGAACGGCGTCATCAAACGCTGGGCCGCCAATCTTGCCCCGGGCACCGAAATTCACGCCCTCACGTTTCGCAAGGACGGCCTTGTTTGGGATACGCTTGACCTGCCGATGGCGGTGGAGGAATTAGAATAACAAGTCACTTTCGTCATCGCGCCTGCCCGCCGCGTAGTATTGGCGGGAGGAGGCCCCTTCGACTTCGCTCAGGGCAGGCTCCGGCCGACGTGGCGATCTCCTGAATTCAAGTGGTTACGGGGGATTGCTTCGGAGCTAAAGCTCCTTCCGCCACTACTTCACGGCGGACAGGCGCAATGACAAAATCAACAGCCTCCTGCATGTGTCAATATTTTGACGCTTGCTATCATTTTGACACCTACTCCCGTTGAAAAATAAGGGTTTTTTCTGGCGCAATACTTGCATAGTCTGAATTTAGTTTAACAACCTATAATGTTTGCAATGGGGGTTTGTATGAAATATCTAATAAAAACAGTTGGTTTGGTCGCGTGCCTTATAACTTTTTCGGCGTGCGAATTCGGCAAGGCACCGGACGCGTCAAAATATGAGGAAGAGGAAGATGAAGGACAAAATACATCGCTGTCATTTGATGGATGCGATGATGCCTGTGTCGAGCAATTTCAAAACTTGCTCATACAAAAATATGGGACGGATTGGGATAAGGTCTGCGATCAAAATTGCATAGAGACTGAATTGGATACCTATACAAAATCTCTGAATTCCGGGACGAATGACCTTGTTGAGGCTTCAGCACAGGTTTCTGGAGCGGATAACCCTGAAGTGGTTTCAGAACAGGTTTCTATTTTCAAATTCCCGGAAAATTGCGACGCCGGTTGTCAAAGTGAATTTATGATATACATTGTCTTTAACTATGGCGATTCTTGCGATGACGCTTGTAAAAAGGCCGAGTTCGAAGCATGGTTCACATCCCCGACTAAATCCGAAGTTCAACAACCACTTGAACCTGAACCCCCACAACCGCCCACACCACCTGAGGGGCAAGAAGAGGTCGTGGTTGAAATCGTTGAACCTGAAGCCCAACAACCACCTGCGCCACCCGCACCACCATCGGCCCGCCCGCCCGCTCCACCTGCCCTCCCATCAGTCCCCTCACAACCTGTTGCTGCCAACATAAACCCAGACGAAATTAACGATTACATAGGCAAACTAGGCTTTGATCCCGATACGGTCGTCATCCTAACGCCTAAATTCGCCCTTTCAACGCTCGGCGCTATAAAAGCAAATATCAAATTCACCGCCGAAGAGGGGATGTTAATAGACATGCTTCCAACTGTTATGATGAAGGCCAAATATCTGATCTTGGCATATCAAAAAAACACCGCCAGCCTGTCATTTGTAGTTGTCAGCCCGGATGCCGTGGCCAACAGGAACATTGAAGCAACGATATTACGATCAGATTCATATCAGGTCACGGCTTCAGAAAAAGATATTTTAAAGTTAGGTTCCAACATCGGTTTTGCAAAGCTCCCCAACGCGATCCTGGCCGGAACCTCATATTCGCTGGTTGATTCAATATTAAAAGGGACCGCGCCGGCCATTGCGCCCGAAAACCTTTCACATGCAAAATGCATCTCGACCTTAAAAGACAAGACCTTCGCAGCTTTTATGTCAAGAATCCCCCAGCCCAACTCTCTGCAACAGCTCTTTAACCTGCCCGGTATCGAGCTACAAGGCCCGGATAAAGCCGCTTGCTGGTATAAGGTAAGATAGTGTTCTTAGAAGGTAACGGTCGCCGAGATGACATAATCATTTATCAGGTCCTTATCAAAATAACCGAACCGCCCGTCGCCTGTCAGATAGAGCCACTTTAGCGGCGTCAGCTTTATCGAAAAAAGCCCCGTATATTGTGCCTTTTTGACGAGGCTATAATACTCCACTTGAGCGGCCAGCTCGAACTGCAGCCACGTCCTGATCTCCTGCTCGTATGAAAGGATACCCTCTTGCGTGTATCTGGTCGGATTGCCGGCATAGTTGAACATATACGTGATAGAAATGGGCTCAAAAAAGGGCATTCTAAGCCGCGGCCTGAGGGTATAATCGCGGTTCCAGCCGTTGAGGGTGGAGTTCCTGTTCAGGTTGAAGGCAAGCAGGCATGAAAAATAGCGACCGGCCGTGATATCATCGGAGAGGGTATAGTTGTCCTGCTTTTGGACCGTTACCACACCGGTGCTGTATTCCGTAAAAAAGCTCCTGTTGAATTCGGCCGAAAGATTGTTGTGCCAGATATATTTCGAAAGTATGAAATAACCGCCGTTCCTTGACGTCGTCTGTGCCAGCTCATAGAGGCTTGTCATGCCGTTGGTATAGACATAATAACTATAACTCGCCTCGATCCCAATATCATAGGGGAGCTTGATGGAAGCTTGAAGGAACGGGTTGTGCAGATAGAGCATGTATTGCCGCTCGTCGTTGATCCGGCTGAGCTCGCGCTCGATCGAGAATTCGTAGCCGCCCCTAAGCTCAACGCTTGGAAGTATCGGCTGGATATACTGGACCATCACAGAATCGTTCCTTTCGATTGAGCCGGTGAACCCAAGCCAGTCGTCGTAACGGGCGTATCGGTTGATGTGATACCTCGTGGTCATTCGGGGATGGTATTGATAACGCAGATCCTTTTGGGCCACCTTTGCCTCGATATAGTCCGGCTTCAGATCGACCGCCCTCTGATAGTAATCCCTTGCCTTGGACCAGTCTCCAAGCTCCTCATAGGTAAGGCCCAGATTATATAGAAGTTGCGGGTTGTTCGGGCTCGCCTTCAGGCCATCTTCGTAGGTCGCTTTGGCGTTCTCCAGTTCGCCCGTCCAAAGGTAGGTCCTGCCCAGCGAGATATAGCCCCCAACCTCGCCGTAATCGAGCGCCAGCCGGCGTTGCAGAGAGATGATCCTGTTGTCTATCCTATCGACCCATTCTTGCTCTGTCGCAAGTTCGGCGGCTATATCATCTCGTTTAGGGGCAAGCTCATGCGCCTTGGTCAGCCATTGGATCGCATCTTCGTAGTAGGCGATGGTCGAATAGACGCGTGCCGCCTCGACCATTGCGTCAACATTTTCGGGCTCAAGTTCCAATAGCGTTTCATAGTATGAGATGGAGGCCGAATACTGCTTGTCCCAGTTATAAGCCTTGGCAAGGGCCTCTAGTATGCGCGGGTTCTGCGGCTCCGCCTCAAGCGCCGCCTCAAAGAGGTCAATCGCCTCCTTGAACTGCATCTGCTGTGCCAGCTCCCAACCGTCTTTGACCAGCTGGTCGGGGCTTTGGGCGTGGGCGTTTGATGCCGGTATCAATAAAATAAGGAATATGGATAACGCGATGATAATAAAATTATTCACTGCCTGTACAAATATCAAAAAACAAACCAAATAGCAATAACAAGCCCTTCCCAACTTGTTAATTGACAAGCCCAACTGATGGTCATATAATAAGTGCGTGTTGGGTTTTAAATAAGCAGAAAGGAGAGCAGGATGAAAAAGATAAACATTAAAGACATTAGAAAAGAGATCGCAAAACAGGCAAAAGGCAAAAGGCCAAATAAAAAAATAAAAGGTATTGCAGGGGATCCTATCAATCTCCCCACCCCCCCTAGCAATTGGAATCCGCCGAAAATTTAGAGGTTGAAAAAAATGATATCCCGCCGGAAAATGAATTATCACACTGTAGATCGCTGCCGAGCATTTTCAAGTAAAATGACTGCATATCGATCTTCTTTTTAAACTCTACCTGATAGAGACAATAGCGATTGTTGGTCAAATCTCCTTCAGTCGTAAGCTTGAGTGCTGTGCAACCTCCCAAACAGAAGGAACCGTATTCGCATTTGCGACAAAACCCCTTCATATTCTCGATCTTGCGGTTCCTGTTCCATGAAAAGGCGCCCGGTCGCGTCCATATCTCCCTCAGTGGCGTTTTTCTGAGATTGTCCTCGATGAAGCGCCTGTCCCGTATTGAAACGCATCCAACAACATCCCCATTACAAAGAATTCCAAGAACGGTCTTGCCCGCAAAACACGAAAGCCAAATGCCGCTTGATTCCTTATAAATGCTTGAGAATCTATTGATCTCTGCATTTCTGGTATCATAATAGCCAAGGTTGTCGGCGATATTGACGATAATATTTCCTTCTTTATAAACGTCGTACGCAAAGTCGAAAATTTCTGGTAGTTCCTCTGGAGTCAGAACCAGATCTTTACGTACCGAATGCACCGAGAGGTTTCCCATCGGTTCGGCCATCTGGAACTGCCACCGCTCCACGCCAGCATCGGTTAGCTCTTTTTTGAGCAAGGACAATTCACTCAAATTCTTTTTGTTGAGCGCGGTTATCGCAACGCTTGGAAGATTCTTTTTCCGCAGTAGATTAAGGGCATGCATGGACCGGAATATTTTCAGACTCAGAAAATATCAACTTTCAGCAAATCAATCTATAATAAAACTCATTCCAACGTGCCATATGAGGACAGCAAGCCACATTTGTGCTAAGTGGATTGCAGAAGTCCGGAAGTTTGGCACATATTTTCTTACAAATGCCCCCACTCTTTTCAAAATATGCCTGTTCAAACATATCGCGCAGCATCTGATATTTTCTACCGTTCCATATTGCTCGAATCGATTCTTCATTGATATTACCCATGCTTGGCAATTTCTCCATGCCACTTGCACATGGCCTGACATCACCCGATGCAGCTATCATAAAACCATACCATGGCATAAAGCAGATGGGTATCCCGTTGTCGACATTCACACCCACATCTTCTCCTATAAGGACACCAAGATCGGCCAAATAATAGCCAATGGTCCTGACACCTCCCGTTGCCTCATTTTCAGCATAGATATCTTTCAGCTGCTTCAAGATCGTCTCTATTTCAGTTTGAAGATTATCTGGATAAGTGATGTGATTGTATGTTGTGATAGCCACATCATCCACGCGCAGTTCACATGCCAGTCGATAAGCATCGGTTAGTTTTTTCCACGTATTTATATCCACGCCAAATTTGAGCATGACCCTGGGGGTAGATGACCCCCTTTTCGTTCTTTCCGCAATAATATATCGAATATTGTTCAGTATCATTTCGAATCCGCGAGATGGACCGCTTGTCATTGACCGCCAATCCTTGCCATTGCTTGCGTGTAGCGAAAAGGTGATATTCCTCCATCGTGCTGAGAACATCGCATCCAGAACATCTTTGTCAGCTATCAAGCCGCTGGTGATCACTTGCTGTAATATTATGTCATTGGCGTTCAGAAATTTAATGATATCAAAAAAAGACCGGTGCAACGTCGGCTCGCCTCCACCTGAAAACATGACGCTGACAAGCCCCATCTCTTTCAATTCGGTAAGGGTGTTGACTATCTTGTCATATGACAATTCTGCTGGATTTGATCTTCGCAATTCTGCCTGATTACAAAAGTAACAGTTGATATTGCACTTATTGGTAATGTGCATCTCTGCGAATAGGGGCCTTGGAAAACCATCCGCCTTTTTCATTTTATTGAAACCACGATGGATGGTTGACAATGTGCTGTTTTTTTCTACTTTTTCGCCGGGCATATCATCTATTCTACTCTCGCTTAAAAAAACACCACACCTATACGGTGTGGTATTTTTTAGTCACAAGCCTCAAAAAAATTGCTACAATCTTAGAACTTCACCTTCTTTTGGCTCTGATCGGGGTTGGGCATAATTCCTCTTCCATAGCAACAAGCCATATTACCGCCAGGAAGTTTTCCTTTTCCTGGGCCTCCCTTTGGTACCTTCACCAACTTCTTCTGAACGTCCGTTGCTTTAGTCATACAGCCTCCTTGTTGTTTACTGACTTATCCAACTTATACATCCTTTATTATACTATGCGCCACTCAAAGTCAAGGCCAAATCGGTGTAGAGTTTCCTCAAAATTTTCAAGAGGTCATTTCCAAGGGTAGCCAGAGCTGGGGGTAGTTTTCGGATTTTGGGGTCGATTCCAAGCCTTTGTTTAAATCAAGAATTGGACCTTTGTCTGTCATTTCGTTCGTCTTTTAAAAACCGCCGTTTTTTCCATTTTTAGCTGGTCCCTATACTCCCTTCGGAGTTTCAAGAGCTGTTCTTTGTTCTGCTCATAATACTCTGTGCGCCAGAAATTGTGAGTGGCACCAAGAAGCGACGGCTCTTGCACTATGCGGCAGATCAATTCTGCATAAAGCCCATCCTTGAATTCTCTCTTCTTTGGATCTCCCATAGATCCATAATCCCAGCGTCTGATGTTCGTTCTTCTGCTGGGCAAAGCAAGCCTGCCATTCTTCTGCCTCATTCGTTCATGAATTAATCCGGACCACTTGATTCCCATTCTGTTTCTGAATATCCTGCAACTGCAGGTATCTCCCAGGTATTTCCACTTCGCCTCTTTTCTCATCAGTTTCCGGTCGATCTCACCGTTCCTCAGCCACCTGTCATTGCGACTCCAAGTCACCATCGAGGCTGAGAACACACATATGTCGGCACCTCTGTCAAATGGGCGCAGGTCCTTTTTTGTCATCTCCATTTCTTCATCTGCATCCAACGACACGACCCAGTCACCAGTTGCCAGATCGGCAACGGCATTCTTCATGTAGCTGAAACCATGCTTGTATACAGTATCCTTATCCGGGAAATAGATAATTTTCATTGGAATGATTATGTTTTTTGACACCTTTTCCATATATTCCATGGAACCGTCAGTGGCATCATGACATGCGCAGACTATTTCATCAGCATATCTCTTTACAGATTTGACCCAACCCGGCAGGAATTCCAACTCGTTATGGAAGACCATCACTACCGAAATTTTCATTGCTCTCCTCTTGTCTAACGATACCCTTCTAAATTCACGCGCAATAATCCGGAAATCCAGAGCCCTAGAATAGGCTTTTAGGGCAGAAAAGGCGTGCGGTCAAGTGGAAAGATCGGTCTTGCAATACCGATTTCCATACCGATTTCCCATTAGGATTGACCTGCATTTCGCCTACGTGGACGAGCTTATCGCTACAAAGGGAACGTGCTACCTATATATTGGCGATGAGGACTTCTTTATGAATCCGGGGCATTCGTTCGAAGTTGTCAATCGGCTCGACGCATATAGGGGCATTCTCACTTATACTGTCCAAGCAAGAATCGAAACCATGCGATCGGCAAGGGGTATTCCGCTTCTTGAAAGAAAAGGCGGGTATGCGGACTTTTAAGCCCGCGGAATATTCATTGATCCTGCGCGGCGGTGTCGTTTCAATGGCAATTTCTTTTTACAAAGAAACGTCATCAGATACAAAATAGTATTACATCTATACAATGCCTCGCCATCAAGTATCTTAAAATGCTTTTTAACGCTTTCCCTGAACCTATGATATTCAAAGTAGTATTGTTGACATTTCCGCTCTTGATAGGAGCGTTCATGACTGCACCATGCCACTAAATACAAAATCCCGTCATTCTTCAATACTCTGTGATACTCCTTTAGCGCTGATTCAACATCTTCAGGGGGGATGTGGTCGATGGTGGAAAAATCGAATATCATGTCAAACCATAGTGGGCCAAAGGGAATTCGCCTTATATCTCCTTTTACGGCATTATAACCCATGCGCCTGGCCTTTCGGACCTTGGTCGGGTCGATCTCGAGAAGCATATATTTGCCCCGAATCGGCGCATTGCCCACGATTCCGCCTTGTTTGGGATATTTTTGAATCTCATTTTCGCAGTCTGTCTTGAGGATCAATACATTGGGGTCATCTTTGATAGGTCGTGTGTATTCGTTGAGCTTGGTGATATAATATTTCCAGATGACTTTGAGAACACTTTTAGAAACCAGCCCTCCCTCATTGTGAGGAATGAAATCTCCCAAACAATCCTCCCCTTTGCTCTTTTTGGCCCTTTGTAATGATATGCAGATGCTTCTAGATGCCCTTTTCATAAGTCAGCTCGAATAATAAGACTCGAAGTTATAGCGACTTTTGTATAGTAATCCCGACACGTCAAAGAATCGATCCACAATTTCATCCCTTTAAGCAGCTTTACCTTGAATACAGCAGGGTCATTAACTTCTTTTTTGAATAATTGCACTCCTTTTCTGGTAGTCAGATAGACACCTTTCGGCATACCAGACTCATCCTGAAATCTTTTATATTTTCCGGGTGATCTAGGTTTAAGCCCCGTTTTTAAAATGCTTACCGCGCATCTTGCATCTGTCACATGATACAAGGTCAACGACCGTAATAAGATCAAATACTGCTCTCCCGCTTTATCGACTCGCACCTCCCCGAATTTTTTAATAGACTCGAATCCCAAGCCAAACACCTTTTTCGAATCAGGTAATTGGCTCTCATACAGCATAAGATCATGCAAAGCTTTATGATAATTCTTTAGAACCTTCCGGTATTGTCTTAGGATTTTCTTATCTGAATACCCGCTCCGTTCGTAGAGAAGAAAATAATGGTTCTCCAGTTCTCCATATTTTTTAATCTCAGCTATTATATCTTGCATACCATTTTTTTCCCGATTTTGGTCGATAACAGACTCGCGTCGGGGATAATATCAACCCTGATCAGGTCAAGCCTGTCAGCATCCCAGCAAACACCAATGGTTGGATCGCAAGAGATTTCGCCATCGACATGATATTTGCATGCCTCTCTTAATTTGGAAAGCTGCCCCTTCGATATTTTCAGTTTCCCTTCATCAAACAATTCTTCGCAATACATAGCCGACCGATGTCCGTGCCATGGATCACCATGCTCATTCTCCCTCTTGCTATCATGGATCAAGGCAAAAAGCCATGCTACTGTATTGTCACATCCGGGAGTTTCCTTGGCAAGAGCAAGGACATTAAGCTCGACTTTCTCCCAATGCCATATTCCGTGGAAAGAACTTTGACTAAGCCTATAGTCTCTCTTGCATTCATCCAGTATCTTTTTTATCCATAGAGGACGTTCGACCCTGCTTATAGGAACGATCCTTTTTATAGTTTCTGGGCGAGTAATAAGTCTGAGCGCTCTTCGGCCTAAACGAACAGCACAAACATCTTTTTTATCGCATATGCCTGTTATGATCCCTTTATTTCTTTTAGAAAGAGATTGCGCCAAAGACTTGGCGCCCCAATAACTCATTTCCCAACGATCTCCTGAACCATTTTTATGTCGGTTGCCGCTAAAGACGATAAACTGTTCGGGAAGTCCATTAAGGAATTCTTGTACTCCCTCATCCATCACACATTCACAGCCAACGTTCTTTTTTAAAAACATAAGATGATGATATAAGCACCCATCTAATTTTACAATGCACTTCTGATTCGTTCTATCATCTCGCCTTTATGCATATTAATAAAAATCCGATGACGTCTGCTTCCTTTTATCATTAAATTCATTCAGAAGATATATCTTAAACACGCTCTCCATAAGGCGACAAAAATCTTTGTCACAACCATGAATGGAATGATTCAGCATATAGGCCTGATAAGCGCATCCTCCTCCGCAGAGTGAAAAAATATCACATTGATTGATGCACCCAGGGATATCATATGCGCGAGCACGGTCCCATCTCTGCCACAGTACATGGTCTTTAAGCAACTTCCCATAAGGAATGTTTATAAAATTCTTTTTTCTGCCCTTATAACATGTGTCGCAAAAACCATGGCATGGCCCGGCCAGGCCGCCTGGCAAAAAAACGACTTGATTGCCGACCCCTCCGCAATATCGCGGGAAAGGTGTACATGTTTGAAAGACATCCCATCTTTTCATGAGAATGCCTTCTGCAATATCGTGTGTTGCACAATAAAAAAACAACCGCTCCATCTGCTGATAATATTCATATTTCAATCGCGTGTATCTTGTGCGGTTATAATAAAGCCGGTTCATTCCTATACTCCGGCCATCAAATCGTTTGCGTAGCCATGCAAAAAAACGTGGCAGTGTTGGCAGGCAAGAAGAGGTAGGCGTCACAGAAAAAGTTACTTTCAGCTCTTTTTCTATTGCCCTGTCTGCAAATTCGATCGCACGCTTGAATGACCCCCGCCCATTTTTATCGATACGAAACTTGTCATGTTGCTTTGCAAAACCATCAAGGGAAATAATCATCGCAATATTATGGTCCCTCGCGAATTTTAAGAAATCATCATCGATGATCGTGCCGTTGGTAATAATGCTGTATTTAAACCGGCCGTAAAACGCCAGTTCTTTTTCCTTCTTTTTGGAATAGAGCACCGAGTGCTTGATCAATGCAGGGTAGAGAAGTGGTTCACCGCCATAAAAGATCATGTCAGGATCGATCTTCGATTTTCCATAATTTAAACAAAAATAATCGATATAATTCTCGATCTCGGCCTTCGTCATTACCGGATACCCGTCACGATCGTGATTTTTGAGTATTATGCAGTGAGGGCATCTAAGGTTACAATTGAGAGAAAAGATCATATAAACAATATTGATCTCAACCCCATTCCCAGCCATTTGCTTTGCTATCTCCACACATTTCTTCTTCTCGGAAAAATCAGTTACCACCAAGAAATGACGATCGATGGCTGTATGAATAAAGCTATATATTTCATTCTGCGCTTGACGAGACATACTCTCCAATAAATATTCGATATCTCTTAGCGAACGAGGCACTGAAAAAAAATCGATAACGGATTGAAACCTTCTCTTATAGTAGATCCTCGTCATAAAAAAAGTGTTAAAACACGCCAGATAGTCATCGATCACGGGTCTTATTGCAAACCGCTTGATCCATCTGTATTTATTATTTTGTAACAGGTTACAAACTACCTGCTTTCGCTCGCTAAGATTCACATTTTCCTCCTAGTTTTCAGCTGGCACTATTTTATGCAGATCTACGAATTATAGTATGAAAATCTCCGTGTTATTGCCATGAAAAAGTGAAAACCTCCTGATCCCTCCGCATAACTTTTTCTTGCGCCCCTTACCCCTTTCTTGATTATGGCCGCCTTGATCCGGTAACCCTGCCGCTCTTTTACCCCCAGCAGTTGGCTCGCTTCTGCCATCGTCTTCCTCCCAGCTATTGCTCCCTGCATTACTTCGTACCTTCTTGTCTCTTTCATAGACAGGTTAATGTTTTCCATACCCTGTTATTATCGCGTGGGTATCACACTACCCTTGGAAATGACCTCTTGAAAATTTTGAGGAAACTCTACACTTAAGAGTCATTGACCAACATTCCACCCATGTGGTAGGATGCGATCAATGTCCACTCTTACCAAGAGAATCAGTCGACCTACAATGTCGCGACGACCTCGGCCAGCACGATCGAGAAATGTTGCGAAGAGAATATTGCTCGTCGGTGTGCCCGTACCAGGGGTGGCGCAGCCGACGCAAAAGGAGGGGAGGTTCTGGCGAGCATACATGGCGCTCGCTTACTTGAAAGGCGCAAACGGTATCCCGAAGAATCGGTTCGCGAAGCTGGGCAATAGCAACAATATCTACTATGGCATCGCCGCATTGGGCCGGGAACTCAGGGATCTGGGCTATGAAGTACACTATCTGGCCCCCTCGATCGAAGAAGATGATTTTCTTGGTAGCGTGGCACGTATGGCGGAAAAGTGTGATGTGGTCGGCCTCAGCTATCACACCTGCGCCGAGTCTGTCGCGCGCGAAATCGCGCGAACGGTCAAACGGAACAATCCGAGAGTGAAAGTCATTGCCGGGGGGCCGCACTGTGCAGGGCTCAGCAAGGTGGAT
>Ga0209514_10008309_pt1 | contig 11831 bp, 7 predicted proteins | sample Subgrocontami58m_FD_187452 | JGI IMG/M metagenome (GOLD analysis project Ga0209514, IMG submission 187452) | Subsurface groundwater microbial communities from S. Glens Falls, New York, USA - GMW37 contaminated, 5.8 m (SPAdes) (version 3) | ecosystem: Environmental > Aquatic > Deep subsurface >...
GTGCCACGGCCGGGACTGGTCGGTGTCGCTCCTCCTGCCTCCCCTCGGGGTGGTGATCCTGAAGCCTTGAGGGGGGTGGCCTCCGCTGCGAGAGAAGAGAGACGGAACTACGGATTTCACGGATTAGACGGATTAGACGGATTGGCCGATGGGGAAGCGTGCGCTTCCTCTGAGATCGTGAGATCGTTCATGGGCTTGCCGAAGGCGGGGCCCGGCAGTATGATGGTGGGGTTCCCTACGGGAGTGATTCCATGGCCGACTCGGATGCCGCGGCAGCGCTTCCCACGCGCCAGGAGTACCAGACCACGCGCCGGCAAGTCCTGCTCGCGGTGAGCGGAAGCCTCGCGGCCGCAGCGCTCGGCGCGGCCTCGCTGTTCGCCGGAAAGCGGATCAAGGAACTGTTCGATCCGCGCCCGGTCGCCGGCGAGATGGCTTGCCCGCCGCAGAATCCCCCTCCGGTGGGCAGCGGGTCGTAGCCGCCCGCGACGGTCACCAGCGCCGCAGCGCCATCCAGGCCAGCGTCGGATGGGCCAGAAGCAGCATCAGCGGCAGCCAGCGCCACAGCCCCATCCAACGTCCCCCGGAGCGCAGCGCAGCGAGTCCCAGGAGCAGGGCGGGAATCCCCAGGACCGCGTCGAGAAAGAACACGCGCCGCTCGAACAGCGCGAACGACGGAATTCGTCCGAGGTCGGCCAGCACCAGGAACAGCAGGCAGATCCGTCCCCCGACGTTCCAGCGGGCGCGCTCCCCGATCGCGAAGTCCTCGAGCACCAGCGGCACGACGCTGGTGCGCAGCGCGCAGAGCAGCGCGAGCGTCCACCGTACCGTCGGCGGCTCGCTCATCCACGACAGGTGGGTGGCGTAGATCCCGGCGGCAAGCGCGAACGTCACCTGCACGAGGATCAGCTCCCAGAGCCGGATCGGCATCGGCGACGCGGACGGGTGCGGGTCCATGCGGGAATCTCCCGGCTCGATCCATGCCCGGTCTGGACGTAGTGGCGACGGGCGGCGCAGTGCCGGCGTCCGAGTCGCGGCGCCGCTCGGCCTCACCGGCGCAGCTTGCGGATCACCGTCTCCACGAAGAACACGAACACGAGCACGAGGATGAGGTCCGGGCCCTTCTCGCGATACCGGCGCGCGGGTCGGGCCGGGGCCACGAGACTCCCCTCCCCCACTGCCCGCAGGACCGCGGCGAGCTTCGCCGTGCCCTCCGGATCGGCGCGGCGGTCGCGTAGCTCCTCCGGATAGGAGCGCGCCACTCCGAAACGATGCGCCGACTCGTGCCCGTCCGCCGTCACATGCCGGACCAGCACCGGGACGAGCACCCCGGTCTTCGGCACCGGCACGTCGAGCGCGAACGACGCCGGTCCGGAACGGCGCACCGCGAGCGGCGCCGAAGGCTCCACCGTCGCAGCGGAAGCAACGGCAGGCGTCGCTCCTCCCAGCGACATCGCCGGATACGTCCACGCCAGCTCGATCGTGTCCCGCTCGGTCCCGGGACGCAGCGCGTACTCGACGTCGACCCGCGCGTCTTCCTTGACCGAGGCGATGAAGCGGACCGCGCGCGCCGCGAACTTCGGCAGCGGCTCCCAGCGCACCCACGCGGGCGCGCCCCGCTCGCGCAGGTCGCTGGTCCAGACCATCACCCGCCCCAGCCCGAAGCGCCAGAAGGCAAGCCCCGGCCGCTTCGTCCCCTCCGTCACGAACGGCGCGGACCCCTGACGCCGCAACTCGGTCACCGCGTACTTCTCGAAGCGCGGCAGCGCCGCCACGTCCAGCCCCTCCGTCAGCGGGCCCGCGGTCGGCGCGACCACCCGCTCGGGGCCGGCCACGGGAGCCGCTTCCTCACCCGGCTCGGGGCCCGCCCGGTCAGGCTCGTGCTTCTCCCCCTCGGGGGTCTTTCCGCCCTCCGGATTCGCCGCGCTCGCGTGGTCCGGCTCCCGGTCCGGGGGCTTCGCTTCGCTCGGGTCCTTCAGCTTGGCCACCCGCCGGGTCTCGCGCAGGAAGAGCGCCGGCACCTCGTCCACCGTCTTCGTGAAGTAATACCTGCCCTGCCCCCAGGTGGCGATGTACGTCAGAAGTTGCCCGTCAAACTCCGTCCCCACTCCCACCGTGGACACCGTGATCTTCTCCTTCACCATCTGCTCGAGCAGGCCGGAGAAGTCGTTGAGCGGCGTGTAGCCGTCGGTGAGCACGATCACGTGCTTCGCCTGGGCGTCGATCGTGCGCAGCTCGCGATAGGCCATGAGCAGCGCGGGAAACACGTCGGTTCCCCCTTCGGGTCTCAGCCGGCTGACGCGGTCGGTAATGTAATCGATCCGACTCGCATCGCCGACCGAGACGGCCCAGCGCGGCGAGCCGTCGAAGGCGATGACCCCGACCAGGTCGTTGGGGCGAAGCAGCTTCGCGCTCGCAATCACCGCTTCCTTGGCCAGGAGCATCTTGTCTCCCGACATGCTGCCGGACTTGTCGATCGCCAGCACCAGGGCGATGGTCGGGAGCTCCACCTGGGCGGCCACCGGGTCCTTCTTCTCCGGTTCCGGGTTCGGCTCGGGGTCGGGAGGCTTCTCGTCGGGCTTGGGCGGAGCCTTGTCCGGGTCCGGGATCTTGACCGGAAGCAGTCGCGCGAGCGGCGACCCGCGCACGCCGGCGAGGGCCTTGCCGTCGACGCCGGTGACGACGAAGAGCCCGCCGCCGTCGGAGACCCAGTCTTCGAGCGTGCCGACCTGGGCGGGGGTGAGGGTCCCGGCTGCGGGCTCCGTCAGGACCACGGCCTGAAAATCCTGGAGGCCTTCTTGCCGCGACGGGAACTCGGCGCGGGGCACGCGGACCACTTCGAAGTCCTGGGCCTCGAGGGCGCGCGCGAGGTTGCCCGAGGACTGCGGGGCGCCCTCGACGAGCGCGGCGCGGGGGCGGCCGACCGCGTCGACCGCGCCGTAGAGGACATTGTTGCGGGTCTCCTCTTCCTCTCCCTCCGCGAGCCGGGCCACGGCCTGCACGCGGTGGAGGCCTTCGGCGAGGGTGAGGTCGGGGAAGACGATCTCCTGGCGGCCGGGCGCGGGAAAGACGATCTCGCGCGCTTCGGATGGCTTGCCGTCGATCAGCAACTGCACCAGTGCCTTGCCGCGCCCGGTGTAGGCGAGCGCCACGCGCGCATCGAAGGGCTCGCCCGAGCGCACGCGGAGCGGCAGACGGAGTTCCTCGGCGACCAGATCGAGGTCGTCCGGTGCGTGCAGCTGGACCACGCGGACCCGCTCGAACGCGCGCGCCGCGGCGGCCCAGGGGCTTCCTGCGGCCGGGTCCCAGCGGCCGTCGCTGTAGAGGAGCAGCGCGCGCGAACCCGCCGCCGGGTCGACTCCGGTGGCGAAGGCCACGGCGCGCGCGAGGTCGGTGCGGGACGTGTCGAGGGTGGCGAGCGCTTCGTCCAGGCGCGTGACGACCGCCTCCAGGGCTTCGCGGCGGCCGCCCGGGGGGGGCGGGCTGGAGGCCTCGCGCAGCGCGTCGAGCTCGCGGCGGAGCTTGCGTCCCTCGGAGTCCCAGAGGAGCACGGCGCGGGAGGCCTCGTCGAAGGCGTGCGCGGGTCCGAGCGGAAAGGGCGCGCCCGCGAAGGGCACGATCGAGACGGTGAGCCCGGGCTCGGCTGCCAGGGACGCGAGCACGCCCTTCAGGTGGTCGACGCCGGCGCGGCGGGCCGACGCGGGAACGCTGTCGGAGACGTCGAAGAGCACGACGAGTGCGCGCGGCTCGATGCGCTCGTCCATGTCGGCGGGACGGGCGAGGGCGGCGATCAAGCCGAGGGCGAGCGCGGCGCGCAGGGCCCCGGCGGCGAGCATGCGCGGCCAGGCGAGTCCCGAGCGCGAGCGCGCGGCGATCAGCGCGACGACGAGGATCGCCGGGACGGCGACCATGAGCATCCCGGGCGAGAGGAAGGCATTCATCCGGGCAGTATAGCGTGGAAACGACGGAAAGCCGCCGATTTGGCTTGAAGCACGGGTGAGGGCGGAGTAGCGCGCCGACGATTCGCCGATAGCGCCATGATCGGTTCTCGCGAGCGAATCGCAAGACAAGATCCACCATCTGCTTGGGCACAGGAGGTCGCCCGGGGGGCCCACGCTTCTTGGACCCATCGAACTTGATCGTCTCCGGGGTGACCAGCGTCACGACCTCAGGATGCACGAATCCGTGGGGCCGTCTACTCCCTCCCTCTCAGGATCCGCTCTACTGCCCAGCTGTCGAGCGGAAAACCCGTCTCGACCTGGTCGGCAAGTTCGGACAGGCGCTCCTTCATCGCGGCGTCGGGCTCGATGAGGGTCAAACCGCGCAGAAACTCCACCGTCTGCGGCCCCGTCGCCGCGACCAGACCGAGGCCGCGCGCGGACGCGATGACGAGACTGCGGCGGACCGATTCGTCCGGGGACTGGGCGTAGATTTCGCGCAGGAGGGAGCGCCGCTCCGCGCGCACCTCCTCGGAAAGATCCGGCGCAGTTCGTTGGACGCACTTGCCGAGTGCCGCCGCGTAATCCGCCCGAAGAGCCGGGTCGAACGCGCGCCGCGATCGATCGAAGATCTCCTGCCCGCCGTCCACTAGCAAGCTGGCCCTTGCAAGCGAGGCGAAGGCGGACACGCGCAAGTCCCCAGCCGGGAGACGATCCGCCGCGACCCGGAGCGCCGCGACCACGTCTGGATCGGGCAACTGATCCCCATAGAAGCCAACGTCTCTGACCAGAACCTCGACGATGCGAGGATCGGACTCGATCCTCAGCGCCATGGCGATCACCCGGTTGCGCAACTTGTCATACCCGTCGTCGTCGGAATCCCCGTCGGCCATGATTTGAGCCGCCGCGTATCGTCGATCGGCAGTCTGTCCTTCCTGCATGACCCGCAAGACCTCGCGCCACTCTTCCCCCTCGAGACCGAACCTCTCCATGTGCATTGCTGACCGCATGAATTGAAGGAGGCGACCGAGCGCGTGCAGCGCCCCCTCATCCTGCTCCTGCGCCAGCAACCCGAGCATCTCCGCCTTCATCTCGTCGCGGTCCGCGTCCTCGGCAAGCTCTTGCAGCGCGGCCTCCTGATCTTCTTCGGTGAGCTTTCCGATCGCCCGCAACTTCTCCGCGAGCCCGACGGAGCCATGAACGATCAGGAACACGGGGTCCGCACCCGCGAACGCCGCGAGGCGCGCGCGCAGTTCCGACCGGCGCTGCTCCAACTCCGCTATCCGTGCGCGCAGCGCGTCCAGGCCCGCGTCGTTCCCCACCTCCGGGGCGGGGGAGGCGTCGAGCAATGGCGAGGTCGAAGCTCGGGGGGACGGACCGGCGTTGCGCGGGCCCGACGCGCGGGCCGTGCCTGCAGGCGCACCTGCGCGCGCTTCGGAGAGCACCCGCAGGATGAGCCACGCGTTCAGCCCGATGGACAGGACCAGCGCGACAAGCGCGGCGTGCTTCACGTCCCTGCCTCGGTCTCGCGCCGGACGTGAGTGCGCGCGGGGACTCCCGCGCCGAACCGGGGGTTCATCGTGCCGTCCGATCCAGGTCCGCCGCCCTCTCACGCAGGTGCTCCCGCAGACCGTCGTCGGACTCCGTGGCCGCGAGGTCGCGAAGGAAGCGCGCTGAATCCCCGGCATCTTCGGCCTCATCCGGGAACAGGCCGAGCGCGCGGTCCGCAACGTCGCAGAGATCCTCGCGCGTCTCCGGGTCGGGCAAACTCCGATACATCGCGAGTAGGCGCTGCCGCGCTTCCGCGAGCGGGAGGAGGTTCGGCGACAATGCGGGCTTGGCCGCGGCGCGCCCGGCGACGCGCCCAAAGAGGGCCCTCGCCAGCGCGCGTCCGATTTCCTCCTGTTCCGTGGGCGAATTCGCCGCCTGCCAGCGGTCGAACATCTCGCGCCCGCGGTCGCGCATCACGGTGGTGCGGGCGATGGCCCCGAGGACATCGCGGCGGTCGTCGCCCGCCGGCAGCCTCGCCGCAGCGGATCGAAGCGCGGCGAGGACCGCGTCCTCCCCCGCCGGACCGCCGGCGGAGATGCTTCGGGAGAGGGTCCCTGCGACGCGCGCGTCTGGATCCGACACCAGCGCGGCGGCGACTGCGGCCGTCCGCGCATCCAAGTCCTCGTCCCGGCAGCCGCGGACCAAGAGGGCTGCCGCCGCGACCCGCCGCTCCGACGGTTCGCCATTCCGCAGCAGGTCGACCGCGAGGGCGAACGACGCGGTCGGCATTTCGCGCCAGGTCGAGAGTTGCTCGATCAGCCGCGAGAGGACGACGAGGAGCGCCGGTTCCGACTCTCCCGAGAGCGCCGCACGCAGCGTCTCATCGCCCGCCTGGTCGCGGTCAAGACGGGTGGCGAGCTGCTCGAGCGCCGTCGCGCGCTCGTTCTCGCCGAGCATCGCGATCGCTGCGAGTTTCTCGTGCAGCGCGCCCCTCGAACCAAGCGTCATCTCAAGGGAAGTGAAGCCGTCGTAGCGGGCGATCTCGGCTTCGTCGTCAGCGATTTCGCGTTCCAGTGCCGCGATCGCGGTTCGGGCGGAGCCGGCGTCGCACGCGGGGAGAGGCACGGCCGGTCGCGGATCGCTCGGTCCCGCTCCCAGGGCCTGGTCCTTCATTCCGGCCGCCCGGCCGCCGGCCGTGGTGGTCGCGCTCGCCGCAGGCTGCGTGTCGCCCCGATTCCGCTCGCGGGCCAGGAGCCAGACATTGCAGGTGAACGACGCGGCGAGCGTTGCCAGGAGGGCGAGGGTCGGCGGGGACTTGACGGACGACATGCGGGCATGGTAGCCGGTCCCATTATCCCCTGCAAGAGTGACCCTTCGCACGAGTTTCCCCGTGGTCCTTCGTGGAACGACCTTGCCGAATCCTCTTGCGCCGGCACTCCCCGCGTTCCTGGGCTTCGCCTGATCGGGTGATTTCGACATGAATCGAAGACTCGCCATCGTAGCTGTGCTGCTCGCGATCTACGGGCTGGTGGTCACCACGTGGCTGGCCCTCACGCTGGCCCGCGCCGGCGAAGCCGAATCCGGCAGCGCTGCGGACCGTATGGCCGTGGTCCGGCTCGAGGCAGAGCTGGTCAAGGCCCGTCGGCGCGCGGCCGAGCGGCGCGACATGCCCGTGCTTCCGCCGGAGGTGGTTGCGGCGCACGACGGTGAAAAAATACCGGCGGCCGTCGATTCGGCGCCCGGCGGCCCGGACCGTCCCGCGCCTCGGACGCACCCCGCACCCGATTCCGACGTGCGCCCGCGCGTGCGCGTGGCGTTCGAGGCGTACGTGGCCGCGCAGGCTGACGAGGACCACGTCGCGGAAGACCGCCTGAAAAACGAGCTCTCCATCCTGATGAAGTCTTCCGCCGACGCACACGCCGAGCTGATGCAGATGCTGCGGGAGACGACCGACCCGGATCGGATTTATGAGATCGAGTGCTTCCTGCTCTGGGACCCTTTCACCAAGACGCACCGGGAATGGGACGCGACGCTGGAGATCTGTGAATCCGCTCGCGCGCTGGCCCGCGGGTCTTCAGACATCGCGCAGCGCGTGGCGGCAATCAAGGTCCTGCTCATGTACCCCGACTCCGATTTGGCGGCGGAAAACGCTTCCGAGGTGATCGAGGTGTGGCGCCGCGAAGCGAATCTCGCGGCGCGGGACGCGATCTTCGAGGAGATCTCCGGCTGGGGGCTCCACCCGATGCCGGAGGCCGACAGCCAGGCGGTCGCCGCGGAACTGCGTCGGCGCGCGACCGCCGGGGACGCGAGAGCGGCGAACCTTCTTGCCGGGTGGAGCCGCGAACCCGCCGATTTCGATCTGTTGCTCACACGCTTCAAGACGGCGAGCGTCGATGACCGCGAGCACATGCTGGGGAATGCCTTCCAGATCAATCGTCCGCTCATGCGTGGGCGCGAGGCCGAAGCGCGCGCTGCCCTGGTGTCCGTGCTCTCCGACCCGTCGCAGTCCCGATCGCTGCGGGGGGCGGCTTGCAGAACCTTGCGAAACTGGCTTCCCTGGGACGCCGAGACGGAAGATTGGGTGCGCCGCTTCGAGGGGGAGGATAGGGCGTCGCAGGAGGCGGAAATGGCAAAGTGACCCAGATGGCAAAGGCCCTCGGCCCGTCGGCGTGGGATCGCGTCGGGCCAGGCCGCAGTGCGCACCAGCCGGGGCGGGAACGGAAGTCGTTAGGGCAAGCCTAACCTGCGCGTGGCCATGGTGCAAAGGGTTGCTGAATCTTGAGCTTCGGCTCCGACGGTCGCCCGATGTTACCGACTTGTAACCAGCGTCCGGGCGGTCGTTACCCCTCGGTCCTGACTGGCGGGCCGCCGAAGGGACGCGGTTTTTCCGATTCGTTATTCGCCACACAACATCTTTGCACTAAAGATATTGCGATCGTTTATCGACGGATTTCGACTTTCAAGCGACAGGCACGAATGGTGCTTTGACCCGCTCTCGCCTGGCGCGGCACGAATGCAGCGCGGTCGAGTGAGAATCCGAACCAGAGCTTAGTCAAGAGGCGGGAGCGCGTACTCGTTGCGATCACGGAATCGGTGCAGAAATTCGCGGCACCCTGTGTTGGTCAGGATGTAGGGGGTCGGTAATGCCAAGTTCAAAGCGCAACCAAAGTCCGAGTCTGTGGTTGTGGTCAGCGTCCCGCCTGCGTCGCGGGTATGTCCTGCTGATCTCGATGGGCCTGCTCGGCCTGCTGGCGATGCTGGGCACGACCTTCGTGCTCTTGACGCGCGCGGAGCAGTCGATCTCCACCGCTTATGTGGATCGGGTTCGCGCCCGGATGATCGCATTCTCCGGGCTCGAGCATGCCATCGGCGCCGTTTCCGGTTACGATCGCATCCACCCCTGGTCGGGGCAATTCTGGTACGCGCCGCTGCCTGCGGGGGGGCCTCCGATCCAGCGTTCGATCGGCACCGCCGGGGTGAGCGCGATCGGTGACGGCCGAATGGCGGAGCCGGACCGGGGCTGGGGCAGCGACGATTGGCTGTACGGCGAATTGGCCAAGCCCGTCACGGGTGGGACTTCGGTTCCGCCGGTGGGGGTGACGCGGGTTTACGGGGCGGCGATTCCGCAGCCGGGCCGCCGGATCACCGCCATCGTTCCCGCGCTTCCTCCTGCGACCCACGTATCGCTCCCCATGCTGGATCCGGTTACGCTCCTGCCGGCGGTCGCGAACGTCGGCGGAGAGTTCATGGGCTACTCGAGCGACCCAGCATCGATGCGCGGCACTTACATCAGCGATCCCGCCGGCCAGAATCCCGGCGATTTCTACGCCTTGAAGATCGTGGACGCCGCGTCGCGGATCTTCATCAACGACACGAATCGCCCCAACGGCACACCGAACATCGGCAGGCTCACCCGGATGCTCAACACCCTCGGCGGCGAGCTCGGGCTTGGCGGAACCGTGGGCGCCTCGCTCATGGCCGCCCGTGGCGGGAACGATCCCGAGTTTGCGCCGACCAACCCCATCACGGACGAGAGCGACCTGCTCACGCGGTTGGTCGAGCTGGGGAATCCGGCTGCGAACGCCATCGTCAACGGAACGCGGGACTTCATCACCTACCAGGCATGGGGCGACCCGAACGTGATTCGCATCCCCTTTGTCGGCGTATCCACCCTGACCCCGACCGAATCGCGCGCGCCGATCAACATGAACACGGCGCCCAAGGAAGTCCTGGTCGCGGCCCTCTCCGGCATCGCGGGGTCGTACGAGAAGCGCGACCCGGGCGGGGTCACCCCGACCGGAGCGGACATCAACCTCCTCGAAGCGCGGACGCTGGCGGACCACATCATCGCTTGCCGCTACTTCTACGGAGCCGACGTCACCCAGCCGATCGGTTATCCTCACTCGGACTGGATGCATGTCGCACAGGACACCATCGACACGGCGCCCGGCTTCACCACCGAGGAGAAGGAACTGCTCAAAGCGGCGATGAACCCGAACACCACGATCAAGAAGTGGAACCCGGACATCGTGTTGGTCGACCCGACTCTCGGCGGCCGCACCGACTTCACCCTGTTCGACAAGACCGACCTGACCACGCACAACACCGAGTTCTGCTTCGGCTCGATGGGCTATTACGACGTGGAGTCCGTCGCGATCATCGCGGGCGCGAATCGCAACATCATCGCCACGGCCACCATGCGCATGACGGTGAAGACCTACGATGTACTGCGACTGACCACGCAGGAGCAGTTCGAGCAGCACCGGGTCTTCAACGATGGCGCCTACCCGACGGAGGCGAGGGAAGAGATCGCCCCGGCTCCGTACAACACGCGCATGGTGAGCATTCTGACCCTGCCCGAATTCCCTCTGGAGCGGCCCTACAACCCGGCGAGCGACATTGGCGCAGCGCCTTGGGGTGGCGTGCTGCCGGACGCGGGCGGTCCCGCGCGGTATGACGGACAACTCGTGCTCAACGGGTGGGTCAACCACCGCGCGATGACGGAGAGCGTCCTCGTGGGTTTCGCCGATCGCAAATTCGACGCGGTCAGGCCCAGCGGAGCCGTGATCCGACAGAGGCTGGACAGGATGGAGAATCCCGCCAACTCGCTCCTGGCCGGCGCAGTAGGCAGCTTCTACAACACCCAGATGCACCCCTTCGGCGCCTACTTCGACCCGCATAAATTCCCTGGGAAGTACCTCGAATACCCGACGTTCGAGATGCCGGGTAAAGGCAAGGGGACGGTGGAGCTCTGGTTCAAGCCCGCGTGCGACCTGGTCGGCACCTCCGGCTGGGAAGACCAATATATGTACCTCCTGGGCAACGTTCGGCGCGTGAACGATCACTACTTCATGGTGCGCATCCGCAACCGGCAACTGCAGGTCGTCATTTCCGATGCGGCCGGCAATGGGAAGTTCATCGGGTTCCCGGACTTCGAAGAAGAGATCTTCGTGGATGACGGGAGTGGGCCGCCCCCCCCGATCGAAGAACCCCCGCTCGAAGAACCCAAGGTCCCGGTGAACATCGTCCTCACCCATGACCTCACGACCGGGCTCGGCCCCAAGTCCTGGTTGCCCCATACCTGGCACCACATCGAATTCAACTGGAACGAGCCCGGCGGAGGCTTGGACGGCACGGCGATGCTGTTCGTCGACGGTGAACAGGATGGGAACGGAAACGGGACGAAGAAGATCCCCGCAGGAATGGACTTCCGGCCCTTCGGCGGGGGCGCGAGCATGCTGGTTGGCAACAGCGCTGTGCCGTCGGGGGCTCACGACCCCGAGGCATTCCCCGAGCTGGGAGCCTACGGGACCATCGACAACGTGTGCTTCCACCCCACGGTCCTGCACACGGGAACGTTCCTCTCCCGCTCGCGCTATCATGACAAGAGCATCCGAGATAACCCCGCGTTGAACTACACCACCAATGACGGCGCGGCCGATACCACCGGCAACCACGGGATCTACCGCAGGCGGCTGCGCGAGATCATGGACCAGATCGACCTCCGCGGGCCGGCGCAGTTGCTCACCCTCTCCTGCACCCACTACCACCCGCCGCATGAGCACAGCACCGGTAGCCATTCGGGCCCGGCCTGGACGCCCGGCGTGGGCCTGGGCTACGCCCTCGGGCACGTGTCGATGGCGATCGAGCGGGACCTCACCCAGATCAACTTCCCGTACGACAACTGCGCGGGCGTGCCCACGCTCGAGGCGCCCGGGCGATGGATCACCGTGAACGGCGCCCAGGACCTGCTCCTGATCACCAAGATGGAGATCGCCGAGGGCTCGCAGGTACCCCACAACGTCGGTCCCATCGTCGATGACATCACCCTCATCTACACCTTCGGGCCGCGCATTCTCAGCTTGACGCAGCCCGCCGAGTAACCGGCTCACGATCTACCCGCGG
>Ga0209514_10008310_pt1 | contig 11830 bp, 12 predicted proteins | sample Subgrocontami58m_FD_187452 | JGI IMG/M metagenome (GOLD analysis project Ga0209514, IMG submission 187452) | Subsurface groundwater microbial communities from S. Glens Falls, New York, USA - GMW37 contaminated, 5.8 m (SPAdes) (version 3) | ecosystem: Environmental > Aquatic > Deep subsurface >...
TATGACCTCCACCACCACCGCTTGGGACATTGTTGTAAACAAAAGTGGGCCAGGGATTTTCTATCCCTCCCCAGGAACCGGCACCGGTTGCTCCATCCAGCCACAACTGCACATTTGGCCAACCCTGGGGATCAGATAACCCACGCACTTTGACTTGAATGGAAGAACCGGGTGGAGGATTGGGATTGGACAGGGTCCAGGAAACACTGCATCCTCCGGGTGGAGCTACACAGGCATTATTACAATTGGAAACTGTATATGGTCCATTGGCATCTACCACACATGATGAACCGGAACAGCTGTATCTTTGAGGAGGAGCAGAACACTGATTATTACAATTGGAACTGGTATATGGACCATTACTATCAACCACGCATGATGAACCTGAACAGCTGTATTTGGTTGAGACGCTGCAGGAATTATTACAATTGGGATCAGTATACTCTCCGCTAGAATCAGCAACACAACTGGTGCCACTACAATTATATAGTTGAGTATTACCGGGCACGCCACATTGACCGGGTACTCTTCCCAAATCACTACAGTCATACCTGCAGACACCGCCGCTGGGATTGGTATATTCTGTCACATGAACCAGATGATCTGCGGGGTAATTAGTCCCATTACAGTTGCTGTCACACTCATTATATTCCCGATTATAGTTACAACTGGGGGGAGGAGGAATACAACAGGCATAATTATTCCATCCACAACCATGACGGGCAGGAGAAGTATCAGAATAAGAATAAACACAGTTACAGTTACTATCGTATAGATAATGCCTTATGTCATTACAAACATTATTGTCCTTTCTTGTATTGGAAGCACAACAATAGTTGGGGCCCGGTTCTGTTTTGCATTCTTCGTAGGGTGTGCAGGAAAGACACGGACCTTGGCACTGCGTTCGGCAATCGCTGCCAATATCAACACACTCTCCAGCTCCCTCATCCCAAATACGCTCTACATATTCACCAGCATTTGATCCGCATCCTCCACAGTTGCCTGTACAACCAGAAAAACAATCCCAGTCGGCATGGGTGGCATAGACATTGTTATTTTGTGCAGTAATTAAAAATAAAGTAAAAAAAATGACAGAGAAGAAAATAACCAGATTAATCCTTCGGATAACACCCATAACTTCATCGTAACGGTTACAGATGATTGTTGTCAATTATTTGACATCAACAGGCAACTTAAAATTACCAAGTTTTTCAGCCAGCGCAATCATCTCTTCCGGAGAATTATCACCTCCGCTGACCGACCTTTTGGTATCCGCCAAAGCCACACCCAAAACTTGTCTGCCACTGCCCTCATCTTCTAACTGGAAAGAAAATTGTTCACGTTTGCAATTGGGTTCTCCTGCTACCGGTGGACCTGCTTGAAGAATGATATTTCCACCCAAAAGGCCTGACCGAATCACCCCGGCTGTTACTACATTGGCAAACCTGTCGGTTTGGGAAAAACCTCTACCGGCGATACTGGAAGGATCAACCAACATGCTGACATAAAAAAATTTCTCAACCCCTTCGCAGACTCTTCTACCATGGGCAAAGGCGAATATCTCTCTGTTGGGTAGGGGAACAATGACAGCTTGACCGACAGGTGGACGAGCAGCCATTTCAGTTAAAGATCCCTTATGCACCCGCCACGCTGGTGTCTGGAATAAGACTTCCAGTGCAGGTGCCGGTGGCTGTTCTCGGCGGGCCGGAGCAGGAGTAGCTGTTGGCGGTTCGGGAGTAGCAGTAACCGGTTCAGTGGTGGATGTAGCTGGCAATGGAGTTGGTATTTCTGTTGGAGTGGCAGTAACAACTACAACAATTTCCCTTGGTTGCGGAAGCTCTTGAGAAGTTGGAGGAGCACAACTGGTGACCGGAAGCAAGCCTACAGCAGCCCCGGCAACCCATCTTAGCAATCCCTTTTTCTCGATAGACATATTTATAGCTTATAGGATATCAAAAATTCCACAGTTTGTCAACGGCTCAGATCAGCTATACAAATCCCTGAATTTTCGGTTTTTCCAGATTGCCTGCTAGCATAATGATCTGGGCCAACATAACAACCAACACCTATTAAGGTATTATTTCTATCCAAAAGCGTTTCCCGATGGGGTGGACTGTTAAAAAGACCAAAATCCGTGTAAGTCATTGGATCCAGAAGTGTAGCGATGATTTCTTCTTCGCTGGGATTTCTTCTAATCTGCCGTATCCTTTCGGACTGAAGGCCCATAAAGACTTCCCAGACTGAATTTGAAGGATATCCTTCTCTTCTGGCTCTGTCCCAAGGCGCCCCGTCAACCATGTGACAGTTTACTTCAACAGCTTGACCGGAACAGGTACCCGTATTTGAAGTATTAGCATAGATGTGTTTAGCATATTTCTCGGCAGCAGATTGCAGTCTGGAATCCACTTTTAGTTCTACAATACCCATTGTTCTCCGCGCCGCATTGACGCGTTCTCTAAATCCTTGGGCTAGTGGGCGGTTTAATCCCTCGTTGAGAAGTATTTTTTGTTCAGCCTTGGGTTCAGGCTGGGGTTGTTTTGGTTCAGCTCTTTGAACAGCAACAGAAGTGGGAGTAGTTATTGGCTTGTCGGTTACATAATCCGACAAAATCCAAAAACCTCCCTTACCATCATCCACTCTATACCAGTTATCTCTTAAACATTTGGTTATCAGTCTGGTATTCTGGGTTACTGTCCCATCATAGTCAGATTCTTTTACCGGTAACCTCCTTCTTAGCACACCTAAACTTTCTGCTACAAATATTTCACTTTCTTGTTTAACATCACTGGGCCGACATTCAGCCGGATTAACAGGAGTTGGTACAGAGGTAGTTGTGGGTATAGCTGTAGGTTCAGGAGTTGATGTAGCCGGGGCAGCAACTTGAGCCGGTGTTTCTGTTGGAGTAGCAGTCACAATAATCACTCTGGGTGTTGGTAATGGTTGTTGTACCTGGGGTTGCAGATCACACCCTGTTAAAGCTAAAAGCAACAAAGGAATTCTCCTAACTAAAGTTCGTTCAAGTGACATATATCTTATAGCATATCACGACTACTCTATTATTTCAAATGAAGATCCGATTATTTTATCTTTTTCTCTGGCAGCCACAAAAAAGTCTCCTCGTAGTTTTGAACCTATGGGGATATCTTGGTGGGGAATATTAATAAATTGATCAACCTTATCTTTTGTTTCCCGTTTATAAAATTTTGTGCCATAGATTACATCTGTACTGGGAATAACTGGGATGACAATTGAATGATTCTGATTGTCGGAAATAGTTATTGTGTGGTCATCTTTGGCTACCAGAGTTCCTTCCACTGATCCTCTCCATTCATAAACCAGGGGGTTTTGGAGGATATCAAAGGCTATGGGGGATGAATTTTCTTTAAGGGTGGGTTCAGATGGAGCTGGGATAGATTGCTGGGGTAAGGTTTGGGCAGGGGTTTTGAGAAAATATGTTTTAAAAATATAAAAGCCCAAAGGGATTAAAATTAAGAAACTTAAAAAAATCCAAAGAATCTTTCTTTTATACCAGGGGGTAGAGGAAATATAAACTGTTGGTTCCATATCTTAACTATCCAATTTTAGGATATAATTTGTCAAGTCATGTTAAAAATTATTTATGAAGACAATGATCTGATGGTTTTAGATAAACCTCCGGGTTTGGTTGTGACAGAGATTCCCGGTATGCTGGCGCATAGACTTGATAAAGATACCTCGGGTGTACTACTGGTTGCTAAACATTCACAAGCCCTGGAAAATTTACAAGCTCAATTTAAGCAAAGAGTTATAAAAAAAGAATATTTGGCCTTGGTGCATGGGGATATTAAGGAAAAGGGAACAGTAAAGGGGGCAATCGGGAGAAACCCGGGCAATAGGGAGAAATTTACTGTGCTGGTAGGGGCAAGGGAGGCAGAGACAGAGTATGAGCCGGTCGGCAATTTTCAATTTTCAATTTTCAATTTTCAATTAATTTTTAATGATTTAAATAAAAATCAAACAAGAAAACTGGAAAGAATGAAGTATAATCAATTTAGTTTGGTCAAATGCTATCCAAAGACTGGACGGACACATCAAATTAGGGTACATTTAAAGCATATCAAGTATCCGATTGTTTCGGATGATAAGTACGCGGGCAGAAAGATGAACAGGTTGGATCACCGGTGGTGCCCGAGGATGTTTCTGCATGCGGCAAAAATTGGTTTTAAGCATCCTGTAACAGGAAAATGGATGGAAATAGAGAGTGAGCTGCCGCAGGATTTGAAAAAAGCTTTAAAAATTTTTTAATTTTTAATTTTTAATTTGAAATTTTTAATCAATTTTAAATTCATTTCAAATTTTAAATTTTAAATTTCAAATTAAGACATGGATAATATTTTCGTACAACTGGCTATAATTTTAGGTATATCTTCTTTGTTGGGTTATGTGGTGGTGAAGTTCAAATTGCCTCTTTTGATAGCCTATCTTGTGGGGGGGTTACTGATTGCCTCATCAGCCATTTTTGATCCGCGGGCATCGGAGGTTTTGCATTTTCTTCCCGAGATCGGGATTGCTTTTGTGCTTTTTCTGGTGGGGATGGAACTGGATCTCCGCGAAATCAAAGATTTAGGTAAACCGATTATTCTGGCAGGACTGCTGCAGATTATTATTACCACCATTGCCGGAGCCACCATTGCCAATCTGCTGGGATTTGGAATGATGGAATCATGGTATTTGGGTGTGGGACTGGCTTTCTCATCAACCATTCTGGTTGTAAAGCTTTTGATTGACAAAAAAGATGTGGGAGCTCTCTACGGAAAACTGGCCGTGGGAATTCTTCTTTTGGAAGATCTTCTGGCCGTAGCATTACTGGTGTTTTTGACAGTTTCCTCCTCGTTTTTGGGACTGGGTCTGCAGCAGGCTTTCCCCATACTGACTTTAATTCTGAAGGCGGCCCTGCTTTTTGGATTGGCTCTGGCGTTTTCACGGTTTATCCTGCCGGTGGTTTTTAAAGCAGTGGCTAGGCAAAACGAACTGCTTTTTATTACGGCACTGGCCTGGTGTTTTATCTTTATCTCTTTTGCAATTTTCTTGGGCTTTTCCGTGGTGATTGGAGCTTTTTTGGCCGGCGTGGCCCTGGCAAACTCTCCATTCCATTACCAGATTCAGGGTAAAGTTAAGCCTTTGCGGGAATTTTTTGTGGCTCTATTTTTTGTTTATTTGGGTACACGGGTGGATTTTACGGGAATTGGAAAAATCTATCCTTTAATGATTATTTTTACCCTATATACACTGCTTGCGAAACCCGCCATATTTTTACTTCTTTTAGGCATATTTGGATTTAGGAAACATACCATGTTTCAAACAGCTTTGAGTTTAACCCATATCAGCGAATTTTCGCTGATTGTGATGTTGGTTGGCTTTCAGCTTGGTATTGTCAGCCAATCGGCGCTAACAGTCATTGCGCTCTCCGCAGTGCTGTCAATGATTATAGCTTCGGTGATGATTACCCATGCCAATAAACTCTACAAAAAATTGAGTAAATTTTTAAGTTTTTTTGAAAGAAAAAATTACAAGCATTTCTTAGAAAAAGGACAAACAGATGAAAACCTTAAAGGTTTTGTCATAGTGATTGGAGCCAGAAGAGTGGGGGGAGAGATAGTGAAACTTTTAAAAAGAGAAAAGATTCCCCAGATTGTTTTGGATTTTAATCCCCATCAGGTTGAGGCTTTGGTACAAGAGAAAATTCCCGTTTTATATGGAGATATGGGAGATCCCGAAGTTTTGGATGGTTTAAATCTGCAGGATGCCAGGATGGTGATTTCTACTTCTGCCAGTTTGGAGGATAATCTTTTGCTTTTGGAGGAGTTAAGTTCAAGACGGATTAATATTCCGGTTATTATCAGGGCGGATACGGCGGATGATGCCCGGGATTTGTACAAGGCCGGGGCGGACTTTGTGATCATCCCGGAGATTCTGGCCGGTGATTTTCTGGTGGAAAAATTAAAAGAGCATTTAAGTGACGGAGATTTCTTTAAAGACAGAAGCAAAATTGAACTTGAGAGATTATCCAGAAAGACTCTGGCCTGGGAATGAAAGCCAGGTGGATGGAAAATTATCCTTCCACCTAGCCTTCATTTTAGTATCCTTACATTGCAGGGGCTGCTTGTCCCATATCTCCGGATGGAGCACCACCGCTAGGCATACAGGTACAACCTTGTTCGCCTTGACCGCAAGGAGCGCATACGCCGTCTTGAGCATTTCCTCCGCATTTAACGCAAGCTGCTGCCGGTTGCGGCGGTTGTTGTGGCTCTGCTGCAGGTTGATCAACAGGTTGCGAAGGCATTGAGCCTCCTCCTCCCATTGGATCAACCGGACTGGTTGGATTTTGATTTGGATCGTCTGGATTCATTTTAAATATCACCTCCTTTTTTTAAGTTTATCCCATACTATTGCGTCAGGTCAATACTTAAAGTTACAATAAGAATATGCCTAAATGGAAGACTGTCCAGTCGCGCCGTAAACAGAAAAAGAAGATTAAACTGGCTCTTTTGACTGTTGTCTTCCTGGGGCTTCTTTTTTTAACAGGGGGTCTCTTGAATTTAACAAAAACTTTAACTTCTCCCTGGCAGCTTGATGTGGAAAAGAAAAGTTTCCGCTGGGATGGAAGTAACAATATCAATGTTGTCATTAAAGGGGTTTTGGTTTCTCTGGTTGGTTTTAATCCTGTTTCGAAAAAAATAACCGTAATTAAGATTCCCAATCAAACTTATCTTGATGTGCCGGGAGGTTTTGGTAAATGGCAAATTAGATCGGTTTATGATTTAGGTCAGTCTAATAAGATAGGCGGGGGGGAGTTACTTGAAAGAACGCTCACTTCTTTTTTTGGAGTACCGGTGGAGGGTTTTATTCAGCTAAAAGGGGATTTTGCAGAAAAAGAGGCGGAGGATTTTATCTATTGGATCAGGCAAAACCCCATGAATATTTTTTTTGCGCTTAAGGATACAAATAGCGACTTAAGCCTTTTGGAGATGACCCGTTTAAACCTAAAGCTTTTTCAAGTGCGATTTGATAAGGTTAATTCCATCAATTTGGAGGCTTTATTAATACTGAATAAAAGCAGTCTCCCGGATCAGACAGAGGTTTTAATTGGTGATCCTGTTAGGATTGATTCCATTTCTCAAACATTGGTAGATGAAAATGTCTTGAAAGAGCACAAAACAGTGGCGGTTTTTAATGCAACCGATCACGCTTTAATTGCCCAAAAAGCTGCCAGAATTATTACTAATTTGGGAGGTAATGTTATTCAAATTTCCAATACTTCTTTAAAACAGGATAAAACCCGGATCTGGGGAGAGAAATCTCAAACTCTAAAAAGGTTGACGCAAATTTTTAGTTGTTGTGATAAAATTGAGCCACAACTTGAAGGGATTTCTTCTCGTGCCCAAATAAATGTTATTTTGGGTGAGGATTTCTTTTTCAGGTTAGGAAATTGAATGATTTTTTGGATTATCCTTTTTGCAGTGATTGTTTTTATCTCTTTTTTGCTGGCTCTCCGCTCAATGGCTGATTTTGAGGAAAGCCCTACAGAGAAAAAACACCAATACAGTTTATATTTAATCCGCAACAGCCAATTTTTAAACAAAGCCATTCTGGATTCTGTCCACAAGCTAATTTTGAAAGACGGATTATTAATCAGCCTTGAAAGATTGATTAAAGGAGGAGAGAGCGCTTTGGTAGTTTATGGTCCGCAAGAGATATTGCGCAACTTCGAAGTTTTGAATCTTCTGGAACTGGAAGATTATACCGGGATTGATCCGGCTACTCTGCAAGCCTGGGAGATTGGAGTGAGAAAGCAGGAAAAGATTGAATCAATAGACAGTTTTTTTAAAAGCTTACCGCGGCTTTCCGGAAATGAACAACTTTGGTGGCAGTTGGTATTAAAAGCTGAAAACTCTCCGGGTGAAAACAAGTTTTTCCAGGGGCAAATTAGATTGGTTACTTCATCAGTCCTGTCGGAGATAAAAAATCCAACAGCAAATGGCTTAACAAAAGTGCCCAAGCCTTTTACCAAAGAGCAGGTGATTGGTTTTTACCAAAAGAGAAGTTTTATTCAAAATAAATATAACCCTATTTTAGGAAGCAAAGCGGTTTTAGAGCTTTTGGCTCTTGTTTAAGCTTCCTGTTCTCCCTCTTCGTCACTGTTTTCGTCTTCTTCATCATCTATACCGGTAATCATTTCCAGATGGGGAGAGCTGGAACCTTCCAGAAATGAAGGTTGATTTTTAAATCTCCTGCTGCGGAAAGTTTCCCTAATCAGCAAAGATAAACTGTTGACGCGCACAGATTTGATAAAAAACTCATATTTATTACCTCCTTTAAGCAACCTCATTAAATGATGGCAGATATCATCAGGCAAGACTCCCAAATATGTGCCTTCTCTGTCAACAATGGTGATTTTTCTATTTTTGACTGTTACGCCAACCTGCATACCGCAATATGCCTGAAGCAATTTTTGGGGCTCTGCCACTTTTAAAAGATTAACAATTTTACTTTTACCCGGTTCCTGCAGGAATAAAGAAGAAGATAGTTTACTGTGGCCATTCCCAATTTTAGGTTGACTATTTGATTTAAATGATTTAATAATCTTTAAGTTTTTCGAAGCTATCGGATTGTATGGATCATATTTTAGCGCTTCGTTATAAAATTTTTTAGCCAAATTAAATCTTCCCATTTCCATATAAGCCCTACCTAAACGGGCCAACCCGTCTACATTTTGCGGATCAAGTTTGATAATTTTCTTATTAAGTTTTAAGGCGTCATCCCAGCGGGCCTCAAGTGCTGCGGAAATTGCCTGGTGGTGAATGTTAGAAGAAGTTGAATCATCCATCTGAACTTAAAAGTATAGATAGATAATAGATGCTTGTCAATAGAGATTTCACCCTAGGGGTGGCTTCCCATTGACACCCCAGGTATATTTAGATAATATTAAAAAATATGCCTCACAGACCGGTAGTTTTGGCAAATAATGAGATTTATCATATATTTAATCGCTCTATCGCAGGAGAAAACATTCTTGCGCTAAACCAAAAAGCAAACCTCACAAAGGCCCTTGAAATTGTGAACTATTATCGATACCCTCAAAAGTTAAGATTATCCAGGTTTAAAATGCTTCCGTCAGAATTAAAAAAACAATACCTTAAAAGCTTTAAAAGCGCTGTACCCTTGGTTGAAATCTATGTATTTGCATTTATGCCAAATCATTTTCATATCCTATTAAAACAGATTCAGGATAGGGGAATAGCCCGATTTATTGCTAACTTCCAGAATAGTTTTGCCAAGGTATTTAATCTAAAAAATGACCGAAATGGCGCATTGTTTCAAAACGCCTTTAAAGCCAAGAGAATCATAACAGAAGAACAGTGTATCCATGTTTCACGCTACATCCACCTTAATCCGGTTACTGCGTATTTGATTGAGTTTGATCAACTGCCCGGTTTTGGATGGACTTCTTTTCCGGCCTATGCCAAGGATATGCAAATTCCTTTTGTAAATACTGAATTTTTATTAAAAATGTTTGGTTCGAAAGAAAAATATCTCAAGTTTGTTGAAGATCAAGTTGATTACCAAAGGCAGTTGGCTCTTATCAAAAATTTGATGATGGAGTAGCAGTTTTAATACCTGGTGTGTAAACCTAATTCCACCCCTAGGGTGCAAATTCTCATGATAATCTTGTAATTTTCCAGGCAAATTTTGTGCGGGGGCTAAACTCAACCGAAATGATATCACCATCTTTGAGTGTGGAAGCTGTTGTTTGATATGCGTCAATCACTTTTTCCTGATTGAATGAGTATTGCCCGACTTTGAAATTCCAGATCCTGCTTGAGGTGTTTAAAGATCTCATCAATAACATCTGATAACCCTTAATCCCTACAGACAGACCCGTAAACACTTTTCCCTCAATTTGGTATACAGGAACGGTTAAATCCGATGCGTAATATTTTTTATCTAACTTAGGACGGTTAAACTTCAAAACCAGTATTCCCAACAAGAACCAAACTAGAGCTTGTATATAATCCGATATAAGAAAAAAAATAAGAGAAATGATGAAGAAGAATAGAATAACCAGAATGAGTATAAACGGATGTTCTATTTTAGAAATTACTGCAACATATGATTGCAATAATTTCTGTTCTTCTATCGTCAAGCTCCTGACCGGTTTTGCCTTTACCTTCATAAATTCCGGTTTGACGATTTTATAAAGCACTATAAGAAGATAGATTAGTCCTCCAACTATAATTACGTATTCTAGTAGAGTATTGCTCACCTCCTCAATATTAGCATTTATGTTAAATATGATAAAGTAGAGTTATGGAAGAAACTTTGCCACAGCCCCAAACTTCGGTAAATCAAGTTCTACCTGATCTTGTTCCTCCCGTGCAACCGCCTCCTCCCAAAACATTACCCCTGAAATGGATTTTAATAATTGCTCTTTTGGCAGGAATAGTTTTGGCAGGTATATTTCTTATCTTTAAATCCCAATCCGGTAAACAATCTCCGCAACTAACCCCACAATCTTCCATCCAACCTGTTATTTCTTCAACTCCGACTCCGGATGAAACTGCTAACTGGAAAACGTATACAAATAATAAGTTAGGTTTCTCTGTAAAATATCCCTCCCAAACTAAAATAATAGAAGGCGGTAAGTATAGTGTGGACGGAGTATTTGTTAAAAACCCAAACTTGACTTCGTTTAATGTCAATATAACTGATCAGGAATCAAAAGAATCGGGATTTGGCAATATGCAACTTAGCATTTCTGTTGAGGAAAACAAAAATAGCAAAACACTTGATAGTTTGCGTCAAGAATTCAGTGGTCAAAATCCCGATGAAGACATTCAGGGAAATAAAATACAATCATTTTTACTTGATGGAAAGCCTGCCATTCGGGGTGTTGCTGGTGGAACAAGGGGGGCATATATAATTCTTTCGATCTATAAAAACCGTATTTACCGCCTTGTATTTGAACCTGATATCAACAAAACAGGCGATCAAATTCCTTCTACTTTTAAGTTTAGAGAGCTCTCTTCTTCGCCCGAACAAATTGGTGATGCAGCCAGTAAAGATGAATGTTTTAAAAAAAGTGGTGTCTGGCAGAAATGGGGTATGTTGCAAAAAGAATTTTGTCAAATTCCCGCAGTGGATGCAGGGAAACTATGCACAGATGGTACTCAATGTAGTTTAGGTCATTGTAAATCGGAATCAAATATACTTCCCGGTAAATGCCAGACTTATAATGCGGAATTTGGATGTTACTCTTTTGTAGAGCAAGGAAAAATAACTCAAGGGATTTGTACTGACTAAAACGAGCGATTATGGTAAAGTAGAGTTATGGAAGAAAATCTGCCGCCACTCCAAACTCCTGTAAATCCTGTTCCGGTTCCTCCCGTGCAACCGCCTCCTCCCAAAAGTTTTCCGTTAAACTTGATTCTAATCATCGCTCTTGTAGTTGCCATCTTGTCAATAATAATATTGTCCGCCGTCAAAAATCAACCAAATAAACAAACCCCGAAACCTTCTCCGCAAACTTCAATCAAGCCTTCCCCCTCACCAACCCCTACCCCGGATCCAACAGCAAACTGGAAAATATATAAAAACGAGCAATATAAATTTCAATTCTCATATCCGTCGACTGTATACCTGAAGATATCACCAAAATTTCCCGATCAGATCTTTTTAACCCAATATGATATTGACATCAACGAGGTCAACGAAGGACCATTTGCACTTGTAACAATTGCAATTTGGGATAAAAACAAATTTGAAAAAACTGGCTATCCACGGCAAGATAAAT
>Ga0209514_10008319_pt1 | contig 11824 bp, 8 predicted proteins | sample Subgrocontami58m_FD_187452 | JGI IMG/M metagenome (GOLD analysis project Ga0209514, IMG submission 187452) | Subsurface groundwater microbial communities from S. Glens Falls, New York, USA - GMW37 contaminated, 5.8 m (SPAdes) (version 3) | ecosystem: Environmental > Aquatic > Deep subsurface >...
TCGCCGATGCCGCCGAAGAACACGGTGGGCATTGGCGAGAGTTCACGCAGACCATCTACAATGCGCTCAAAAGTTGCGGGCGTCATCTTGCCCATCTTCTCGTCCCAAGCGTTACGCAAACAAGTGACGCACTCAATGTTGCAGTGATCGGTTGGCTCGATATAAACTTTGGCAAGATGATTCACCGAGCGATGCAGGCGGACAAAATTTTTGCCTTCATCGAAGCGCACCTTTGAACCGGGTGTTAACCCATAGCGCGCCGCCACTTCAGGCGGCAGCCTCAATCGCCCTTCTTCATCTACCTCTGCCCAGTCTGTGGTTGACTTTGCTGTGATCATATCGTCCTCAATTTTTGATTCGCTCGAAAAAATTATATAGCGAATGTCTCGTTTTCCCTAGAAACAAAAACACAAGCGGAGAGGATGATGGAAAAGGAGCGGGGAAATCGCTATTTCCACCATCAACTCGGAAACAAACTACCCTAACCGGAACCAAGAGAGAGACTATCCCTTTTGGCTCGGCTGGTCTTCTTAATAAACTCGTCAATGTCTTTCTCCCCTGAACGCAAGAACTTCAAGAAACTAACCCCTTTGTACTTGCAGGTTTCGCATACACTGAGAAGGGTAAGATATTCGCGGATTCCTTTATCTGAACTTGCTCCTCCAATAGCTTTGCGAAGGGTCGCGAACGCTTTAATCGCATGTTCCGAATTATTGTTATTCCAAGGAACATCATCGTGATCGAGGAAGGTAAATAACTTGTCACGATTCTTCTCAAAACGCTTTTTATATTTGATTGCTGTTTCACTTTGGTAATCGCGCTTGGAAAGTTTTTTGTAGAAACGTACAACAAAAACCTTGTGTTTTCGCAAAAAGCGGGACTTCAGCCCAAAACGATCAACCGTTTCAATCATGGGCTTCATTAACATTGCGAACTCTCGCACTAGTTCTTTCAATTCTTCATTAAAAGGTTGCTCGAGGAGATCGCCGTTTAAGTCTCTCACGAGATGAATCAAACACTTTTGCTGTGGGCAGTTGATTGAGTCATACACAGCATAAAAGTCGGAGACCAATACTCCCTTAAATTTTTGCAGCAGTTCTTGAAGAAAGTCACCTTCGCGTGTTTCGGTATAGTAATACGCTACTTCCTCCAAGTTCGTAAAGACCCATACATATGCGCCCTTCCCTTCAATGCTTACTTTAGTCTCATCGGCATGGATTAATCTTCCAGTTACTATTTTGTTGAGTATCCCTTCGTAGGTGCTTTTGTAAAACTGACTGGTTCTTGTTTTTTGATTAGGAACAAAATTAAGTTGTAGATCGAAGCCGAATAGCTCGTTGAGACTCCGTGCAACATTTTCCTGTGGAAGCCGCAATTCTATATTTTGATAAATTGTGTAGGCTAAGAGATCTGGGCCGAACTTGCTTCTTGTCCAGGGCCTTTGCTGAGGAGAGAAGCTAGATTCACATTGGTAACAGAAATAGCGGTAGAAAATATACTTCACAATCCATCTCTTAATGCTAGCCTGTCCAAGCCTAAGATCATACACAATCTTATTCATCCTTTTACTTTTATGTTTGCCTAGTTTTGTTGCCTTGCATTTGGGGCAATAGGCCGGTGGTGGACATTCAACAACCTTATTTATTGGAAGAGATTTAGTATGTCCCTTAGTACTTTTTCGGGAGACACGGTTTAACAAGTTACTCGATCTTATATAGATTTTGTCGCGCTGGTAGTCCCAATAGGCGGCTTGGTTGATGTATTTCATCTCCGGCAATAAGAAGTTATTCTTTTTAAATCGAAATGGATACTCACGTTCCATCGAGTCTGTATAAACGATGTTGTCATCTTGTGGTTTTTCCACCTCGCTTGGTCTTTGACACAGTTGAGCAACTGCGTTAGCAACTTTTTCTAATGCCTCACAATCCTCGGCATTGTAGGTGACTAGCTTTTGTTTCAAGTTAGAATCCTTAGACGACTCCCACTCATATCTCCAAATAAGCGCGTTCAATCCAGACGCGGCGTTATCTGACCATTTAAATTTTAGATATTGTGCTATCTCTTTGAGACCGTTTGAGTAGGTAGGGAAGTAAATTTGTGCGTAGATGGGTGACAGGAGGTTCACCGATCCCGCGATAAGTTGATCCACGAAGGCAGGATTCTCAATGGCTTCGCCGTAGCGTTCTTTCATCCGTTTCAAGAATGTTGTCTCATAGCTTCCGTAATGGATGAGCTGAGGATTTTCGATTCTTGCTAGAGTTTGCAGAAAAGAAACCCATATCTCCTTCTCCTCAGACATCTCATTCGCCCAGAACGAGTGCTGCACATATAAATCACCCTTCTTGATTCGCAATCCAATCAGGTAATAGAAATCTCGATCTGGGACGCCTTCAACATCCAGATAGACTGGAGTTCCGGTTATGTTTAGTTCCGGCTTTCCAGCGACGTGAATCTTGCACTCTCGGATGGCGAGTGCTCTCAGTGCATGGTGAAACTTTTCCGGCTTGGAAGCTAAACGTTTCGGCTTCCTTCGTGGTCGGAAAGTATAGGAAAGTTGAGTGACTGTGAAAATTCCTTTGTTATGCTGTTTCTTTCTTTCTTTTTCTGTCATGCCTGAAAGAAGACTGAGCTCGTCCTTCTCAATGGCTATCTGGCGACATCGCGTCATAAACTCACACTCAGCACAATGCTTGTTCAAAATTAGCTGCGGTGGTGTAGAACTTGCTTGCTGCGTGGCGATTCTCTCAACGACAGACCTGGTCATTTTCATCAGCTCGGTTAATTTAACTTTCAAGGTCTTCTGCTCATTGCCATGCATTATTTTCCCGAACAGCGGCATTTTGCCAGAAGCGGTAAATAATGTAAGAGCATCAAACGCTAAAAGCAACTTGTCGTGCTTTGTGATCTTCTCGCTTGGCACAAATCGAATCGGAATGTAAGGATTGTGCTTTGTCTTGCCAGTAGAAACTACCTGCTCCAACGCATGTACGTGCGATTGAATCTCGTCTGCTCGCACCACGCAATCAAGCACAAGACTATGTTTGCTGTTTTCGAGTTTTTGCGAGAGCGACGTATATGAAGCGCATTCATCTTCTCGAAAATTAGAACGTAATTGAATAGAGCATCTCTGCTTAAAGTCCTCAAAATAACGTTGCTGCCAATCGTTGTACTCACACCGTGATTCGTCAACTCCCGAAGATTTCAAGTAAGCTTTTGTTTCACATTTAAGGAATGCTTGGAAGATGTCTTCTGTGATTAACATGTTCATCATCCTAATCCGAAAATCTGTAAGATAGTCGCTAATACTGCGTTGTTTAGCACTGTGATCTAAAAATAATACCGCAATCTCAGTATTTCCCACTTGACGTGGGAAGTTGACAATCGCCATTGGGTGATGCACGATTCGCTCCATCTCGCCTACCCGGAGCGCACTCATGGCAGTCAACCCGATATTGCTTTCCCTGTTCACCGAACAGGCCGTTCAAAAGAATCGTGTCACGAACATTACCATTTCAAAATCCACCATCACGATCCAGTTAGAAGCAGTGGTCGCCTCTCACTATGAGCGTCCCGATTGTCAACGTCCAGTAGCAGTGCATCTTCATGATAGCGAAACCATCTTGGTTCAAGGACTTGGCGTTCAAGGACGCGCCGTCCGTTACAGTGTGAAGATGCAACGGGTCGCATATGTCAATGACGCGGGCACGTTTGTCACCTTGACAGCGCCTCTGCCGGGACTTCGGACAGACTTGTTAGTCACGGAGGAAGTGGTAGAGCGGGCAATGTATTTTCTCATTGACCGCAACCAATCATTGCCAGCGACCGTGGAAATCTTGCGCGAACTCTACCAAGTCGAAACGAGTAAGTCCGCCTTGGAACGTTGGAAGACTGCCGAAGCGGAACAACTGCCGTCGGTTGGAGAAATCGTCCAAGGTCTGAATGAAAAAAAAAGATAACCACCTTGCATCTAGATGAATACAAAGCCAAAGGCACACGAAGTTGGGAACTGATCGTGCGCGATGAACATGGTCGCCTACTCTTTTCCTTTCGCCTGAAAGCGCGTTCCGGCAGGCAAATTCAAGCCGTTTTGCGCTGGTTGCGTCTATGGGGGGTGCGCGATATCACGACCTGCTACGTCGACTTTTTTGCGGCGTATCCGAGCGCGATCCGTGCCGTCTACCCACAGGCGCAGATTCAATATGATTTTTTTCATGTCGTGCAAAACATTCATCGGCATCTGTACAAAGCCTTGACCGCTTATCGCAAAGCGTTCAAGAATACGGCCACCGAACCGCAACAAAAAGAAATTCGTGCCGCCTTGCATAAGAAGTTATGGGACAACCGTTATCTCTTGTTTACCAATGACGAGAATTTGTCCAGTGAGCAGAGTCAGGTGTTAGACGAATTACTGCTGGAACACGCCGATACTCTCGTCGAACAGATCGTCCTCTTTCGCCAATGTCTGCGCGGCTTGCTCCATGAGAGCGAAACGTTTCAGCAGGCGACGGAACGTTTCGCTACCTTGATCTTGGAAGGGTGGCGTGACGTGTCGGAAACGTTCAGCAAAGTCATGACGTTTTTAGAAGATCACTTGGACAATATCCTGACCTATTTGCGTGTGCCGGAGGCTAAGGTACAACGCTACTCGTTATCGGAATGCACCGTGCGCAGTCTGCGACGTATCGAAACTATTCGGCAAGGTTTCAAGACCCAACACGGGCGGGTCAATCATTTGAAACTATTAGTGTGGCGACGTTATTTGCGCCCTGTCAATCCCTGACCCACGTCAAGTCGGAAATACTGGGAAAAAGAAAAAGGTTTTCGTGAGCGTCCACCGCAAATAAGCGGGGCGTTCTTTCGGCAAGGGCGTGTCGGCGGCTGGCGCGAAGAACTGACTCCCGATCTCGTTAAACAATTAATTGATACACACGGCGAAACCATGAAGCGCTTTGGATATTTGAACGAGTATAATCAACCGCACTGGGAGACCTGCATGCCCATCGAAACGACCACCCGCGTTGTCCGCCTTGAAGGACTACAAACCGCCAACGTGGATGACGATATTGTTATTCTCAACATGACAACCAACAACTACATTGCCCTCAACGATATCGGGCGGCGCATCTGGGAATTGATTGAAACCCCGCGTCACGTCGAGGAACTCTGCGCGCAATTGACCGACGAATTTAATGGTGTCCCCGAACGAATTCAAGTAGATGTTTTGTCGTTCCTCAATGAATTGGAAAACGAGAAGTTGTTGCGTGTTGTGGATGAATGAGCGCAGCAAATAGATCTTCATCACGAATACCGCGAATGAACGAATATCTCGAATACTTTTTTTTATTTATTCGTTAAATTCGTATATTCGTGACATTCGTGATTAAAGTGCATAAGTCCAGTTATTTATTCTCCGCGAACTCTGCGCGCTCTGCGATTAAATCTTTTTTGCCGTAAACAACCTTCAATGTTCCTCCAACGCTGGCGCAAATTTATAAGTCTCTCTCGGCGTGAGCAGCTGCTTCTCATTGAAGCGTTGTTTCATCTAACACTGGCGCGAGTGATCATTCTGCTGTTGCCCTTCCATTGGTTTAGCTCACGTCTGGGTCAAGCATCGGCAGAATCAAATTCCGAACTGACTGCGGCGCAAGTAATGTATGCGGCGCAAATTGGGGCGGCGGTTGCGCGGATGAGTCCGCACACTCTTTGGGATAGCGCCTGCCTCACCCAAGCCGTCGCCGCGCAGTGGATGTTGCATCGGCGGAACATCCCCAGCACTTTGTATTTAGGCATCGAAAAAGAATCGAAACAAAAATGGTTGGCACACGCTTGGGTGCGCTGTGGTCAAAACATTCTCGTCGGCGCGAATGGCTATACACAATATACGGTTGTCTCGTCCTTTGCCAATAATCACGGCGAATAAATTCGCGGCAACACAAAGCGAAGTCCGCCTGCGCGGACTTAACATCTGCGCCTACGCAGACTCAAAACCTGCGTAGGCAGGTTTGGCTTTGTGTTGGTGCAGATTCATCTGCCGCCACACGTTGTCTCGCCTCACTCCCCTCATTCGTCAAACCCTTACCGCCTTCTCCTATATGCCGCGCGCGCTGGCGTTGGTCTGGCACGCCGCCAAAGGTTGGACGGTGGCATGGCTGATTCTTTTAACCGTGCAAGGCGCGTTGCCCGTCGCCACCGTTTATCTCACCCGCGACTTGGTCAATCGTTTAGTCAACGCGCCTCTTGCCGACTTGCCCGCCACGTTGACTCTCGTCATGTTGCTCGCCGTGCTGTTGCTTCTCTCGCAAACGTTAGGCGGTCTCACCGATTGGGTGCGCGCCGCGCAAAGCGAATGGGTGAAAGATCACCTGACCGATCTCATCCACGCTCAAGCCGCCGCCCTCGATTTAAGTTTCTACGACTCGCCCGCTTACGCCGACATGCTGCATCGGGCGCGAGTGGATGCCATCAACCGCCCCGTTGCCCTCATCGAAAATCTTGGCGCACTCTTGCAAAACAGTTTAACCTTGATCGCCATGGCAGGCGTTTTGCTGCCGTTCGGTTTGTGGATGCCGTTGGCGTTGATCGTCAGCACGATCCCGGCTCTCGCCGTCGCGCTTTATTTCACCGTGCGTCAACATCAATTCCGAGTGAGAACCACAGCGGATCAACGCCGCACACTTTATTACGATTGGCTGCTGACCGCTCGTGACGCCGCCACCGAGTTGCGACTGTTCAACCTGCATCACCATTTTCGCTCCGGCTACCAAACTCTGCGCCACAAACTGCGAACCGAACAACTGCATCTTCTGCGGCATCAAGCCTTCGCCGAATTATTGGCGGGCGGCTTCGCCCTCTCGATCACCGGCGCAGTCATGGCGTGGATGACCTTGCAAACTCTGCAAGCCCGCTTGCCCTTAGGCGATCTCGCTTTGTTGTATCAAGCATTCATCCTCGGACAAAATTTAACGCGGACGTTGTTAGAGAACGCCAGCAAAATTTATTCGAACAGCCTCTTCTTGCAAAATCTTTTTGAATTTCTAACCCTCCAGCCTCTCATCACCGAACCCGCCACACCCGCGCCTCTCACCTTGCAACGCGAACTCCGTTTTGAAAATGTGCGCTTTCGTTACCCCGACTCTGAAAGAGATGCCCTCGATCAATTCGATCTCACTCTGCGTGCCGGACAGATCACCGCGCTCGTCGGCACAAACGGCGCGGGCAAAAGCACAGTGGTTAAACTTCTCTGCCGTTTCTACGATCCCACCGAAGGACGCATTGTGTTGGATGGCGTTGACTTGCGCCAACTGCCAGTGGAGAGTTGGCAGAGCGCGATCACGGTTTTATTTCAGGAACATGTTCGTTATCAAGAGACGGCGTCACTGAATATTGCCTTTGGTGATCTGCGCGCCGCCGCCGATCCAGAAAAAATCCGCCACGCCGCCCACGCTGCTGGCGCCGACTCCGTTATCGAACGTTTGCCTAAGGGTTACGATCACGTTTTGGGGAAATGGTTTGGCGGCGCGGAGTTGAGTGTCGGCGAGTGGCAGCGTCTGGCGCTTGCCCGCGCCTTTCTGCGGCAAGCACCTTTCATCGCGCTCGACGAGCCCACCAGCGCCATGGACTCGTGGGCTGAAACGGATTGGATGTCGCGCTTTCGCGCCTTGGTTGCCGGGCGCGCGGCACTCATCATCACCCATCGTTTCACCACAGCAATGCAAGCCGACGTGATCCACGTCATGGACGAAGGACGCATCATCGAGTCGGGCAGCCACACGCAATTACTCACGCTCGGCGGGCGTTACGCCCAATCGTGGCACGAGCAGATGAAGCAACGAACTTAGAAGCAACTATGCAAATAATCTCACCGTATCAAAACAATTTAATCAATCTTGTCGTCTCCGACGAAAACGAAAAACGCGATCTGATCTCGCGCGCGAATCATCTTCCATCAATTCAACTCTCTGCCCGTTCCGTCTGCGATTTAGAGTTGCTCGCCGTTGGCGCATTCTCGCCGTTAGATCGTTTTATGACCGAAGCCGACTATCGCCGCGTGCTTAGCGAGATGCGGCTGGCAAACGGTGTTCTGTTTCCCATCCCGATCACGCTGCCCATCCCATCGGCGGCAACCGCAAGCGTAGGCGATTCAATTGCCCTGAGAAATCCCAAGAACGAATTATTGGCGATCATGATCGTGGAAGAAAAGTTTCCGTGGGATTGGCGAACAGAATCGCAGCACATCCTCAACACAACCGATGCGCGTCATTCTTTAGTGGCAGAGATGCAAACGTGGGGGGATTTTTATTTAAGCGGCTCGATTAAAGTATTGAACCTGCCTCGCTACCATAGCTTTGTTCACTTACGTCATACGCCTGCTCAAACGCGACAATTGCTTACACAAATGGGACGATCCAATGTGGTCGCTTTCCAAACGCGCAACCCCATTCATCGCGCTCACGAGGAGTTGACCAAACGGGCGATGCAAGAGGCGAATGGAACATTGTTGATCCATCCCGTTGTGGGGTTAACCAAGCCGGGCGATATTGATTTCTACACGCGCGTGCGTTGCTATCAAGCGTTGGTCGAAGAACATTACGAGCGAGATCGCACGTTACTGAGTCTATTGCCTCTTGCCATGCGTATGGCAGGACCCCGCGAAGCAGTGTGGCACGCCCTCATCCGCCGCAACTATGGCGCGAACTATTTTATCGTCGGACGCGATCACGCCGGACCCGGACTTGATTCTGGTGGCAAGCCATTTTACGACGTATACGAAGCACAAAAGTTAGCCAAAGAATACGAAGACGAGTTGGGCGTGACGATACTCGCTTTTGACGAGATGGTATACATGCCTGATGAAGATCGGTATGAGGAAGCCAAACGTATTCAGCCGCGCAAGCCGACTCTCTCCATCTCTGGCACGCAAGTGCGTGATGATTATCTGGCGCAAGGCAAATCATTACCGGCTTGGTTCACACATCCAATTGTTGCTTCTATCCTCGCAGAGTCCTCGGTACCAAATCACAAACGGGGATTCTGCGTGTGGTTCACCGGCTTAAGTGGCGCGGGCAAAACCACCATCGCCGAAATTCTGATGGAGCTTCTTTTGGAACGTGGGCGCGCTGTCACTCTGCTAGATGGCGACGTGGTGCGGACACATCTTTCCAAAGGTTTAGGGTTTTCAAAAGAGGATCGCGACACAAACATTTTACGAATCGGGTTCGTAGCATCTGAAGTAGTGCGGCACAATGGGGTAGCGATCTGTGCCGCCGTCAGCCCCTACCGCGCGGCGCGCAACCAAGTGCGCGAGATGGTTGGCGTAGATGGGTTCGTGCTGGTTTACGTCAACACGCCGCTAGATGTTTGTGAGCAACGCGACGTGAAAGGGTTGTATGCTAAAGCACGGCGCGGCGAAGTGCAAGGTGTAACAGGAATTGACGATCCTTATGAAGAACCGTTGACCGCGGATATAGTGTTGCAAACAACAACGGCGACCCCGGCTGATAATGCGCGAACGCTGATGGCCGAATTACAAAGAAGGGGATGGGTGAGGAAGTGAAAGACTCGTCAATCCATTGATGATTGTGATGCAAACAGTTCAAGATAAATAGTTGGCATCCACGTTTTTTCTGAACGCAGCGGTATATATGCATACGTCACGTCTATGCAATACGGATTGTGACCCAACCACTGCGCCACAGTGAGGCATCGCGCAAACCGGCAATATTACAAATAACAACACGTTCGTGACAAGGAGTCACATCAAATGACACATTGCTTGCGCAGAATCCTCATAAGGAAATAAAATGCATCAGACACAGTTACGTAATGAGCGCGCAGAGCAGCTCCACTGAGTTGGTCTTTATTAGGCATCGACTTTCCCGAAATAAAGTGTACTTTTTTCTCCTGCTCTGCGTTGCTATACTCTTTAATCAATTGCCTTATGCGGCTGCGATCAACTCCCAGCAAGATCGCTAACGCCATTAGGGGGATGTGCAACGGCTCCGTGTTAAGTGGCGTATCCCACTTCGCCATCAAGCAAGCTGTTTGCAGATCGAGCGGATGCAAATACGATCCCACTGTGGTGACCGGTAAAGCATGCCCCAATTCTAATGAGACATATCTCACGTCCCCCTCTTTTTCATATAATTCGAACGCCCGCCCCTTGCGTGCCGCATGAAACACCAATGATAAACCTTCCAGTTGCTTGGAGCGCTTACCTATTCGCTCAAATGCTGATCCAACTTCACTCGACACTTGTTCCGGGTCAAGCGGTTCCCCCTGATCATCAATGAAAGGCGCGTCTGCGCCAAATTTCTTACGTTGGTGTTCAATGTATTGACGCAACGCATTAAGGCGTTCGCCAGGCAAGGAATCCAGTGAAATACGGCGAGAACGGTCGCGCTTCGAACAAGGCACTATCACATAAGGGATTCCCGTCAGATCAAAATCGTCACATCGCAGTTTGCATACTTCACTCACACGAAGTCCAAGCCACCGACCCGCGCGTAAGGCACGCCGAAAAGGTTTTGCCAGCACGTTAAGCGTTTCATTGAGAGTTCGTTCATCGAGGATGCGCACAGGTTGAGAGGTGACACTCACTTTAATACGTCGCCACTGTATGTCTGGCACGGCTAAGCCCGAACGTTTGAGAAAATTCGCGAGTCGCTTCCAAGCTGTTTTAGTTAATTTAGCTGTCTGTCCTGGCAAAAACTCCAATGCCTCTTGCAACAGATTCTGATCAACTTGATTAACGACTATTACCGGGTAGAGTCGCAGAACACGCAGCACGGCGGCCCAATACGCCCCTCGTGAAGGTGGCTTGATAGCGCGATCGCGAGTCATATCTAACAACCACTGCACCAGCCAAAGCACATTGAAACGCGGCACATTGCTTTCCTTGGATAATTGCTCATCCTGCTCGTTGCACCATTTTTCGAGCTGTTTCACCACTCGGTGAGGTGTTGAGTGAAAAAGAGACTCCAAGTGCGAAGTGAGAACTGCATTTCCGGTAAGCGCTTCATCGTACATACTCCACAATATTGTGTCATCAACTGCGCTGTCAATCATTTCGCAATCGTCAACCGGCGCGAGCATTGAGCCGTTTCCTGAATCCCATGGGCGCAGAGATTCTGTGGGCGGCTTTCCCGTCAGCCGTTCATAGACTTGATCGGCCGGTATCGGAGCAAAGGGGATCTGACCCGTCAAGACCGCCAGATTAAGGTTGGGAAGAATCTGTAACAGATCAAGGCGAACGAAATGAATCAATTGTGATGGGCGTAGCTCCGGCACCCCTGCCCTCTCGCATAATCGGTCTAGCAGCTGGCGCAGTTTTTCGTCCAGCTGTTTATCTGAGCGATCAAAAACAAACTCAGTCAATCGTTTCTGCCGAAAAGCCAACGCCAACAGAAACAACCAGACTAATATCGAGAGCCGCAGCCACATACTGCCCGTTCTAACAAGGAATTCTTGTGTCAGGTACAAAGTTGGCAGCAAAAAAGATTAGGATTGCACGTTTTGTTGACGCAACGCACAAAGAATATATACTCATTACCATATTATGCCAAACGTTGACGCTGCACGCCAAACAACAAGGAGATGTGCCTATCGAAACACGAGAAACGCTTTCGGTAGTACCCAATATTGCGTGATGAGATGTATGTTATCCGGTACATTAAGGAGATGTGCCTATCGAAATACGAGGAACGCTTTCAGCTGTATCCAATATTGCGTGATGAGATGTATGTTATCCGGCACATTAAGGAGATGTGCCCATCGAAATACAAGAAACGCTTTCAGCAATATCCAATACTGCGTGATGAGATGTATG
>Ga0209514_10008322_pt1 | contig 11818 bp, 6 predicted proteins | sample Subgrocontami58m_FD_187452 | JGI IMG/M metagenome (GOLD analysis project Ga0209514, IMG submission 187452) | Subsurface groundwater microbial communities from S. Glens Falls, New York, USA - GMW37 contaminated, 5.8 m (SPAdes) (version 3) | ecosystem: Environmental > Aquatic > Deep subsurface >...
CTGCCGATGGCGGTCCCGCTGGGATTGCTGGTGGGGGGGCTCACGATGGTTCCGTACTTGCCGATCGTGGCCGTGGTTCCCGCGGCGATGCTCGCGGGGATTCGCGCCATCGAGAGCGATTCGGGATTTCTGTCGTCGATGGGTCTGACTCTGCTCGTCTTCGCGACCGTCCAGATGTTGCAGGACTGGGTGATCGCTCCGCGCGTCGTCGGGAAAGCGACGGGGCTGCGACCGGTAGCGATTCTGTTGGGAATATTCATCTGGGGGAAGCTGTTGGGCTTTTTGGGGCTGATCCTCGCTATTCCGCTGACGTGCTTGGGGATTGCGTACTATCGGCGGAACGTGTTGATGGTGGGGAAGGAACTGCGAATGGCGAGTAGTGAAGGAGGATGACAATGGCGAACACGCAGACGGCGGGAGTGTGGGTGACGGATCCGCAGGAGTATCGGCGGAAGCTCAAGGAATTCGTGGGCGATCGCAAACCGCTGGCGATCATGGAAGAAACGGCGGACTTGCTCGCGGCGATCGTCTCGAAGCACACCACGAAGCAGTTTCGCACGCGACCTTTCGAGGGGAAGTGGACGCCGCTGGAAGTCATCGGCCACCTGATCGACGGAGAGTGGGTCTATGGGTATCGCATGCGTCTGATCCTCTCGGAGAACACGCCGACGATACTGGGCATGGATCAAGACTTGTGGGTCGCGGCGCAGCGCTACAACGATCGGGAGCCGGGCGAGCTGGTCGATATGTTCCGCTCTCTGCGGCGCTGTAGCCTGGCCATCTGGAAACAGATGTCGCCCGCGGATTTCGAGCGCGCCGGTCAGCACAACGAGCGCGGCCGGGAATCGCTGGGGCAGATGCTCCCCATGCTCGCGGGGCACGACCTTTGGCACATCGATCAGATCACGAGGTATCTCGCGGCCGTGAAGAGCGCGACCTAGCGCGGGACCGAGGGCTGTGGCGCGGGCTGTCGACCTGTGCTTGGCGCTCGCACAGGTCGGAAACCGGTGCCATAGGGTGTCATCCCGATCACACGGAACGGCTGCGTGTGGACCGCCGGGCGAAAACCACTGCTCACAGCGTAGGACACTCGGCGGGCTCCATCGTCAGGAGGGATCGGCGTCGGCGAGCCGTCCGTCCCCCACCCTCGCAGTAGCGAGGATGGGGCACCCGCGCATCCTTCTCGGTTGTGGGGCCGACCTTCCAGTCAGTCATTGGTCCGTGTAAACGGACCAAGAGACCGACTGGAAAATCGGTCCCACGCAGTTTTCAGCTTTCGCCTACGGACAACTGCTCGGTCCGTCGAACGGGTAGGGTTGACTCTGGAACGCGCGGACGTCGGCGGAGATATCCTGGAAGTTCACGATCCGGTCGGGTTCATCCGGTTGAATGTCCGCTCGGACTTTGACGATCGCGGTTGCGCTGCTCTGGAACTTCACGACGAGCGCGTTAATGTCCTGGAAATTCGGCTGTCCCGTTGCTCCGTCGGCGGCGAAGGGTGCGACCACGTCGCCCCATTTCGGCGTGGTGACCACGGGCAACGCCGGAGAGAGGTTGCACTCGTTCGTCGTCACGCATCCGCTTCGGATCGCCCGCACAGCATACTGCCCGTTGGGGACGATCGCATCGCCGAAGACGTGGATCGGTCCCTCCGCGCCCCAATCGCGGTAGACGGGGTTGCAGACGAGCTTCGCGACCTTGAACGTCGACGGCGGGATCGAGTCTTCCTGAAGCGTGTCCGGCGCGGCGACCCAGCGGGTCTGTCCGTTGAATGCGGAAAACGGAGCGGGCAGACTCGTGAGGGTAACGCGAAGGGCGGTCTGTTGTCCCGCGTTCGTGGGAACGACGGACAGGTAGCGATTCTTGGCGATGATCACCGGTTCGGGATTGGGGGCGTTCGACGCTCCACAGGCGACCGGGTCACACACGGCGGTGACGTTGAGTTCGCCGTGCCCGACCGCTCCCCCGAACCCGCCGACACGGACGGTGATGCACTGATTCGCCGTTACGCTGCGAGTAATCGTCGCCGCTCCGCCGCCTCCGCCGCAGGAATCATCCGAGCAAGACAGAGCGGGGGTATTGACGGCAGGGCAGGTACACGCGGCACCGCCGCCGTAAAGCGCCAGGATCGCGTCGAAGTTCGTCTCCGTACACAAGCTGAACGTTACCTGTCCACAACAGGGGGCCACGTACGAATACCACAGGTCCGTACCGAACGGCTGGGTTCCGTTGTCGCAGTTCACGTTCGCCGGTCCGTCGTTGTTGGCGCAAACGTTGCTGAACGGAACGGAAACGGTCGTCAGGCTCGGGAGGGCGAGTTTGTTGGCGCAGAGGTCCGGGTTTGGACAGGTGAATCCACTGCACGATTGGCCTTGGTAGAACGCGCCGTTCTGAGAGACGCAGGTTCCGCGAGTGGTGATGTTGCAAGTTCCGCAGAGGCAACACGCGCCCTCGCATTCATCGGGAATTTCGTTGCTGTTGGCGTCTTGTGACGAGCCCGAGGAGATGTCGCACTCGTCCGGAACGTCGTTTGCGTTGCAATCCGCACTTGTCCCGAGGACGAGATCGCAGGCGTCGGGGACAAGATTGTTGTTGCAGTCCGGCACCAGTTGGCACTCATCGGGAATGCCGTCGACGTTGCAATCCTCGCTCGTCCCGGAGGCGATGTCGCAGAAATCGGCGATGGTGTTGTTGTTGCAGTCCAGTGCGCCTTCGCATTCGTCGGGAACCTGGTTCATGTTGCAGTCGCCGCTTCCGCCGCCCGCGACGTCACAGATGTCCTGCACCGAGTTGTTGTTGCAGTCCAGGTTCGGCTCGCATTCGTCGGGCGTGAGGTTTCCGTTGCAGTCGGCGCTCGTCAGGTTGGCAATGTCGGTTTCATCCGCGATACCATTGGCGTTGCAGTCCGGCGTCAACCGGGCGAAATACACATCTTCCTCGCCGTTGAACGTGGCCGCGTAGGCGAGCATCATCCCGCCGTTCTCGGAGACCGAGTGATAGTAATCGCCGATCTTCTGCTGCTGCGGCCATCCCGCGAAGTGATTCCACTGCGGCGTGAACGGTTCGCCCGGATACCAGGTGCGTCCGCCGTCGAGGGAGTAGCGGTAGTAACCCTCGGAGAGACTCGCGTTTCCGGGATCCGGGTCGTTGCGTGTGTCGTTCCAGATGACATCGATCCGACCGTTGGGGGCGACGGAGAAGGTTCCGAACCAGTTGAACGCGTCATTCAAGAGGGGGTCGTCGTTGACGCGGATGGGGGTGCTGAAGGTCTGCCCGCCGTCCGTGCTGCGAATGAACATGACGTCGAGCGGATCGGGGATCGCCGGGGAGACGGATCCGAGAACATAGACCTCGCCCTTGTAGGCCGTGTTCGATCGGTTGACGGCGACTTGCACCTGCCCGAGCAGACCCGCGGGGTTCGGCGGCCCACCGGTGCTGATTCCGCCCAGGGTGATGTTGTGCGCGAAGTCGAAGGTGGGCGTGATCGCGGTGTTTTGCGCGGTGGACGATTTCACCAACACTTGTCCGGATTGATTGAGTGTGGCGCCGACGATGTAGAGTTCACCACTCGGACCCACGTCGAGCGTTCCCCATTTCAGTCGCGGGTTGGGCATGGGGAGCGGCGTCTGGAACGACGCTCCGCCGTTGATGGAGCGAGTGAAATCGGTTCCCGCCCAGGGGATCCCGCTGAACTGCGAGTTCCACACCTGATAGATGTTCCCGTCGCCGATGCCGCCGGTGTTGTCAATCGTGAACCACTGCTTGTCTCCGCCGAACGCGGGAACGGGCGCCCCCCAGGTCTGTCCGCCGTCCAGGGATTTGTAGACCTCGACGAGAAAATCGCCCGATCCGTCGGGATTGGTCGTCCGCAAACTGGAATAGTAGAAGTTCCCGGCGCTGTCGGCCGCCAGCACGGGATCGCTGCGGAATACGCCGGGGTTGATGACGCCCGGGAACGTCCAGGTCAGTCCGCGGTCGGACGAATAGGCGCGACCCGCCTGGCGGAAGCTGCTGGTGATGGTGTTGAATTGCCGCCAGCCGACGGCGATGCGATTGGAATTGGTGGGGTCGACGGCGATGGACGGTTCGTTGGCGGCGTCGTTCACGATGTTCAATTGTCCCGGGGCTACGTTCACCTGATAGCTGGTGAACCGTCCGCGCGAGACGACCGATCGCGCATGGGCGAGGACGGGTTCCGGTCGAGCCGAGTAGGTCGCTCCGGGATCCGCCGTCTCCAGCGGTTCCGTTCGCACGTGAACCCGCGGTTCAGTCGACGAGGGGGAAACCCCGGTCGCCGCGTCGGTTGTTGCATGCGACGCAGCTCGGGACGCGGCAAGCCCGACCCAAGCAAGAATTCCCGCACCGATCACGACACCGACGTTGCGTTCGATTGACATACGCATGGCTCTCTCCATCCTTCTCGATCTGCGTGTTGGCTCACGCTACGGACAACTGCTCGGACCGGCGAACGGGTAGGGCTTTCCCTGGAAAGCGCCGACGGACGCCGAGACATCCAAAAAGTTCACAATTCGATCGGGTATGTTCGGATACAAATCCGCTCGCGGAATCATGGGCGCGGTCGCCGCTAGGCTGAAGGTAGCGACGATCGCGGAGATGTCTTGGAAGCTCACCGAATTATTCGGCGGGCCGCCGGAACTGGTTCCCACATCGCCGAACTGGCTGACCGTGAGCACGGCGAGCGGCGCGGACTCGGTTCCGCCCGGACCGCCGCAGGGCAGGCCGACCGCTCGAACCTCGTAACTTCCGCCTGGAATCAGCGCGTCGCCGGAAACATGAATCGTCCCCAAGGACGACCAGCGTCGATAGTGCGGGGCACATTCGAGCGACGCGACATTCAATCCGCCCGGCGGCGCCGAGGAGCCGAAGACCGTCTCCGGTTCGCCCACCCATCGCTCCTCGCCCTCGAACGCTTCAAAGGGCGGCGGCAGATCCAAGACTGTGACCTTCAACGCGACTTCGTCGCACACGTTGGCCGCTGCGATGCTGATGTATCGGTTCTTGGCAATCGGGGTCGACTCCGCGGCGAGGGCGACGGGGGCGGGGCACACCTGCGACACAGCCGGGGACGGGTCCAGCACGAAGAGTCCGAAGCTCTGATCGGAAACCAACACCGTTCCGCTGGGCAGGAGGGAATAGACGCCCCACGCGCCCTCGAAGCTCTGCAAGTCGTCCGGCTGATAGGTGTCGTACCAACCCACTTCCCTCGCACAGGTCACGTCCTGAATGTTCCAAATCCGCAGACCGGTGGTGTAGTTCGCTTCGTAGAGATAATTCCCGCGGACCATCAGATTATGGTCGATCGCGTGCAAGCCGTTGGTGAACGAAGTCACGAACGTCGGATTGGCGAGATCCTGAACGTCGATCACATACGTCGTGGTGGTGTTGACGTTGGGCAGCTCGGCCTCGTCCAGTTCGTCATCGATGAACAGATACTTGCGGTCGTCGCTGAGCCAACCCTGGTGGGTGTATCGTCGGTTGGGATAGTTCAGCGAGCCCAGGATCGTCATCGCGGTTTTGGTGGTGACGTCGACGATTTTCAGACCGTTGCGTCCACAGAAACAGAACGCGATTTCCTTTCCCGCCCACGCCCCTGTGTGATAGTTCATCACCAGTGCCGCGTGTACGTACGACCGTGACGACGCGCTCGCGGGCACGAACGCGGGAGCGGCCGGGTTCGCGAGACTCAGCGGCACGAGGTCGCCGCCGAATCCGCCCGGTCCGAGATTGGATCCGCAGAGATAGAGGAAGCCGCTTTCCTCGTTGACCGCGAGCGTGTGCGACGTTTGTAGGCCGTTCTGCGTGAGCGAGCCGACCAGCGAGACGATGCCCGCGTCGATCTGGGTCAGGTTGATGGTTTGCAATCCGCCGCTGCCCTCGTTGGCGTTGTAGGCATACTCGCCGTAGGTCCGCATGTCACTCCAAATGGAGAAGGCGTCGGGGATTTTGCCGACGATCACGGGGTTGCTCGGGTCGGTCACTTCCACGAATGCGGTGCTGTTGCTTAGACCGATGATGGCGTATTCCCGCCCCGAGGGCGACACGTAGCCCCACACGTCGTTGGCGCTGCTGGGAATGGGCGCGGGGAACTCGTTGAGGGCGACGTTGCTGAAGAGGTTCACGTTGGACGAGGATACGTGGCCGCCGCCTTGGTTCGACGATGCGACCGGCGCGAGCGCACGCGTCGAAAGCGGATCCACCGATGCGCTCCGCGTTACCTGCGGTCTCGCTTGTACATTCACACCCGTGTTGAGTGCGAGGCACAGCAGCGCGGCGAAGGCGTGTGCCACTGCTCCGTGAGCAGTGGACTTCGTGCTCAGGTCGTTTTCCGCCACGCGGTGTGACAATCGAACCGTCATATCGACGTCCTCGTATGGATTTCGGACACCCCGATCCCGTCCCGTTCAGAGGTCTGCGCGGGCAACGTCTGATAGTATACGGGAACGCGACCGCCGCGAGAACTCTATTCTCGGGTCATTTGTCCCTTCACGGTCGCTGCGCGACCCTGAAAATGCAGGTCAAAGTCGGTCAGTCCGAAATTGACCCCCGCCCTTGCAATTCCGTACAATGATCCGGGGACGTGGCGACGCGGCGGTCCTTTCATCGTTCGCCGCGACACGCCGCGGTTCGAGGGGCGTCCGACAGTCAGAGGGGGTTCGCTTGTACCGAAATCGCACGGGGTTCGCGCGTTCGTTCCGCGGGCGTGTTCCGTCTGGGGTGGCATGGGTCCGCCCTAAGCGGACCCGTGTTTTCGTTTGCGCTCGCCAGCGTTCCCGCGCCCCCGGTTTCCTTTGCGATCGTCATGTAGCGATCACGGCGGGACACACGGGTTCTCGCTGGTGCGTGGACCCATGCCACCCAATTGCGGAAGGACATTCGTTCCGCCTCCGGGGACGCGGTGTGCCGAGTCCGATTCTCGCGCTCGGACTCATCCTCGCGGCGACCGCCGTCGAGCGATGCTTCGAACCCTGCTCCGCGCATGTGTTCATCTCCCGCAACGATCGCGTCGGCGCGTATCCCGCGTATCCCGGACAGGGATGGCGCGGCGAGGCGTACTTGGATCTTCCGGACACCGCGGTGAATTCGCTGCTGAGCGTGGAGAGCTACCTGCGTACGCATTCCGTCGTCCCCGATTTCACTTTCCGCACGCCGTGGATCGACTTCCCCGCGGGAGAGGTCTCGGCCGCCTACGACGCCGATCTCGCCACCATCGGCGACTTTCTGAACGACTACATCTACGATGTCTCCGATCCCTCCAAACTTGCGAGCCCGATGTCGCATTTTTTTCTCCGGTTCAAGGGCGTGCTCAAGGTGATACTGAAGGATGAAACGCGCGTCCGCGATTTCTTCGGCGTGCCCATCTGGGTCGACTTCGGGAACATGGGGTACGACGGGTACCGTCTCACCATCGCGCAGTTGATCTACCGAACGCCCGATGTGAACCTGAATAACAATCCGTGGGTTTCGTTCGGGCCGAACATTGAGGTGCAGGGTCTTTATCCGATCGAGGTGACGTACTTCAACCGCTACGATCCGGACGAATCGCTTGGCGCGCCGCTGGCGGGCATCGAACTGTACAGCTATCACGGCGGCGAGAAGGACTATCCCGCGGGCGAGCAGATGCTGCATCCGATCTTCGGCTTCGGGCGGATCACGCCGCCGGATGTCATCTACCAACCGGAGGATGTTCTTCCGCTGCCCAAAGGCGATTACGACGCCGACGCGGATGTCGATCTTGCGGATGCGCAGTGGATGCAGAGTTGCAGCGATCCCCGTTACTTCTTCCTTCCTTCCGGATGTGATGCCTTCGACTACGACAACTCCGGCACGATCAGCCAGTCTGACATTCAGGCCTTCCTCAACGTCCTCCAGGGGCCGAAGTAAGATGTCCCTCGATCCGATGCGGATGCGGTGTGGCACCGGCTTTCAACCGGTGCGAACACGGGTTGAAAACCCGTGCCACACGGTCAATGCAGTTAGACTGTTCATCCGCGGCTGCACAATCACCTTCCTTCTTCTCGCGCCATCGTTTACCCATGCCCAGTCCCGCGTCGCGACCACGCTCGAAGACTTCTTCCAGCCCGGTTCCCAGCCGAACGGCGCATTGGTCTACGAGCCCTTCCGACCGAGCAGCAATTGTCGAAACTGTCACGCGGTCGATCCCAAGACCAGTGCGGAGCTCCCCGTTTTCGGCGCGTGGCAGGGGAGCATGATGGCGCAGGCTGCCCGTGATCCGCTGTTCTACGCTTGTTTGACCGTCGCCAATCAGGACGCCGCGTTCGCCGGGGATCTCTGCATCCGCTGTCACACGCCCGCGGGTTGGTTGGCGGGTCGCAGCGAACCGACCAATGGTTCGGCGCTCATCGCCGTCGATCGCGACGGCGTGAGTTGCAGCGTCTGTCATCGGATGGTCGATCCGGTCTTCAAGTCCGGCGTGAGTCCGCCGGTCGACGCGGAGATTCTGGCCAACATCAATCCGCGACCGGTGAGTTCGGGGAGCGGGAACTTCATCATGGATCCCGTCGACGTGCGTCGTGGTCCGTATGTCGATCCGATGAACCCGCAGCACCCGTGGCTTGCGTCGCCGTTTCATCGCTCGGCCGAGCTTTGCGCGACGTGTCACGACGTGAGTAATCCCGCGTATCGGCGAAAGAGCGATGGCACCTACGCGCTCGATCTGCTCAACGCGCGACATCCAACCGCGGACAAGTACGACATGTTTCCGCTGGAGCGCACGTTCAGCGAATGGCTGCACAGCGACTTCGCTCGCGGCGGCGTGGACATGGGCGGGCGCTTCGGCGGAACGCGCCGCGTAGTCAGCACGTGTCAACATTGCCACATGCCCACCGTCACCGCACGCGGCTGCTACCTCGCCAAGGAGCGGCCCGACCTCGCCGCGCACGACTTCGTCGGCGGCAACGCCTGGGTGCAGGACATGATCTTGAATCTGTACCCGCACGACGGGCTGAACGCGGATTACCTCAGCGCGGGCAAGCAGCGGGCGGTGTCCATGTTGCAGCGTGCGGGGACGCTGCAACTGTCGCAGCAGGGGAATTACCTCAACGCCCGCATCATCAACGAAACGGGGCACAAGCTGCCCACGGGGTACCCGGAAGGGCGACGGATGTGGATCAACGTCCAGTTCTTCGATGAGTCGTTGCAACGCGTCGCCGATTTCGGGGCGTACGAAGCGGAGTCCGCCGAACTGACGACGTTCGACACCAAAGTATACCAAGTGAAGCTCGGAATCGATGCGGCGGTCGCGGCTGCTGCCGGACTTCCTGAGGGTGAGAGTTCTCATTTCGCGCTGAACAACGTGGTGTTGAAAGACAACCGGATTCCGCCACGAGGCTTCGCCAATGACGCCTACGCGCGGGTTCAGGCAGCGCCGACCGGAGTGACGTATGCAGACGGGCAGTTCTGGGACGACACGGCGTTCCGGTTGAGTGCCGACGTGCGCTCCGTCACCGTCCGCGTTTACTACCAAACGGCGGCCAAGGAATACATCACCTTCCTCCGCGACGAGAACCACACCGACGATCGTGGGCAGGTTCTCTACGATCAATGGGAAATGACCGGCAAGTCGCCGCCCGTTCTGATGGCCGAGGGAGTGTTTGTCGTCGAGACTCCGATCGCCGACGGCGATTTCGACGGGAACGAGCAAGTCGATCTTGGCGACGGTCGAGAATTCGTGGCGTGTGCGCTCGGTCCGGCGACGCCGATCGAGTCCGACGACTGTCGTCGTTCCTTCGATTACGACGACGACGGGGATCTTGACCTTCGCGACTTCCGCGAACTGTTACTGGACTACGGACCTTGATCGTACTGGTGCCATTGCGTGGCACGACCTGGGGTCCGCTGTGCGGACCTTTCTGCTCCTCCTTCCCCGCTCACCAACGGGGGATCGAGGGGGGTTTCTTCGCCGCGTAGGGCGTGCTCACGTTGCCGAGGACATGTCCGCCTAGAGGGCGGACATGCCACCCGACGAGCGGAGCAAATGGTGACACGCGGCGTCATCCGACCACGCGCTTGCGCTTGTGGCTCGTACGGAGCGAAGTACGCTTCTCGCTGAAGAACGCCTCGTGCTAGCGTTTTTCCGACGCCAGCATGAGGAGGTCGTCGCGGTCGCCGAGGATAACGTTGGTCGCTTGTTTCACGCCTTGGCGGACGAAGCTGACCGCGGCGCTCGTTCCCACCGGAGTGTATTGCACCAATCGCACGAGGTGGTCCGCGTTTTCCACCACGGTCCCGTCGAACTCCACGATGATGTCCTTCGCCTTCAACCCCGCCAATGCGGCCGGGCCGTTCGGCGATCGCACCCGCGCGACGCGAGCGCCGCGAACCGTCTGTTCATCGGTGGCGCGTTTCGCGGCCACGGGTTCGACGTCGTTGACCTCGATCCCGATGAAACCGTATCGAACCGCCTGTCCGGATTTGAGCGTCTCGAAGATCCGCCGCGTGTTCTTGTCGACGGGGATGGCGAACCCGTGCCCCTCATTCACGCCCGAGCTGGTTTCGATCGCGGTGACGACGCCGATCGCTTCGCCGTGGACGTTGAAGAGCGGTCCGCCGCTGTTGCCGGGATTGATGGTCGAGGAGGTCTCGATGAGGTTCCCATAGTAATGATGGTCCGGATCGCCGGTGAGACGATGGGTCATCTGTCGACCGAGGGCGCTGACCACGCCGTAGGTGATCGAGGTGCGACCGTTGTTATCGAACGCGAGGCCGAAGGGGTTTCCACAGGCGAAGGTCCACTGGTTCACTCGGACCAGGGAGAGGTCGCCGAAGCGAACGGGCTTGAGTCCGGTCGCGTCGATGTGCAAGACGGCCAAATCACTCCGGGTGTCCACGCCGCGGAGATCCGCTTCGAACTGTCGACCGTCGTGAAGGACGACGGCGATCATGTCGGCGTCTTCGATCACGTGGTTGTTGGTGGCGATGTTTCCGTCGGCGTCGATGACAAGCCCGCTCCCCTGGCTGACGGGGAGCTTCACTTTCGGACCTTCGGTGCTTTCGCTGTGATGGACCTGGTAGCAGCGAATGGCGACGACGCTGGGGCGGACCTCGGCGGCCAAGTCGACGAACGCGTGTTCCAGGGCTTTGAGGTCGGCAATTTCATAGCGCGCGGGCATTCCCGCGCGCAGGATCGCCGGGGCGCTGAGCGCCGCTGCGACCGCCGCCAACCCGAAGACTCGTCTTGTAAGCAAAGCCCGATTTCGCCGCATAATCCGTCGCATCCCTGCTGTCTCCGTTCGCCGGCGTCGTCCATATCACGCCGCGCGTTCGGGGCATTATAGCCTGTCGGTCAGGGGCGCGGCGAAAGAATAACCTTTCCGGAAGGCGGACGTGGTAGGGGGGTTCGGACTCGGGGAGCTGTGGTGCCAATTCCCGTTCCGGTGAGTCGATTCCACAGACCCAGCGGGCGCAAGTGCGCCGTTGCAGCCTCGGCGATCCGTCCCCCACCCTCGCAGTAGCGAGGATGGGGCACCCGTCGCGACGGTCACGCGTTCTCCGCTGGGCGATCGGTGTGGAAAAACCGAAGGAGGGCGGGCAGCAGGAGGAACGTGGCGGCGAGGCAGTTGACGAGGCTCAACACGACGAGGCCTCCGAGGCGGGCGTTCGCAGGGACGAGTGACAGCGTCAATACGCCGAATCCGATGGCGACGCCCAGGGCGTCGGTGGTCACGGCGGGTCCGGTGATCGCGAACGCGTCCGCCAGCGAGGATTCCACGGTTTCGCCGCGGGAGCGATTGAGGCGGAACCTGGCGAGCAGGTGGATGGCGTAGTCCACGCCGATGCC
>Ga0209514_10008326_pt1 | contig 11813 bp, 8 predicted proteins | sample Subgrocontami58m_FD_187452 | JGI IMG/M metagenome (GOLD analysis project Ga0209514, IMG submission 187452) | Subsurface groundwater microbial communities from S. Glens Falls, New York, USA - GMW37 contaminated, 5.8 m (SPAdes) (version 3) | ecosystem: Environmental > Aquatic > Deep subsurface >...
GCGCGACGGACGCACGCTCGCGCGTGAGACGCGCGTCATTCACGGTGACGCCGCCAACCCGCCGGCCCACGAGGAGCTGATCGAGAAGTTCGCGTTCCTCGCGACCGACGTGATCGGCAAAGAGCGCGTCGCGGACGTCGTGGCGCTCGTCGATCGGCTCGACCGCGTGGCCGACATTCGCGAGCTCACGGCGCTGGTGACCGCGTGACCGCGTCGCCGATCGTCATTCGCGGCGGACGCGTCATCGACGCCGCGCGGCGCACCGTCGAGCCGCGCGACGTCCTCGTCACCGGCGACACGATCGCGGAGATCGGTCCGCCGGGCCTGGCGGCGCCCGCCGATGTGCGGGTGATCGACGCGGCCGGGCGGCTCATCAGCCCGGGGCTCATCAACGCGCACACGCACGGACACGGCGCGCTCGCCCGCGGCTCGGGCGACCGGTGGACGCTCGAGCTGCTGCTGAACGCGGCCGGGTGGCTCGGCGGCAACCGCACCATGGAGGACCGGTACCTCTCGACGCAGATCGCCGCCGTCGAGATGGTGTCGAAAGGCTGCACGGCCTGCTACGACCTCTTCTTCGAGTTCCCGTCGCCGAGCGTGGAGGGCATCGAGACCGCGGCGCGCGCGTACGCGGACGTCGGCATGCGCGCAGTGATCGCGCCGATGATGGCGGATCGCACCTTCTGGCAGGCGATCCCCGGCCTGATGGACGCGCTGCCGCCCGCCGCGCGGGGCGAGATCGAGCGCATCCGGATGGCGCCGTGGGAGACGAGCCTGGCCACGGCGCGGCGGGCGATCGAGACGGCCAAGGTCGACCGCGCCCTGATCCGCTTCGGGCTCGGTCCGACGATTCCGCTGCACTGCAGCGACGAGTTCATCGTCGGCTGCCGCGACGCGGCGCGCGACCTGGGCGTCGGCGTGCACATGCACGTCGCCGAGTCGAAAGTGCAGGCGGTGGCCGGGCTCGCGAAGTACGGCAAGACGCTGGTCGCGCACCTCGATGCGCTCGGCATCCTGGGGCCGACCTTCACGGCGGCGCACTGCGTGTGGCTCGACGACGGCGACATCGCGCGGTTCGCCGATCGCGGCGTCTCCGTCGCGCACAACCCGGGCAGCAACATGCGGCTCGGCGCCGGCGTCGCGCGCGTGCGGCGGATGCTCGACCATCACGTCAACGTCGGCATCGGGACCGACGGCGCCAACTGCTCGGACAACCAGAACGTCTTCGAGGCGATACGCCTCGCGTCGCTCGTGTCGCGCATCCAGGGCCACGACCCGGCGCGGTGGCTCGCGACCGGGGAAGTGTTCACGGCGGCCACGACCGGCGGCGCGCGCGCGCTCGGATTCGGCGACGGCCTCGGACGCCTGGCGCCGGGCGCCAAAGCGGACCTGGTACTGCTCGACCTGGGCCACATGAACTGGGTGCCGCTGCACGACCCGATCAACCAGATGGTGCACGCGGAGGACGGCACGGCGGTGGAGAGCGTGATGATCGGCGGCCGTCTCGTCGTCGACCGGCGCCGCGTGGTCGGCGTCGACACCGCACAGCTCGCCGCGCGGGCGCAGGCGGCGGTCGAGCGGCTGCGCGCGGCGAACGCGCCGCTTCGCCAGCTCGCGGACCAGCTGATCCCGGCGATCGGCAAATTCTGCGGCGCGCTGACGGCGACGCCCTATCGCACCGAACGTCACATCGCGCCGGAGCCGGCGGCGGGGACATCCTAATGCTCGACCTACTCATTCGCGGCGGCATGGTCATCGACGGCACTGGCAACCCGGGGTTTTACGCCGCCGTCGGCGTCGAAAACGAGCGCGTCGTCGTCCTGCGCGGCGACGTCAGCCGGATGGAAGCCGGACGCGTCATCGACGCGACGGACCACGTCGTCTGTCCCGGCTTCATCGACATGCACGCGCACTCGGGCCTCGTCATCCTGGCCGAGCCGCGCCACGAGCCGAAGGTGCACCAGGGCGTGACGACCGAGCTGATCGGCGTCGACGGCTGCTCGTACGCGCCGTTCCACACGCACGACGACTTCCTGAAGTTCGTGCAGATCAACGCGGGGCTCGACGGCAACCCGACGCTGCCCGGCCGGTGGTCGACCGTCGAGCAGTACCTCGACATGTTTCTGAACCGCGTGGCGGTGAACGTCGTCTACATCATCGGCAACTCGCCGCTGCGGATCGCCGCGATGGGATGGGACGACAAGCCGGCCACCCCGCGCGACATCGAGAACATGAAGGCGCTGCTGCGCACCGGCATGGAAGAGGGCGCGTTCGGCATGTCGACGGGGCTCGACTATCCGCCCGGCAGCTACGCCGACACCGCCGAGCTCACGGCGCTGTCGGAGACGTCGGCGCGCCTCGGCGGCATCTACCACACGCACGTGCGCTACAGCCTCGGTGACAAGTTCCTCGACCCGTTCCGCGAGGCGCTCGACATCGGCCGCGGCAGCGCCGTGCCGGTACACATCACGCACTTCTATCACCGCACCACGAGCCCGGGTGGATCGTCGCGCATGCTCGATCTCGTCGAGGGCGCGCGCGCCGAAGGCCTCGACGTCACGTTCGACAGCTACCCGTACAACCTGTCGAGCACGCGGCTGACGATCCTGCTGCCGCAGTGGACGCACGACGGCGGCTACGAGCGGCTCAAGACGGTGCTGAGCGACCCGAAGATGCGCGACCGCCTCCGCAAGGACATGGGGCCGCGGGCGAGCTCGTGGCAGGACATGTGGCTGACGAACTTCAAGAAGCGCGAGAACCACCGCTTCGAGGGCCGGTCGATCGCGCAGGTCGCCGACATGCTGGACCGCGACCCGATCGACGTCGTGTGCGACCTGCTGGCCGCCGAGGATCTCGAAGTCTCGTACGTGTCGGCCGGCGGGAACCTCGCGACGCTGCCGAAGTTCGTGAGCCATCCGCTGTCGATGGTCGGCAGCGACGCGCTGCTGATCGGTGAGTATCCGAGCCCGCGCACGTACGGCACGTTCCCGATCATCCTCGCCGAGTACGTCCGCGAGGAGCGGTTCATGGCGCTGCCGGACGCGATCCGCAAGATGACGTCGTTTCCCGCGCAGCGGCTCGGCCTGCCCGACCGCGGACTGCTGCGCGACGGCTTCAAGGCCGACATCGTCGTCTTCAATCCCAAGACCGTGAAGACGCCGGCGACGCGCACGCAGCCGAAGCAGTTCCCGATCGGCATCGACTACGTCGTCGTGAACGGCAAGGTCGTCATCGACGACTCGAAGCACACGGGGGTCCTCGCCGGCCGCGCGCTCCGCCGCGGACGGGCGTCCACGTAATGCACGATCTGCTGATCCGTGGCGCCGACGTGCTGGACGGCACCGGGGCGGCCGCGCAGCGTGCCGACGTCGCCGTCGCGGACGGGACGATCGCCGCGATCGGCCGAGCGCTCGGCGACGCGCGGCAGACGATCGACGCCGCCGGGCTGACGCTCGCGCCTGGCTTCATCGACATCCACACGCACTCCGACTTCACGCTGCCGCTCAACCAGCGCGCGGAAGGCAAGATCCGCCAGGGCGTGACGACCGAGGTCGTCGGGAACTGCGGCTACTCCGTCGCGCCCGCGCTGCCGGGCCGGTCCGGCGAGCTGCGCAACTATCTCGCCGCGAGCGCGCCGTGGCTGACGTTCCGCGACGCCACGTTCGCGGAGTACGTCGACGCGTTTCCGCCGACGTCGGTCAACACGGTGATGCAGGTCGGCCACAACACGCTGCGGCTCATGACCGCCGGCATGGAGCATCGCGCGGCGCGGCCCGACGAGATCGCCGCGATGGCGCGACTGCTGGAAGAAGCGCTCGACGCCGGCGCTCTCGGGCTGTCGTCGGGACTGTTCACGGCGCCCGGGTCGTACGCGAACGCCGACGAGATGATCGCGCTCGGGCGGGTGCTGCGGCGCCACGACGCGTCGTACGCGTCGCACATCCGGGACGAGGCCGCCGGCGTCTTCGCCGCCGTCGACGAAGCGGCGCACGTCGGCGAGACGTGCGACGTCCACGTGCAGATCGCGCACCTCAAGATCTCCGGCACGGAGAACTGGGGCGGCGCCGCCAAGCTCCTCGATCGTATCGAGGCCGCGCGGCAGCGCGGGGTCCGCGTGGACGCCGATCAGTATCCGTACACGAGCGCGACGAATCCGCTGCGCAACCTGCTGCCGGTCTGGCTGCAGGACGGCGGCATGGCGGCGATGCTCGATCGGCTGCGCGATCGCGCGTTGCGCCCGGGGGTCCGCGACGACATCGCCGCGCACGGCAACGCGAGCTTCGGACGCCTGCCGTCGTGGGACGACGTGCGCATCGCGGTCTCGCCGGGACATCCGGAGCTCGCGGGCCGCACGATCGGCGACCTCGCCCGCGAGCGGGGCGCCGACGCCGTCGACGCCGCGTGCGACGTCGTGCTGGCGGACGACGGCCACACGCGCGTCGTGCTGCGATCGATGGCCGAGCCGGACGTGCGCACGATCCTCGCCGCGCCGTTCGTGTCCATCGGCTCGGACGGCAACTCGCTGGCGCCGTACGGCGTGACGGGGCAGGGCAAGCCGCACCCGCGGTTCTACGGCACCTTCGTTCGAGTGCTCGGCGAATACGTCCGCGAGCAGCGCGTGCTGTCGCTGCCGGAAGCCATCCGCAAGATGACGGGCGCGCCCGCGGCGGCGCTCGGGCTCCGGGACCGCGGGCTCATCCGCGAGGGGCACGCCGCCGACCTCGCACTGTTCGATCCCGCGACGGTCGCGGATCGCGCGACGTACGACGATCCGCACCAGTACGCGGCCGGCATCCAGACCGTGATCGTGAACGGCGTCGTCGCCGTGGACCGCGGCGAGCACACGGGCGCCTTGTCGGGCCGCGTGCTGCGGCGCGACGCGCGCGGCGTCGCGTAGCCGAACGACAGGAGACCACCATGCTGGACCTCGTGATCAAGGGCGGGCAGGTCGTCACACCGCAGGGCGCGGGCCTCTGGGACATCGGCGTCCAGGGCGAGCAGATCGTCGCCGTCGCGCTGCCCGGCACGCTCGGCGACGCCGGCCGCACGATCGACGCGACGGGCAAGGTCGTCGTGCCCGGCGGCATCGAGCCGCACACGCACCTGGCGCACTTCATCTCGATGCATCCGGACGAGGACCACCACACGCTCGGCCCGGAGGACGACACGCGCGGCATGGTCTTCGGCGGCACGACGACGCACGTCGACTTCTGCTTCGTGCGGCCGGGGCTGAGCGTGCAGCAGGCGATCGAGCAGCGCGTCGCGCGATGGAAGGGCAACTCGTACGCGGACTACTCCTTCCACGTCGCGCTCCAGGGCCAGCTGCCGATTCCGGTGTTCGATCAGCTCCAGGACGCGATCGCGGAGGGATTTCCGAGCTTCAAGGTCTTCACGGTCAACGTGCTGCCGCCGCATCCGAAGCGGCATCCGTACCGGCTCGACTACGGCCGCATCCAGCTCGCGATGGACAAGGTCGCGAAGCACGGCGGCATCATGGTGGTGCACGCCGAGGACGACGACCTCGTGCAGTTCAATTACGAGAAGTTCCGCGAGGAGAAGCGCACCGAGGGCTGGCTGCTCCCGGAGGTGCACACGAAGCTTTCCGAGAAGCTCGCGTTCCGCCGCACGATCATGCTCGCGGAAGCGACGGGCGCCGGCGTGTACTTCGTGCACACGTCAGCGCGTGAAGGCGTCGAGGCCGTGGTCGAGGCGCGCGCGAAGGGCCTGCCGATCTATGCGGAGACGCTGCACCACTATGCGTGCTTCACCGCCGAGGATTACAAGACGCCGCGCGGGTTCTGCTATCACACGTACCCGTCGCTGAAGTTCCCGGACGACCAGAAGGCGCTCTGGGACGGGCTGGTCGACGACGGCGTCAGCACGACCGCGACCGACGAGTACCCGACCTCGCTCGAGCTGAAGCTCCGCGGCCAGGACCTCGAGAACGTCACCGGCGGCAACCTCGGCGCCGAGGCGCGGATGGGGATCGTGTGGACCGAGGGCGTCATGCGCCGCCGCATGTCGCTCGAGCGGTTCGTCGCGGTCACGTCGTCGAACGCCGCGAAAATCCTGGGGTTCTATCCGAAGAAGGGCGCGATCGCGCCGGGCAGCGACGCCGACATCGTGCTGATCGACCCGTCGGTCCGGAAGGCGCTCACGAAGGCCGACTTCCACGTGAGCGACTACAGCCCGTGGGAGGGCTGGCGCATCGACGGCTGGCCGGTCACGACGATCCTGCGCGGCAAGGTGGTCGTCGCCGACGGCAAGCTGTACGGCGACCTCCGCGACGGGCGCCTCGTGTCGCGCAAGATCGACCCGGCGGTGCTGCGGCGCGCGTCCGCCTGACCGCGTTGCAGCAGCAGCCGCCAGGGCGGTTCCCGGCGGCGTCGTGATTGCCCCTCGAAGGGCGTGAACCCCGAGAGCGGGCTGCCCGCACCGCAGCAGCGCGAGCCCGCCGCGTTCGCTCACGGCGCCAGCGCGTGGCGCGGAAGTCCTCCGTCCCCATGTAGTCGGCATACCCACGGAAGCCGCTGTTGCGCCAGGCGGTGTTCGTGGAGTCGCGGTTGAACCGGGGATTGCGCCGGGATCGCGGGATGGTCCGGACGTCGACCAGGCGCGCGATCCCGTGCGCGCGCAGCAGCGCCACGAAGTCGTCGAGCGCGCGTGTCGAGTGGCCCACGGTGTACACGCGCACCACGTCATCCGCCGGCAGCGGCGTCGTCCTCGGCACCTTCGTGCTCCTTGCCGTGCGCGTGCAGCAGGTTCACCTGACGAGTCGTCCCGCAATCGTATCTATCCGAGGAACCGCTATCGCGTCCTCGCCATGGTCACGCCCAACGACAACGAGTCCGGGGGCACGAACGCCGCCTGCAGCCGACCGCGCCGGTGCCGGCCAGCGCCGCCTGGATGTTGGCCGGGAAGACCGCCAGCAGGAGCAGCACCAGGCCCCAGGCCGCCGGCCGCGCCAGCGCCGGCACGAGCAGTTCGCCGCCGCCCGCGACGTCTTCGCCGGTCTCGGAACGCCGGGCGCCGCGGTCCCGTAAGGTACTATTTTCGCGTCGTGCCGATGACCGCCCTGCCGCACGCGCTCAACGCCGCCGCGTTCTTCGTGGACCGTCACGTCGCCGAAGGCCGCGGTGCGCGCACGTACTTCCGGTGGCGCGGCCAGTCGCTCACGTATGCGTCGATCGCGACGCTCGCGGCGCGCGCCGGCCACGCGCTCGCGTCGCTCGGCGTCGAGATCGAAAACCGCGTCGTCATCGCGCTGCCCGACGTTCCGGAATTCGCGGCCGCGTTCTGGGGCGCGGCCAAGCTCGGCGCCGTGTCGGTGCCCGTGAACACGCTCATGTCGGCCGACGAGTACGCGTTCGTGCTGAACGACAGCCGCGCGAAGGTCGCGATCGTCGACGAGAGCGTCGCCGCGGCGTTCGCCTCGATCGGCGCGCGCGCGCCGTTCCTGCGCGCCATCGTCGTCGTCGGCCGCGCGCCGGCCGGAACGCTCGCGTTCGACGACGTCGTCGGCCGCGCCGCCGACCGGCTCGATCCGGCGCCGACGTTCGGCGAAGACGTCGTGTACTGGGGCTACACGTCCGGCTCGACCGGGCCGCCGAAAGCCGCCGTGCATTCGCACAAGGATCTCGTCGCCGCCGCGGATCTGGTGGGCACGGGCGTCTTCGGCATCGGCGAGGATGACGTCATCCTCTCCGCCTCGAAGCTCTACTTCGCGTTCGGCCTCGGCAACACGCTCTACTTTCCCGCGCGCGCCGGCGCCGCCGCGATCCTCGAGCCGGGCCGTCTCGATGCGGAGCGCGCCTTCGAGGTGATCACGCGCGAGCGTCCCACGGTGTTCCTCGCCGTCGCGACGCTCTACGCGCGCATGCTGCAGGTGCCGGATGCGGAGAAGCGGTATGACCTGTCGTCGGTGCGGCTCTGCGTCACGTCGGGCGAGGCGCTGCCGCCGCCGGTGTTCGACGCCTGGGCCGGACGCTTCGGGATCGAGCTCGCGGACGTGCTCGGCTCGACCGAGGCGCTGCACGACTTCATCGCGACACGTCCCGGCAAGGCGCGGCGCGGATCGTGCGGGCAGGTCGTGCCCGGTTTCGAAGCGCGGCTCGTGGGCGACGACGGTGACGACGTGCCGGCGGGCACCGTCGGCCATCTCCTGATCCGCGGCGAGACGAGCGCGCCGTATTACTGGAACCGGCTCGAGCGCACGCGCCGCACGATGCTCGGCGAGTGGCTGCGCACGGGCGACATGCTCTCGTGCGACGCCGAGGGGTATTTCTATTTCGCCGGCCGCGGCGACGACATGCTGAAGGTGTCCGGCATGTGGGTCTCGCCGGCCGAGGTCGAAGCGTGCCTGCTCGAGCACCCCTCGGTGCTCGAAGCGGGCGTCGTCGGCCGCGCGACCGACGGCGGCCTCGTCCGCCCGTACGCGGTCGTCGTGCTCAAGCCGGATGCGAAGGCGTCGCCCGCACTCGACGCCGAGCTGCGCGCGTTCGCGCGTGAACGACTCGCCGGCTACAAGGCGCCGGTCGCGATCGACGTCGTGTCCGAGATTCCCAGGACGGCGACCGGCAAGATCCAGCGCTTCCGGCTGCGCACCTAGCCGTGCGCGTCGTCGTCGACCGCGTGTCGAAGACGTACACCGACCGCAGCGGCCGCAGCATCGACGCGCTCCGCGACGTCGCGTTCACCGTCGAAGCCGAGGAGTTCGTCGCGCTGCTCGGACCATCGGGCTGCGGCAAGTCCACGCTGCTCAACATCATCGCGGGGCTGCTCGCGCCGACCGGCGGCGGCGTGTGGTTCGACGGCGACCGCACGGGGACGGGTGACGCCATGCTGTCGGCGATGGTGTTCCAGGAGTTCGCGCTCTTTCCGTGGCGCACGGCGCAGAAGAACGTCGAGTTCGGCCTCGAAGAGGCCGGCGTGCCCGCGGCGGAGCGCGCCACGCGTGCGCGCCGCTACATCGAGCTGACGGGGCTCGCGGGCTTCGAGACGCGCTATCCCCACCAGCTGTCCGGCGGCATGCGCCAGCGCGTCGGCATCGCGCGCGCGCTGGCCGTCGAGCCCGCCGTGCTCCTGATGGACGAGCCGTTCTCCGCGCTCGACGCGCAGACGCGTCAGCTGATGCAGGAAGAGCTGCTCGGCATCTGGGACCGCACGCGAAAGACGATTCTCTACGTGACGCACAACATCCAAGAAGCGGTGTACATGGCGGACCGGGTCGTCGTGCTGTCCCGCCGGCCCGGGCAGGTGCTCGCCGAGGTGCCGATCGAGCTCGATCGGCCGCGCACGGAGCACATGGCGGGCGAGCCCGCGTTCATCGAGGCCGCGGACCACATCTGGAGCCTGATCAAGGCCCAGGCGCGGGCGGCGATCGCGGAATGACGGGTCCGAGGACCGCGGTCGAAGATCGCACCCGCTTTCTCGTCCGGCGCGATCATCCGTGGTGGCGCGTGCTGGCGGTCGCCGGAATCCTGCTCGCGTGGGAGCTGTTCGCGCGCGCCGGCTGGGTGCCCGTGCTGTTCCTGCCGTCGCCGATCGGGGTGCTGCGCGAAGGCGCCGACATGGTCGTCTCCGGCGAGATCGTCACGCACCTGGCCGCGAGCCTGCAGCGGCTCGTGTTCGGCTTCGTACTCGGCGCGGCGCTCGGCATCGCCGTCGGCGTCGCGGTCGGATTCTTCTCCATCGCCGAAGCGGTCGGCACGCCCGTCATCGCGGCGACGTTCCCGATTCCGAAGATCGCGCTCCTGCCGCTGCTCATCCTGTGGCTCGGGCTCGGCGAAGCGTCCAAGATCGCCGTCATCGCGCTCGGCGTGTTCTTTCCGATGGCCATCAACACGTACACGGGCGTGCGGCAGGCCGACCCGCTGCTGGTCCGCGCGGCCGTCGCGTTCGGCGCGCGGCGCTGGAGCGTCATCCGCAAGGTGATGCTGCCGTCCGCGCTGCCCATGATCTTCGCCGGGCTGCGGCTCGGCGCGGGGACCGCGCTGCTGCTGCTCGTCGCGGCGGAGATGATCGCCGTCGAATCGGGCATCGGATTCCTCGTCCTGCACGCCGGCAACCTCATGCAGACGACCAAGCTCATGGTCGGGATCGTGCTGCTGTCGCTGCTCGGCGTCCTCTCGCACTGGAGCCTGAACCGGCTCGAACGCCTCGCCATCCCGTGGCGGCACGACCATTAAGGAGACTCATCCATGACCCGCTGGCTTGTTGCACTGCTCCTGCTCGCGACGCTGGCCGCGCCGGCCGCCGCCGCCGACACGGTGAAGGTCGGCGTGCTGAAGCTCACGTCGTCGGCGCCGCTCTTCATCGGCGTCGAGAAGGGCTTCTTCAAGGAGTTCGGCGTCGAGCCGGAGCTCGTCTTCTTCCAGGCCGCGGCGCCCATCGCGACGGCGCTCGCCGCCGGCCAGGTGGACGTCGGCGCGACGGGTCTGACCGCCGCGCTCTACAACATCGTGCTCGGCGGCGAGAAGATCTGGGTCGTCGCCGACAAGGGCCGCGAATGGCCGGGCTATCCGCTCACGGCGATCGTGGTGCGGAAGGAGCTCTACGACGGCGGGCTGCGCGGCGTCACCGATCTCAAGGGCAAGCGCATCGGCATCACGCAGCTCGGATCGACGTTCCATTACCACCTCGGCAACGTGCTCGAGAAGCACGGGCTCACGCTGAACGACGTCAAGATCGTGCCGCTGCAGGCCATGGGCGCGGCGATGGAAGCGCTGAAGGGCCGGCAGGTCGACGCGATCATGCTGCCGCAGCCGTTCCCGGGCACGGCCGAAGCGCAGGGGTTCGGGCGCATCCTCGCGTGGGGCGGCGACCTGTTCCCGTGGCAGATCGCGGCGGTGTTCTATGCGAAGAAGTTCGCCGCGGACCGCGACCGCGCCGTGAGCTTCATGAAGGGCTACGCGAAGTCGTCGCGGTACTACCACGACGCGGTGCTCGTCCAGAAGGACGGTCGCGTGGTCCAGGGGAAGCGCTACGACGAGGTCGTCGCGATCACCGCCAAGTACACCGGCGCGAAGCCCGAGGTGATCCGGCTCGGCTTCCCGTACCAGGACCGGAACGGCCGGCTCCTGACGCAGGACCTCGCGCGGCAGATCGACTGGTGGGTGAAGCACGGCTTCATGAAGTCGCCGCTGTCGCTGTCCGACGTCGTCGACACGCGGTTTCTCGAGCTGGCCCTGAAGGACCTCCGGGAGTAACGCGCGCGGTATGATGTCGCGATGAAAATCGGCAAGGTCCTCATCGCCAACCGCGGCGAGATCGCGGTGCGCGTCATCCGCGCGTGCCGCGAGCAGGGCCTCGCGACCGTCGCCGTGTTCTCCGACGCCGATCGCGAAGCGCTCCACGTGCTGATGGCGGACGAGGCCTATCCGATCGGTCCCGCGCCCGCGACCGAGAGCTACCTGGTGATCGACAAGCTCGTGCGCGTCGCGAAGTCGGCGGGCGCCGACGCCGTGCACCCGGGCTACGGATTTCTCGCGGAGAACGCGACGTTCGCGGAGGCGTGCCGCGACGCCGGGCTCGTGTTCATCGGACCGCCGCCGTCGGCGATCCGCTCGCTCGGCGACAAGACGGCCGCGCGGCGCATCGCGCGGCAGATGAACGTGCCGATGGTGCCGGGCGCGGTCGATCCCGTCACGTCGGACGCCGAGGCGCGCCGCGTGGCCGAGGAGATCGGCTTCCCGGTGATGATCAAGGCGGCGATGGGCGGCGGCGGCAAAGGCATGCGGCTCGTGCGCGCCGCCGGCGAGATCGAAGCCGCCCTCCGACTCGCGCGCGGCGAGGCCGCGTCGGCGTTCGGCGAC
>Ga0209514_10008327_pt1 | contig 11811 bp, 12 predicted proteins | sample Subgrocontami58m_FD_187452 | JGI IMG/M metagenome (GOLD analysis project Ga0209514, IMG submission 187452) | Subsurface groundwater microbial communities from S. Glens Falls, New York, USA - GMW37 contaminated, 5.8 m (SPAdes) (version 3) | ecosystem: Environmental > Aquatic > Deep subsurface >...
CTCGACCACGCGGGCGCGGCCCCACAGCTTCAGCCGCTGCTGGGTGGCGAAATGCGGAATGAAGATATGGGCCCGGTCGTTCTCCTTGAGATGACCGAGCGTGATGTACTGCCGGTTGCCGGCAAAATCGGCGAAAGCCAGCGTGTGGCTCCCGATCGCCTTCAGGAAGCCCGCGGGCCCGCCGCGGTGTTGGACATAGGGACGCCCGTCGGCACTTGCCGTCGCAAAGAAGAATGTGTCGATGGCGGCCAGGAACTGCCTGAGGTCGTCGGTGATCTCCGTCTGCCAGTCGCGGTCCTCGAAGCTGGAGCGTGAGCCGAGACGTTCCTGCTCCGCCTTGACCGCCGGCGAGAACATCACGTCTTCTGGCCCACTCACCGCCGCTCCTCCATGGCTATTCCAGCTTCTTGCCGAGTTGGCCCGCCACTTCCTGGATGAACTGCCAGGCGACGCGGCCCGAGCGCGACCCGCGCGTGACCGACCATTCGATCGCCTGCTTACGCAGCTCCTCGGCGGGTACGCCCAGTTCGTAGTAGGCGGCGTAGCCCTCGATCATGGCGAAGAACGTGTCCTGGTCGGCGTTGTGGAAGCCGAGCCATAGGCCGAAACGATCCGACAGCGAGACCTTCTCCTCAACCGCTTCCGACGGATTGATCGCGGTCGAACGCTCGTTCTCGATCATGTCGCGCGGCATCAGGTGGCGGCGATTGGAGGTCGCGTAAAACACCACGTTCTCCGGCCGACCTTCGATACCGCCCTCTAGCACCGCCTTCAGGGACTTGTAGGCCGCGTCCTGGCCGTCGAAGGAAAGGTCGTCGCAGAACACCAGGAAACGGCGCGTCGACCCACGGATCTTCGACAACAGGGCCGGCAGGGACGGGATGTCCTCGCGGTGGATCTCGACCAGCGCCAGCGGACCTGGCGGGCCACCCAGCTCGCGATTCACATGGGCGTGGACGGCTTTCACGATCGAACTCTTGCCGGCGCCGCGCGAGCCCCACAGCAGGGCATTGTTCGCCGGCAGCCCCTTGGCGAAGCGCCGGGTATTCTCGAGCAAAGTCTCTTTCTGGCGATCGACCCCCATGAGAAGGTCGATATTGACCCGGTTGACCCGGGGCACGGCCTCGAGCCGGTGGCCGGTCGCATGCCAGACATAGGCTTCCGCCGCTCCGATGTCGGCGCCGGGGACACCCGGCGGGGCAAGCCGGTCGAGCGCTTCGACGATGCGTGAAAGTGTTGCTTTAAGGTCTTGATCCATCATTGCCGGCCGCGTGAAAGGGGGCGACCATATCGTCCCCCGCTTGCATTGCAAAGCGGGCGCGGGCCGCTATAGTCCGCGCGCTTTTTCGACGGCCGGAAGATCAGGAGCAGAAGATGTTCATTTCCCCAGCGTGGGCTCAGGCGGCAGGCGGCGGTAGCGGGGATTTCCTCGTCCAGCTGTTCCCGCTGATCCTCATCTTCGTCGTGTTCTATTTCCTGCTGATTCGCCCCCAGCAGTCCAAGATGAAGGCCCAGCGCGAGATGCTGGCCGGCGTCAAGCGTGGCGACCGCGTCGTCACCGGCGGCGGCATCATCGGGCTGGTCACCAAGGTGATCTCCGACAACGAGCTCCAGGTGGAACTTGCCGACGGCGTGCGGGTTCGCATCGTCAAGCAGACCATCACCGACATCCTGACCCGCGGCGAATCGGTCCGCGGTGCCAAGGATGGCGAAGAGGACGACAAGCCGATGCTGCCGCCGCCGGCGCCGGCGGGCGAGCGAAAGAGCCTGCTCGGCAGCCTGTTCGGCGGCAAGAAGTAGCCGGACTGGCCTGGAGAAGTAGGTCGGAATGCTGAATCTTCCGCGCTGGCAGGCCGTCGTCATCATCGCGATCACGGTGCTGTCGGGGTTGTTTGCCCTGCCCAACCTGCTGCCGAACAGCGTCCTCGAGGTGCTGCCGCACTGGTATTCGCAGAGCCGGATCGGCCTCGGCCTCGACCTGCGCGGCGGCGCCCACTTCCTGCTGGAAGCCGACCTGCGCAGCGTGCTCACCGAGCGGCTCACCAACCTTTCCGATTCAGTGCGCGGCGAACTGCGCAAGCAGCAGGTCCCCTTCAAGGAAGTCACAGTCGAGCCAGGTCGTGCCTTGGTCATCACACTGCGCGACGAGGCCCAGAGGGCCAAGGCGGTCGAGGCGATCCGTGCCGTCGACCCCTTGCTCGCAGTGTCCGGTGCCGGCGACACGATCCGCGTCGCCTATTCGGATCAGGAGCTGTTTCGCCGCAAGAAGGAAGTGATCGACCAGTCGATCGAGATCCTGCGCCGCCGGGTCGACGAGACCGGCACCTTGGAGCCTACGATCACGCGCCAGGGCGACGAGCGCATTCTGCTGCAGGTACCCGGCATCAAGGACACCACCGACCTCAAGCGCAAGATCAACCAGACGGCCAAGCTAACCTTCCATCTCGTGAACGAGGACGTAGCGGCAGCCGGTGCGAACATCCCGGCGACGTTGCCGCCCACCACGTTCCTGGTGCCGACGCGCGAAGGCATGCAGGACCTGCGGCGGACCAATCCGAAGGCCTGGGAGGACATCCAGGCGGCCAATCCCCGGTTATCGCCGGAACAGATTTGCCGGCGTTACCAGCCGCAGTGCCTGCCGGTGCTGAAGCGCGTGGTCGTGGGCGGCGAAGATCTCGACGACTCCAAGGCCACCTTCGAGCAGCAACAGGGCGGCCGGCCGATCATCAGCTTCACCTTCAATTCGGCCGGCGGTCGGGCCTTCTGCGCCGCTACGCGTGCCAACATCGGCAAGCGGCTGGCGATCCAGCTCGACGGCGAAATCATCAGCGCCCCGGTGGTGCAGGGCGCGATCTGCGGAGGCAGCGGCATCATCACCGGCAGCTTCACGCCGCAGCAGACGCAGGAGCAGGCGCTGCTGCTGCGCTCGGGTGCGCTGCCGGCCACGCTCAGCATCATCCAGGAGAGCACCGTCGGCGCCGACCTCGGTGCCGATGCGATCCATGCGGGTACCGTCGCCGCACTGGTCGGTACTGCCCTGGTGGCTCTTGTGATGTTCGTTTCCTATGGCCCGGTGTTCGGTGGCTTCGCCAATCTCGCCATGCTGGTCAACCTGCTCATGGTGTTCGCCGGCATGTCGATCCTCGGCGCCTCGCTCACCCTGCCGGGCATCGCCGGCCTCGTGCTCACCGTCGGCATGGCCGTCGATTCCAATGTGCTGATCTACGAGCGCGTGCGCGAGGAGAAAGCGCTCGGCCGGTCGGCCTTCAGCTCGATCGTCACCGGCTACGAGCGCGCCATGTCGGCCATCATCGACGCCAACCTGACGACGCTTATTGCTGGCGTCCTGCTGTTCGGGTTCGGCTCCGGACCGATCCGCGGCTTCGCCACCACCCTGTCGCTCGGCCTGCTGACCTCGATGTTCAGCTCGACCATCTTCACCCGCATGCTGCTGGCGATCTGGTTGCGCTGGCGTCGTCCGACCGAACTCGTGATCTGAGGCGCCGTCATGTGGAAGCCCGTTCACCTGTTCGCCTTCAAGAAGAAGTTCGACTTCCTCGGCCAGCGCAAGGTGGCGCTGATCCTGTCGACGTTGATCAATGTGGTCTCGATCCTGGCCGTGATCTTCGTCGGACTAAACTTCGGCATCGACTTCAAAGGCGGTATCGCCATCCAGGCCCGCGCCAAGCAGGGCCCGGCCCAGCTCGATTCGTTGCGCGGTATCGTCGGCGGTCTCGGCGTCGGCGAGGTGTCACTGCAGGAATTCGGCGAGGCCAGCACCGTGCTGATCCGCATCCAGCGCCAGGACGGCGGCCCTCAGTGCGTGGCTGGTGCCCAGCGCGTGATGCAGAAGCGCGCCGGTGCGGGCTGGCAGGTGAAGCCGGGTCCGGCCGGTACCGGCGATGTCGAACTGACGTCACCCACGGCGCTCGAAGGCGCCGGCTGGCGCGACGCGGCGAGCCGGGTCGGCCTCACCATCGTCGAGCGCCAGCTGCCACGCGGTACGACGGCCACGGCCAAGATCGACATGACGCCGGAGCAGCGCGCCGAATGGTGCCAGCAGGTGGCGATCAAGCTGGTCGAAGACGCCATCGGCAGCAACTACGAGCTGCGGGGTACGGAATCGGTCGGCCCCAAGATCGGCGATGAGCTGATGGTGAGCGGCATCTGGGCGGTGCTGGCGACCATGGGTGCCATCGTGGTTTATGTGTGGTTCCGCTACGAATGGCAGTTCGGTGTCGGGGCGCTGATTGCGATGCTGCACGATGTGATCTCCACGCTCGGCGTCTTCGTGCTGCTGCAACTCGATTTCAGCCTGACCGCGCTTGCCGCCGTGCTGACAATCGCCGGCTACTCGATCAACGACACGGTCGTGATCTTCGACCGCGTGCGCGAGAACATGCGGCGCTACAAGAAGCTCGGTCTGATCGAGCTGCTCAACCTCAGCATCAACGAGACGCTGTCGCGCACCTTGATGACCTCGGGGACGGTGTTCGTGGCGGTCTCGGCGCTGGTCCTGTTCGGCGGCCCCGTACTCTACAGCTTCTCGGTCGCCATGCTGTGGGGTGTCATCGTCGGCACCTACTCGTCGGTCTGGGTTGCCTGCGCCGGTCTCGTCTATCTGAACCTGCGGCCTGACCAGCTGCGGCCGGCCGACGACGAGGCGGCCAAGGCGAAGGTGTGATCCCGCCGCGTCCCGGCTCCGGCGGCAGGGCGCCCGACGACAAGACGCTGCCGGCGCCCGATCCGGCGCAGGTCCAAGTTATCCGTACATACGGTCCCGGCCGCTTCCTGATCAGCGACCGAGAATGGCGCCAGCCGGTACTTGTGACTCCGACCATCACTATGGCGTGGGCCGTGGCGCGGGCGGAAGATCTCACTCTGGCGAGCCTTGCCTCGCTCAGGTCCATGGCCGTACCGACGGAACTTCTGGTGCTGGGCTGTGGCGCCCGCGCGATCTTCGTTCCCCCCGACCTTCGTGCCGCGCTCAAGGCAGCCGGCCTCGCGCTCGAAGTTGTCGACACCGGTTCAGCTTGCCGCATCTACAACGTCCTGCTGGCCGAGAACCGCCGGGTGGCGGCGGCGCTGATTCCGCTGTAGGCATCGCGCATGCCACTCGATCTCTACCTCGGCTTTGTGGCCGCTTGCGCCGTTCTGATCCTGATCCCGGGTCCCAACGTGGCGCTGATCGTTGCCAACAGCGTGGCACACGGCACGCGCTTCGGGCTCCTCACCGTGGCAGGCACGAGCAGCGCCGTGGTGGTGCAGCTCACGCTCACCGTTCTGGGGGCGACGGCGGTGCTGAGTTTCCTGGCTGCGAGCTTCGACTGGCTGCGTTGGCTGGGCGTGGCCTATCTCGTCTGGCTCGGTATCGCGGCATGGCGAGCGCCGGCCATCGACTTGATGCGGACCGCACCGCAGCCCCGCTCGGCGCGGGTGATCTACGTGCGCGGCTTTCTGGTCGGCCTGACCAACCCCAAGACGCTCCTGTTCTACGGCGCCTTCCTGCCGCAGTTCATCACGCCGGGTCCGACCGCCGCGGACCAGCTCCTGTTGCTGGCCGTGACGTTCGTGGTCGTCGCCACCGTGCTCGACGGGCTGTGGGCCATCCTGGCCGGTCGCCTGCGCGCGCTGCTCGCGGTGCACGCGCGGCTGCGCAACCGACTGACCGGTGGTCTGTTGATCGGTGCTGGCGTGGGTTTGGCGCTCGCGCGCAAATGAAAACGGGGCCCCGCAGGGCCCCGTTTCGTCAAATCGCGAAGTCCGTCAGGTCAGACCGGCATGTTCTGCTGCGCGACCATGCAGTAGAGCATGCCGATCGAGAACATGGTGTTGAAGCGGCTGGCAAAGAGAGCCGGTTTGGCGGCGGCAGCCTTCTGCTCGGCGGTCGCTTCGACCAGGCCCAGGATCTGCTGCTGTTTCGGCCAAATGATGAACCAGACGTTGAAGGCCATGACCAGCGCCATCCACATGCCGATGCCGATCATGACGAAGCCCGGGCGCAGCGTGAGCGCTTGCACGATGTAGCCCTGCATCCAGGCAAGCAGCAGCCCGGTGACCACCGTGGCGAGTGCGGCGTAGCGGAAATAGAAGAGGACGTTGGGGGCGATGAACTTGGTGATGGCGGTGCGGCTCTCTACCGGCTGGATCGTCGGCATGGTCGGCACCTGCACGAAGTTCAAGTACCAGAGCAATCCGATCCACAAGACGCCGCTGATCACATGCAACCAGCGCATGGCGAAGGTCGCCCAAGCATGATCGATCTTCGTCATCTGGCCGGTCACCAGACCTACGACGATGACGATGGCGATGAGCAACACGACGCCGGCGGTGACAGTGCGTCCCGGCGATGTGAAGATGGCACCCATTAGGATTTCCCCTTATCTTGTTGATGGGATTAGCGAATCCCTATGAGATTCATTGTAAACTTGTCGCCGTCTGCGTTCAACGGTCGCATATGAATGTTTATCCTCCATGACCGGGTCCTACCGCGCACCGGAGATTTCCCACCGCTTCGTCCTCGATACGGTGCGCGCGGCCGACCGCGACCGCTTCCTGGCCGCACTGTTCGCGCCGGAGCCTGCGCGCCGCGGTCTATTGGCTTTATTGGCCTTCGATCATGAGCTTGCCCGCACGCGGACGGTCACCCGTGAACCGATGTTGGCCCGCATCCGGCTCGAATGGTGGCGCGAGGCCGTTGCCGAGGCGGCGGGGGCCGCCAAGCCGCGGGCGCAGCCCATCGTTGAATCGCTGAGCGAAATAGCCCGGCGACATTGCCTGACGGCCGAGGGGCTCACGGCTCTGATCGATGCCCGCGAGGAAGAGATCGAGGGGCCGCTCGATGTCTTGCGCGCCGGCCATGCGCTGGCCGATCTGCAGTTGGACGTGCTGGCCGTACGCGATGCCGCCACACGGGACGCAGCACGGGCCGTTGGTGCCGCGTGGCTGATGGGCGAAGGGCCGGAGCGTGAAGCGCTGCTCGCCGGAGCGCGGGCGCGGCGACGCGAGATTGATGCTACGGCGCTGCCGATCCTGCTGCCGGCCCTGGCGCTTGGCCGATCGATGAGCCCCTGGCGCAAGCCGGTCGCGCTGTGGTGGGCCGCTAAGCGGGGCCGGTACTAGGTGTCCAGACGTATCGACAAATCATGGGTCGTCTTCGACAGCATCGAGAACGACCAGCATGACCGGTGTGTCGACCTGTTCCGCCGCCCCGACGGAAGCTTCGGCTTCGAGGAATTCCGCAGGGACGTCGAGGATGCTGGTGCCTGGACGCCGGTTGCCTACTATTCGCGAGCCGCCTATGCCTCGAACGAGGCGGCACTCGACGCTGCGATCGCGCGCGTGGTGTGGGTCGGCGAGGCGGTAAGGACCCGCCGGAAATAGGGAGGAGGCAGCGTGGCGAGAATCAAAGCCAACGGCATCGAGATCGAGTACGAGGCGGCCGGCAACAAGGACGATCCGGCGCTGCTGCTGGTCATGGGGCTGGGTGCCCAGCTTACCATCTGGCCCGATTCGCTATTCAACGGCCTGGTCGAACGCGGTTTCCATGTCATCCGCTACGACAACCGGGACACCGGCTTGTCGAGCGATTTCGGCTCGTGGGGCGTCGCCAACATTCCGGCTGCCTTTATGAAGGCGATGAAAGGCGAGCAGCCCGACGCGCCTTATGTCCTGAACGACATGGCGGGCGATGCGATCGGCCTGCTCGATGCGTTGGGCATCGGGCGCGCGCACATGGTCGGTGCTTCGATGGGCGGCATGATCGTGCAGATCGTGGCGGCGCAATACCCCGAGCGCGCCCGCTCGATGGTGTCGATCTATTCGACGAGCGGCCGGCCGGGCCTGCCGCCGGGCAAACCCGAGGCGCTGGCGATGCTGACGGCGCAGCCGGAAGGGCCGGCGCGTGAACAGCGCGTCAAGTACGGCATGAAGCTGCGCCAGACCATCGGCAGTCCGGCCTATCCGACGCCCGAAGTCGAACTGCGTGCTCTGGTCGAGAAAAACGTCGATCGCCGCTGGTATCCAGAGGGTGCGGCCCGGCAGTATCTTTCGGTGATCGCCTCGGGCGATCGCGTCGAGATGCTGAAGACGGTCAAGGTGCCGACGCTCGTCATGCATGGCGAGGAAGACCCTCTGCTGCCGGTGGAATGCGGCCGCGACGTCGCCAAGCTGGTGCCCGGCGCGCAGCTCCAGACCATCCCCGGCTGGGGCCATGATTTCCCGCCGCAGCTGGTGCCGACCATCGTCGACCGCATCGCCACCTTCTGCAAAGCCACGTGAGGGCCACGCCATGAAATTCGGCATCTTCTACGAGCACCAGCTGCCCCGGCCCTGGGGTCCGAAAAGCGAGTACCAGCTCCTGCAGGATTCGCTGACGCAGATCGAATTGGCCGACAAGCTGGGCTACGACTACGCTTGGGAAGTCGAGCATCACTTCCTGGAAGAGTACTCGCACTCCTCTGCGCCCGAGGTGTTCCTGGGTGCCGCCAGCCAGCGCACCAAGCGTATCCGCCTCGGCCACGGCGTGGTCCAGCTCACCACCAACAATCCGCACCGCGTCGCCGAGAAGATCGCGACCCTCGATCTCCTGTCGGGCGGCCGCGTCGAACTCGGAATGGGCGAGGCGGCGGGGCCGGCCGAACTGCATCCCTTCAACATTCGCGTGCGCGACAAGCGCGAGCGCTGGGAGGAGGCGGTGAAGGCGATCGTGCCGATGTTCACGAAGGAGAGCTGGGAGTTCCACGGCGAGTATTACGATTTCCCGGCGCGCAACGTCATTCCCAAGCCGTTCCAGAAACCGCATCCGCCGCTCTGGGTCGCCTGCTCCAATATCGCCACCATCGGCAAAGCCGGCGAGTGGGGCATGGGCGCGCTCGGCTTCACCTTCGTGACTCCGGAAGCCGCGCGCGCCTGGGTGCACAAGTATTACAACAACCTTTTGAACAACTCGCAGAAGCTCGCCGATTATCCGAGCAATCCCAACGTGGCGATGGTGTCGGGCTTCATGTGTGCGCCGACCGACGCGGAGGCCGAGGCCAAGGCCGCGGGCTGGACCTTCTTCATCTTTGCGCTCTCCTACTATGGCCGGAAGGGCGTCGATGCGCCGGGCACCTCCAATCTTTGGGACGAGTACCAGGCATGGCGCGGCGGACCGGAGGAGAAGAAGGCGCTCGAATCGGGCCTGATCGGCTCGCCCGAAACGATCAGGCGGAAGCTGCGGCAGTTCCAGACGAGCCGCGTCGATCAGGTGATCCTGCTCAACCAGGCCGGCAAGACCAGCCACCAGGACATCTGCGAGTCGCTGGAGCTGTTTGCCAGCGAAGTGATGCCGGAGTTCCACGCCGCCGAGGCCGAGCATGCGACCTGGAAGCAGAAGGTGCTCGACCGCGAGATCGTGCTGGAAGATCTCGACGTCGCGAAATACGACATCTTCAGCCACCAGAACGAACACATCGTTCGCCTCACGCCCGAGCAGCTGAAGCAGAAGATGGCGGAGAAGGAAGCGGCCGCCAAACGCGCCTAGCGTGGATCACTTCCCCGTCCTGATCGCGGGTGGCGGGCCGGTGGGGATGACTCTCGCCCGCACACTGGCGCTCTATGGCGTGCGTTGCCTGCTGGTCGAGCGCAATGCCGGGACCACGCGGCATCCGAAGATGGACATCACCAACGGCCGCTCGATGGAGCTGTTCCGCCGGTTGGGCGTGGCCGACAAGCTGCGCGCCGTCGCCGTGTCGGAGGAGAACAATTTCGACATCTCCTGGATTACTTCACTCGTGGGCCGCGAACTGCATCGCTTCCGCTATCCCAGCGTCGCCGAGAAGCGCCTGGAAATCCTTGCCCGCAACGACGGCACCCAGCCGCGCGAGCCCGCCATGCGGGTGAGCCAGGTGATGATCGAGCCCGTACTGCGCGACGCCATCCTGGGCCATCCGCTGGTCGACGCGCGTTGGGGCGTGGCCTTCGAGGATTTTCAGCAGGACGAGACCGGTGTCACCGTCACGCTGCGCAGCCAGGAGACCGGCGCCACCGATGAGGTGCGCTGCGATTTCCTCGCCGGCTGCGACGGCGGCACCAGCGCCGTGCGCGAGCGGCTGGGCATCGCGCTCGACGGCCGCGCCGCCGTGGCGCAGCGCTACATGATCCACTTCCGCTCCGAGGCGCGCGAGCTGCTGCAGGCTTTCGGCATCGCCTGGCACTACCAGACCGACCGCGGCACGCTGATCGCGCAGGACGACAAGGATACCTGGACCCTGCAGACGCGGCCGCCACCTGGTGTCGATCCCGCCGCCGTCGATCCGAATGCCATCCTCGATGCCTGGGTGGGCCGCGCCTTCCCGCGCGAGATTTTGGTCGCCAATCCCTGGTCCACGCACCTGCTGCTGGCCGAGCGCTATCAAGTCGGCCGTGTCTTCCTGGCGGGCGACGCCGCGCATCAGTATATCCCGACCGGCGGCTACGGCATGAACACCGGCATCGGCGATGCGGTCGATCTCGGCTTCAAGCTCGCCGCCACCGTGAAAGGCTTTGCGACATCGGGCCTGCTCGACTCCTACGAGCGCGAGCGGCGGACGGTGGGTTATCGCAATCGCATCGCTTCGGAGCGTCACACCGGCGTGCGCCTGAAGATCGCCGAACTCTACCGGAACGAACGCGATCCCGAGGCGCTGGGCCGTGCCATCGCGGCGCTGGGCAATGCCGAGAACGAAAGCTGGGGCATCGAGTTCGGCTACCGCTACGACGGCGTCGAGGGCGATCCGGCGATCTATGAACCCACGACCGCGCCGGGCGCGCGCCTGCCCAGCGTGTTCCTGGCCGACGGCAGCGCGCTCTACGACCATCTCGGGCCGTGGTTCACCCTGCTGCGCTTCGGCGACGCCGATCCGTCGCCGCTGATCGATGCGGCGCCAGCGCCGCTGGAGATCGTCAACGTCGCCGAACCCCGGCTTGCGCCGATCTACGGCGCGAAGCTGGTGCTGGTGCGCCCCGACACCCATGTCGCGTGGCGCGGCCACGACTGCACCGATGGCGATGCGGTCTGGGCCAAGGTTCTCGACGGGAGGCTGGCATGAAGGTCGCGGTCAAGGTTGCCGTGGTCGGTGGCGGCATCGGCGGCCTTTCTGCGGCGCTGGCGCTGCTGAAAGCCGGCTGCGATGTGCAGGTCTACGAGCAGGCCCAGAAGTTCGGCGAGATCGGCGCCGGCATCCAGATCAGCCCCAACGCCTCGCGGCTGCTGCATCGTCTCGGCCTGAAGCCGGCCATGGACAAATGGGGCGTGCGCCCTTTGGCGGTCCATCAGAAGCGCTGGGACGACGGCCGCACCCTGCAGCGCGCGCCGCTCGGCCCCGAGGTCGAGGCGCGGTTCGGCGCACCCTACTATCATTTCCACCGCGGCGACCTAGCGGCGCTGCTGGCCGAGGCGATGCCTCAAGAGCGTGCCCACGCCGGCCATCGCCTCGTCGGCATCGAGGAGAAGGGCGAGCGCGTGGTCGCCCGCTTCGACAATGGCGTGTCGGCCGAGGCCGATCTGTTGATCGGCGCCGACGGCATCCACAGCAATGTCCGCGCGCTCACCTTCGGCCCGGAGAAGCCGCGCTTCACCGGCTGCGTGGCGTGGCGCGGCCTGGTGCCGGCCGGACGCATCGCCGACCTGGATATCGAAGTCGCCTCGCACAACTGGATGGGACCGGGCGCGCACTGCGTGCACTACTGGGTCTCGGCCGGGCGGCTGATGAACGTGGTCTGCGTCGTCGAGCACGGCAGCTGGACGAACGAATCGTGGACCGACAAGGGCGATGTCGCCGACGTGCTGGC
>Ga0209514_10008328_pt1 | contig 11811 bp, 13 predicted proteins | sample Subgrocontami58m_FD_187452 | JGI IMG/M metagenome (GOLD analysis project Ga0209514, IMG submission 187452) | Subsurface groundwater microbial communities from S. Glens Falls, New York, USA - GMW37 contaminated, 5.8 m (SPAdes) (version 3) | ecosystem: Environmental > Aquatic > Deep subsurface >...
AAAACAGCGGCGCCGCCTGCCGGCGCCGCCGCCGATGCCGCGCGCATACAAACGGTGATGTCGATCGCCGAACTTCCGCTATCGGTTCAGCAGGAGCTTCCGGCGATGACGATTTCGGTTCATGCCTATTCCGGCAATCCCAGGGACCGCATGGTCGGCATCAACAACCGGATGCTGCGGGAAGGCGATTCCGTGGTTCCCGATCTCAAGCTGGAGCAGATCACGCCGGATGGCATGATATTCGGCTACAAGGGATACAGCTTCCGCCGCGGCGTGAAGTAGGATAGGGTTTTTGTGAGTATCCTTATTGCGCAGGAAACTTGCAATGAGGACATAAATGTCCTATCCTTCGATCTATGAAAACAAAGCAATTCCTGAAATTCTTGAAGGCCTACGGTGCGGAAATCATCAAGAATCGCGGTAACGGCGGGCATTATCTGGTCAAACTGAACGGCAGGCAAACGACGGTGCCGATGCATGGTGATACCGATTATTCCCCGGAGTTTCTGGATGATATTTGCAAGCAGCTCAATACCCGTCTAAGGAGTATTCAAAAATGAACATGTCTTACCCTGTCACCCTAAAAAGCTATCGAGGCGGGCAAGTCGGCGTGTTTTTCGCCGATGTTCCGGAAGCGATCACCGCCGGTACGAACGAGGCCGAGGCGCTGGATCGCGCTCAAGATGCCCTGACGGTGGCGCTCTCCAGCTATCTTGACGATGGACGGCCGTTGCCTATGCCGAGCAAGGCGAAGCGCGGCCAGCCCATGGTGGTGTTGCCGCCGCGTGTGGCGATCAAGCTGGCGATTCATGAGGCGATGTGCGAACAGGGCGTGACTCAGGCGCAATTAGGTGAACTGCTCAGCATCGATGGGCGTCAGGTGCGTCGTATTCTCAACCTTGACCATGAATCGAAACTATCTCAACTTGAGGCAGCGCTGGCGGCACTGGGGTTGCGGGCATCTGTGAGCGTGACGAAGGTTTCGCCGGCTGCCACAAGCATGGCTGCCTAAAAAGGCCAACTGGAAGACGGCGCTGATCGGCAATTCGCGGCCAGAAGTGAGCACACCGGGAGAGGTGACGCGATACGGACACCCGTTTTTATTTCAGCTGCAGCTCGAAGCTGCCTTCGCCCCGTTCGAGCGCAATCATGCGCATCAGTGGCGCGAGCTGCTGCAGGTGCTCCGGCGGAATGCGTGCGCTTCCCAGGAACGCGGGGTTGCCGCCGCTCGTCCAGGACCCCTGACCGTCGAGTTGAATCGGTCCCTGAAGGGTGCGCAGGGACGCGCGTGCCGCGGCGCCTTCGCCCTCGAAGCGCAGCTCATAGTCTCCCAGGGGCGACACCCGCGTGTATGCCGAGCCCGCGCCGCGCCATTGCAGAGTCGCCTTGCCCTGGATGGCGTTGCGCCCGAACGAAACGCGCGCGAGGTGCAGCAGCACGTCGCCGCTGAGCCCGAGCGGCGCCAGCTTGGGTACGGCCAGACCCAGCGCCGCGGCGGGCAAGTCGATGTCTGCGTCCGCCACCTCGATCCCCGCCGGGGAAATCGTCACCGGGAAGTGCCTGGCCGCGAGGTCCAGTCCGACTTCGTAGCGCAGTTGCCCGCGCAGCAAATAGGCAGGTAGCACCTGCCAGGTGATGTTTTTTGCGACTCCGCTTCGGTACATCCGATCGCGCATCTCGATCTGTCCCGCGCCTGACCACAGGGTGCCATGGGCTTCGGCGAGGCGCAGCCTGCCTTCGCTAGCTTGTTGCAGGCCGGCGTCGATCAGGCTCGCCGGCGCAATGGCAATGAGCCCGAGGGCGTAAGCGCCGAGCCCGAGGCCAAGCAAGCGCCAAGCGTTCACTGCGCCTTGGCGCGGGTGAAGGTGGCCGTGACGCCCACCATTCCCGGCGTGGACAGGGCTTCAATCCGGCCGGTGTCCAGACGGATACGCTCGGCTTGCAAGCTCGCGACCCAGGCAAGCCATTCCGCGAACGCGACGGCGCCGAATACCACCTGCACCTGATTCGCATCCGCGGCATCGATGCGAACCAGCGCGCGGGCGAGCCCGGCGGCCTCTGCGCGGGCCTGAATCAATGTGCGCAAATCGGTTTGTGCCGCGGCCGGGACCGGCATGGCGCGCACGCGCTCGAGTTCTGTCGCGTCCTGGTCGAGGCGGATCGCCTGCGCGCGCAGAACGGACAAAGACGCATCGAGTTGCGTGCGCGCGCGTTGCGCCGATTGCACCAGCCACAGGTACAGCACGGCGGCCACCACTGCCGCGAGGATCGCGATCAGCAGGCGATCCCGCGGCGAGCGCGATTGCCAGATTTTACGCAGCCGCGCGCTCATGACGAACGCACCGTGAGGATTACCGCCGCGCCGGGGCGCGTTGCGGGCGGGGACGCGTCGATGCGCATGCCCGCCTGCAGCAGGCGCGCCACAATGCGGCGCACGCTCGCCTCATCGACGGCGGCAAGCTCGAGCGTCATGCGCCCGCTCTCGTAGGATGCGATGCGCAGCCCGCCCGCCGGCACTTCCTTCAATGCGGCGGCCACCTTCTCGATCATAGGCAGGAAGTCGGCGGCATCGGCAAGGCCCGCGGTGTGGCGCGCCTCGGCGAGCTTGCGCCGCATTTGCAGCGCCGGGTCCGCCACCGCGACCGCATCGGGAAAAGCGGCGCGAAAGTGTGATTCCATGCGCTGACGCAAGCTGCGTTGCTCGCCGGCGAGCCGCGCCCAGTCGACGACCAGCGCCAGCCCGTGCACGGTCAGGGCGATGCCCACCAGCCAGGCCGCCGGCCGCAGGCGCGGCAGGACGCCTGGGAGCAGGCGCCAGCCCCGGCGCTCCTGCGCCAGGCTGACCCCGGCGCCGGGCGGGGCGGTGCGCCAGTCCCAGAGTCCGGCAGGCCGCAGCGTGACCCCGAGCTTGCGTTGCCATGCATCGAAATCGGGGGCGGCATCCGCCGCAGTCCGGGGCGCAGTCACATAGAGCGCGATCGATTTCGGCGCCTCGATGCGCGCCTTCGCTTCGTCGAGCATCAGGCGCAAGGACAGCGGCGGTGATTCCCGATCACCGCAATCGGTCGCCGCGCCCTCGAATTCCCCGGTACGCACGAATCCCTCGCGGCCGTCCCAGGCGAGGCTCCATTCCCCGGCCGACAGCGGCAGCATCAGGGTCTCGCAGTGGATCTCGTACTCGCCGATGCCGGCGGCCTCGAGCGCATCGTGCCAGGCTTTGAGTCCCTGCCTGTCGGCGACCGCGAGCACGTCGTCCTCCGCGGCAGAGCCGAGCCAACTCACCTGGTTGGCGTCGGGATCGCCCAGCGTTTCTTCCTCGACCGCGAAGGCAAGCACCGATCCGGCGCGGCGTCTGGCCGCCTGCGGCAGGCGCGCGCGGGTGATCAGGACTTCTGTCGCGCGAAGCACCAGCTGCACGCGCTCGGCGCGCTGCGGCAATTGCGCCAGCGGGCCCTCTCCGAGGACAGGTTCGCGGCCCTCGCTGACGAGCGCCCATTGGCACTGCCGCGGTGCGTCGCGCGACGAACAGTAGATCCGAAGCAGGCTCATAGGGAAACTCTGGTTAAGAAATTCATATCAGACGCTCACAGGTACTTGCGCCAGAGCACGACGGGCCAGCCGCTGCCCGCGCGCGCGAGCAGCGCCTTGCCGCGCGCTTGCGCGCCGCCGATGGTCACCCGCAGGGTCGCGACGAAATAATCGCTGCTCACGCCGATGTCCCCCGCCGCCGCCGTGACGCCGCGCGGAAGCCGTTTCGAGAAGTCCTCGCTGTCGCGAAAATAGGCCCGGTCGCGCTGCGCCACCAACGCCTGCGCGCTGCCCAGATCGAGACCTTCGATCACCGCGGCAAGCACTTCCGGCGGGGCAGTATTCACATTGACTGCGGTGAACCTCGGCAGCGCGGTCACGTAGGGGTGCAGGCGCGCGCGCACATCGATGTCGAAGCCGCTCACCAGCGCGAGTTCGGCCACGTCGATCAGCAGCCGGTTGGCGCTGAGGTAAGGCGGATCCAGGGCCAGATAATTCTCGTCTTCGGCCCCGCCCTGCGGCTGCGGCAGGCCATCGTCGTCGATCCAGTCGACAAGCGTGAAAGCGAGCGCATCGGGCAAACCCAGTGTCGCGAGCAGGCGCCGGAAATGCGCGAGCTGGGCGACGTTGACCTTTCCTTCCGACACCAGATTGTTGACATTGAACGCGCCCTGCTGATCCTCGATCTGGCCCAATAGCTCGCCGTTTTCAACCGGCAGCGGCGGCAGGCGCAGCGCCCACGGCTCGCCCAGATGATCGACGTTGCTCACGCGGCGATCGTCGGCGAGCACGGCGCGGGCCCAATCCGCCCCTGCCTGCAGCACCGCCCGCGCCTGCACGTGTTCGGCAGTGAGCTCCAACTGACGCGCCCAGGTGCTTTGCGATACCATGATCGCCGCCGCCACCAGCGCGGCAAGCGCCACCACGCTGATGGCGAGCACGATGGCGACGCCGCGCTCCGACGTTCCCGTTGCGGACGTTCTCATGATTGCAATGCGAATATGCGCACGATTTCTTCATTCGAGGCAAGCACGACGCGCAGGCGCACGGCCTGCGGAAGTGGCGGGCCGCCCGGCGCCGCCGGCCATGCATCCACCCAGGCCAGAGCGGGATTCAGATATTGCAGCTCGAAGGTTTTCACTCCGGCCAGAACCGGGTAGCGCAGGGGCGGCGTGCCGGGCGCGACATCGAGGCCCGGCCACAGCCACAGCTCGATTTCCTGCTTCTCGTTCAATTGGTACGCAATCCGCCGCGCGCTGTCCACGCCTTCGGTTGCGGCGAATCGGCTGAATTCCAGGCGCGGTTCAGGCGCCGCAACGGGTTCGCCGCGCATTGCCGGCGCGGTGCCGCCAGCCGCGCGCACCGGACGCGGCGCCGCGAGCTGCACGTCGCGTTCGAAGCGCGCGAAAAAAGCGGCCACGCGCCGCCATTTATCGGTCTCGAGCCTGACGTGCTCGCGCGCGTCGAGCACCGCGCCGAGTCCGCGGTACGACATCAGCGCGAGCAGCGACAATACCAGCAGCGCGGTCAAAAGCTCGATCAGGGTGAAGCCGTGCCGAGCGGCGCCTGCAACCGGCTTCATCTTGCCGGCCCCGGCGTATACACGATGAATCCGGCGAGGTGCGCCAGGGCGTGCGATTCTTCGGCGGTCGCGAACACCCGGACATCAACGCGGCGGAACGACGGGTTGGGCGTGGCGATCACTTCCTCGCGCCAGGCGAAATCGAGGCCGCCCTCGCGTCCGCTGCCGCGCTGTATCCCGAGTGGCAGCCAGTCGCGGCGGGCGCGATGCTCCGCCAGCAGATTCTCGGCGACCCAGCCGGCGAGCAGGCGCGAGCGCAATTCGCCAACGGTGTTGGTGCCCTGGCCTGCCGCGCGCAGCGCCGACATCAGCGCGATCGCCACGATGGCCAGCGCGACCAGTACCTCGATCAGCGTGAATCCCGCCCGCTTAGCGCGGCGCTGCGTCGCCATGGATATTTCCATCTCCCTCGACCGCGCGCACGTCGCCGACCGGAGATCCGGCGACGGCGTAGCGCTCGGTGCCCAGCGACATGCCGATAGTGAAGGCCAGCGACGATCCCTGCGGGGCGAACTCCAGGCGCATGGCGCCCTGCGGTCGCATGTTTTCCACGCGAAAGCCGGAAACCGCCATTTCCTGCGGCAGGGTTCGCGCGCGCAGCAGTTCACTGTCGCGGATTTCAGACCAGGCGGAATCCTCGCCGAGGCGCCAGAAGCGGTAGCCCGATCCATCGGCGGTCCAGGCGATCGATTTGCCGGTGAGTTGCGCCTCGGCGGCGGCGAAATCGAGGAGCTGCGTCAGCCGCTCCGCCTCCAGTCGAAGCAGCGCGCGGTCGTCCGGCCGCGTGATGGTACTGACCAGCCCGAGGAAAAGCCCCATGATCATCAGCACCACCAGCATCTCGACGAGGGTGAAGCCGCGGTGGTTGCGTGCCGCTGAGGGACCGCAAGCCATAACGTCTATAGATTCCATGAGCCGATATCGGCGTCGTTGCTTTCGCCGCCGGGCGCGCCATCGGCGCCGTAGCTGAAAACGTCGATGTCGCCGCGCACCCCGGGATTGAGGTATTGATACGGGCTGCCCCAGGGGTCTTTCGGCAGGCGCTCGATGTACCCGCCCGGCTTCCAGTTGAGCGGGATCGGGGCAGTGGCCGGTTTGACCAGCAGCGCCTGTAATCCTTGTTCAGTGCCGGGGTAGCGCTGATTGTCCAGACGGTAGAGCTTGAGCGCCTGCATCAGGCTCGCGATGTCCTGTTTTGCCGCGATCACCCGCGCTTCGTCGGGGCGGCTGATGATTTTCGGCACCACCAGGGCGGCGAGGATGCCGAGAATGACCACGACCACCATCACCTCGAGCAAGGTGAAACCGCGTTGCCCGCGAAACCCCATCGGCATCAACAAGCCATCCCCGTCAATTGGTTCATTTGCGTTTCGTTAAGCAACGACAGCGCCTCGAAAACAAGAGTTTATATTATATAATGCTTCAAGCTGCATCTGGTCGATTACTGCGCCCGACCTGCACTCCTTACAGCGCGCGAATGACGAATGACGAACAATGCAGGTACTCCCGCTCGGACGACCGGGTCTTGCGCAAACGGCCCTCGTGTCTTTGCTGACGCTTGCCGGCGTGGCGCTGCTGGGATTGGTGCTCGCGTACTGGACCTGGGCGTGGTTTGCCCCGCGCGCGGAACCGCGGGCGGAGGCCGTCGCGGGGGAGACGGGAAGTCTTGCGTCCGCGAGTCGTGTGTTCGGTCGCGTTGAGCGTAGCCAGGGCAGCGCGGCGCCGACCGGGATCGCGATCAAGCTCCTCGGTATCGTAGCGGCCTCGGGCGGCCGGCGTGGTCACGCCGTGGTGCAACTCGACGCGAAACAGATTCTCGCAGTGCACGAGGGGGACGATATCGCTCCCGGCGTGCGCCTCGCCGAAGTGCGTTCCGATCACCTCATCCTGGAACGCGGCGGCTTGCGCGAAACGCTTGCCTGGCCGGAAAAGAAAGGCTCTGCGTCGCCTACTGCGAAAGCAGCGGAATCCGTTGCCGCGCGAGTCGCTGAAGTCGCTGCGCCAAAACCGGCGGAAGTCGCTGCCCCGCCGCGAGCCGCGGAACCCGTGGCCCCGGCGGCGCCGCGGGGCAGGCGCGCGGGCCGGCAAAACGAAAGCGATTAGAATCCGTTATTTTCAGATGATGTGACCATTGCTCAGTCAAAGAGCGCCCAAGGAACACCTATGAAGCACTACTGCTTACGCACCGGTTTTCTGCTGTTTGCAATCCTGGTTTCGAGCGGCGCGCCTTGGGCTGCCGACCCGGCGCCTGCCGAACGTTCGGCCGCCGGTGCGGCGGCGAAGCCGACCGGCCCCGACATGGTCACGCTCAACTTCGTCAACGCCGATATCGAAGGCGTGGTGAAAGCGGTCAGCGAAATCACCGGAAAGAATTTCGTGCTCGATCCGCGCGTCAAGGGCACGATCAATATCGTCTCGGCCAAGCCGATGTCCCGGGCGCTCGTATACGACGTGTTTCTGTCGGCGATGCGCATGCAGGGCTTTGCCGCGGTCGAGGGGCGCGGCCGGGTCGCGATCGTCCCCGAAATCGACGCCAAACTGCATCAAAGCGCCGCGCCGGAGCCGAAGGACGCGCAGCGCGCCGCGGGAGATACCATCCGGACACAGGTGTTCAAGCTGCAGCATGAGTCGGCGCTGCAACTGGTGCCGGTCCTGCGCCCGCTGATCGCATCCAACAACACCATCAATGCCTACGCCAACAACAACACGCTGGTGATCACCGATTACGCGAGCAATCTCGCGCGCATCGAAAAAATCATCGAATCGATCGATCAGCCGGGCGGCTCCGATCCGATCATGATCCCGCTGCGCCATGCATCGGCGGTGGACGTCGCGCAAACGATCAACCGCCTGTTCGCGGAATCGGCGCAGAACCAGGCGTCTCCGGACCAAAGCCTGCGCTTTTCAGTCAGCGTGGACGCGCGCTCGAACAGCATCCTCGCGCGCTCGGGCGAACCGTCGCGGCTGATGCGCGTGCGCCAGCTAGTGGCAATGCTCGATTCGCCCACCAGCGCCGCCGGCAACATTCACGTGGTCTACCTGAAAAACGCCGAAGCGGTGAAACTGGCGGAGATCCTGCGCGCGATCTACGCCGGCGAATCCGGCGCTGCGCAGCCGCGCGCAGCCCAGCCATTGGCCGGATCGCCGCTGGGGCAAGCGCCGGCACAGGCGCCGGCCGGTGGCTCGACACCCGGCATCATCCAGGCCGATGCCGCCACCAACTCGATCATCATCACCGCGCCCGATGCGATCTACAACAATCTGCGCGCCGCGCTGGAGAAACTCGACGTGCGCCGGGCGCAGGTATACGTCGAGGCGCTGATCGCCGAGATCACCGCCGACAAGGCGGCGGAGTTCGGCATCCAGTGGCAGGACCTGGCCGGACTCGGCAAGAGCACCGGGCAGGTGTTCGGTGGCACCAATTTCGGCACGCCGGCGCAGAACATCATCGGCCTTTCCGGCAGTCCGATCGCCGCGGGGCGCGGCCTGAATATCGGCGTGGTCAAAGGCACGATCAAACTTCCCGGTGTCGGCGGCGCGGAGATTCTGAACCTCGGCCTGCTGGTGCGCGCGCTCGAGACGGACGCCAACGCCAACATCCTGTCCACGCCGACGCTGCTGACCCTCGACAACGAGGAGGCGAAAATCGTGATCGGCCAGAACGTCCCGTTCGTCACCGGCTCATACGCGGTTTCCGCCGCGGCCACCACGCCGACGCCGTTCCAGACGGTCGAGCGCAAAGACGTCGGCCTCACCCTGCGAATCCGGCCGCAGATCTCCGAAGGCGGGGCCGTGCGCCTGCAGATTTACCAGGAGGTGTCCAACATTCAGGACAGCACCAATGCGTCCGGCGTGATCACCAACAAGCGCTCGGTCGAATCGACGGTGCTGGTGGACGACGGCCAGATCGTCGTGATCGGCGGCCTGATCCAGGATTCGGTCAAGGACGGTCTGGAGAAGATTCCGGGGCTCGGAGATCTGCCCCTCATCGGCGGCCTGTTCAAGTACAACACGCGTTCGCGTAACAAGACCAACCTGATGGTGTTTCTGCGGCCGACGCTGCTGCGCAGCGCCCAGCGCGCCGATGCACTGTCGAACGACCGCTACGACTACATCCTGGGCGAGCAAGTCAAGGCCAAGCCCGCGGCGAGCATCCTTCCTGATTTCGGAGCGCCCAGTCTGCCGCCGCGCCAGAGCGCAGCACCGGGGGCAACCGACACGCCCGCGATCGCCGCGCCGAAATGAGTTCCAAACCGGCTGTTCCTTACGCCTTTGCCAAGGCGAACGGCGTCGTCGTCACCGCATTGGATGACGGCGTCGCGCAGGTGGCGGTGCGCAGCGGCGCCCACGCGGGCGCGCTCGCCGAAGTGCGCCGCGCGCTGGGCGTACCGCTGCAGGCGCGGCGCATCGGCGCCGACGAGTTCGACGAGCTGGTCTCCGCCCTGTACAACGCCGCCGATGCGGGTGCAGCCGCCCTGGCCGACGACCTCGCGCAGGACATGGATCTGGGCCGGCTGTTGCAGGAAATCCCCAGGATCGAGGATCTGCTCGAAAGCCAGAACGACGCGCCGCTCATCCGGCTGATCAATGCGCTGTTTACGCAGGCCCTGCGCGAGGGCGCCTCCGACATCCACATCGAGCCCTTCGAAACGCGTTCGGTGGTGCGCCTGCGCATCGACGGGACGCTGCGCGACCTGATCGAGCCGGCGCGCGCGCTGCACGGCGCGATCGTCTCGCGCGTCAAGATCATGGCGCAGTTGGACATCGCCGAGAAGCGCCTGCCGCAGGACGGGCGCATCACCCTGCGGGTGGCGGGCAAGCCGATCGACGTGCGCGTGTCGACGATCCCCACCGGGCACGGCGAGCGCGTGGTGCTGCGCCTGCTGGACAAGCAGGCCGGACGGCTCGACCTGTCGCGCCTGGGCATGGACGACGCCACCCTCGCGCACATGGACAAGCTTATCCGCGAGCCGCACGGCATCGTCCTGGTGACCGGCCCGACCGGTTCGGGCAAGACCACGACGCTCTACGCCGCGCTCGCGCGGCTGGATCCGAAAGCGCTCAATATCATGACCGTCGAGGACCCGATCGAGTACGACCTCGACGGCATCAGCCAGACGCAGATCAACACCCGCATCGAAATGAGCTTCGCGCGCGCCCTGCGCACCATCTTGCGCCAGGACCCGGACGTGGTCATGATCGGTGAAATCCGCGATCTGGAGACGGCGCAGATCGCGGTGCAGGCGAGCCTCACCGGCCATCTGGTGTTCGCCACGCTGCACACCAATGACGCGGTCGCCGCCGTCACGCGCTTGGTCGACATGGGCGTGGAGCCTTTTCTGCTCGCTTCCAGCCTGATCGGCGTGGGGGCGCAGCGGCTGGTGCGCCGGCTGTGCATGGACTGCCGCAAGCCGTTTGCCGCCGATGCGGCGCAACTGCAGGCGCTCGGTTTCGCGCCGCGGCCGGGGACTTATTTCACCGCCCAGGGTTGCCCCGCGTGCAACCACTCGGGTTACCGCGGCCGCACCGGCATTTACGAATTGGTGACCGTCGACGACGGCTTGCGCAGGCTGATCCATGACCGCGCTTCTGAACAGTTGCTGCGCGAGTACGTGCTTGCGCACGGCATGCGCTCCTTGCGCGACGACGGCATGCGCTGGGCCGCCGAGGGCGCGATCAGCCTGGAAGAGGTGGTGCGGGTGACGCGCGAATAGCACCGGGTGATGGAAGCATTCCGCTACGAGGCGCTCGACGCGGCCGGGCGCACGGTATCCGGCGTAGTGCAAGCCGATACGCCGCGCCAGGCGCGGACACAGTTGCGCGCGCTGGGCCTGCACCCCACCTCGGTCGATCTGGTACGCGCGCGCGAGCGTGCGCGGCAACCCTGGACACGGGGCATATCGTCGGACGAGCTGAGCCTCGCGACCAGGCAGATGGCGACGCTGCTCGCATCCGGCCTGACCATGGAGCAGTCGCTCAGCGCGCTGATCGAGGAGGCCGCAGCGCCGATGACGCGCGAGGTGCTGGGCGGGGTCAAAGCCGAGATTAGCGCCGGGCTCTCGCTGGCCGCCGCCCTGGGCACCTACGACAAGAGTTTCCCGGATTTCTACCGGGCGCTGGTGCACGGCGGCGAGGAATCGGGCGCGTTGCCGACGGTGTTGCAGCATCTCGCCGATTATCTCGACGCGCGCCAGACGTTGAAGCAAAAAACCAGCCTTGCGCTGCTCTACCCGGTGCTGGTGACCCTGGTCGCGATCAGCATCGTCACCGGCCTCTTGGTGTTTGTCGTGCCGCAGATCGTGCAGGTGTTTCAGCAGTCGCGGCAAAGCCTGCCGCTGCTCACGCGCGCGCTCATCGGACTGTCCGACTTCCTGCGCGCGGCCTGGCCTTATCTCGCGGTCGCCGGCGTCGGCGCCGTGGTTGCCGCGCGCCTGGCGCTGCGCCGCGATGAGCCCAGACGCCGCTGGGACGCGATGTTGCTGCGCGCGCCCTGGTTGGGGCAGTTGATTCGCGGCGTCAACACTTCGCGTTTCGCCAGCACGCTCGCCATTCTCGTGGGCGGCGGCGTGCCCTTGCTCTCCGCGCTCAATTCCGGCGCGCGCGTGATGACCAACATGGTGATGCGGGAGGCCATCGAAGGCGCGATCGAGCGCGTGCGCGAAGGCGAGAGCCTGGCGCGCTCGCTGGGTTCGACGCGCGTG
>Ga0209514_10008332_pt1 | contig 11810 bp, 6 predicted proteins | sample Subgrocontami58m_FD_187452 | JGI IMG/M metagenome (GOLD analysis project Ga0209514, IMG submission 187452) | Subsurface groundwater microbial communities from S. Glens Falls, New York, USA - GMW37 contaminated, 5.8 m (SPAdes) (version 3) | ecosystem: Environmental > Aquatic > Deep subsurface >...
ACCTCGAGCGCCTCACCACCATCGCCTGCTCCGACGACCCGGCCATCCGCCCCAATCCCCCCGGCGCCGCCTTCGACACCATCACCGGCTCCGGCCTCGGCCGCCTCAATAACCGCCCAGGCGCCACCATCCAGTTCACCTTCAAGGACGCCGGCGAGCCCGGCACCAGCGATACCGCCACCATCACCATCAAGGACGCCGCCGGCACCACCGTCCTCACCACCACCGGCCGCCTCACCAACGGCAACCACCAGGCCCACCAGCGGTAGCCCGACGCTCCACCGCGAGCCGGACGACCGGGGAAGCGGCCCAGTCCCCTTCCCCCGGCGTCCGGCCTTGTGCTAAGGTGGCTCCGGCGGGAGGCGCCGAGTGACGATTCGCTCAGATCCCCGAGCACCTATACTCGAGTCGGGCGAACGCCTCGACGAAGACCTTACGGTGCTGGACCACCTCGGAGGCAGCCGCAAGGTAGACATCTACCTTTGCCGCAGCCGGAGCCTCAAGAGGCTCGTGGCCTGCAAGGTGCTGCGGCCGGAGTACTGCATCGACTTCTCATCCCTGGAGGACATCCTCCAGGAAGGAGAGATCCTCATGGATCTGCGCCACCCCAACGTCGTCGAGGGGTACGGCGTGGACCTGGAGGACTATCCACGCATTGTCATGCAGTACCTCCCCGGCCAGACAGTGGCTGCGACCTTCCTGGAGGGCAACTACGCAGCCTTCGACCTCTCCGACATCATCTCCGTCGTCCAGCAGGTCGCCGAGGCCCTGACCTACATTCATGATCGCGGGCTGCTCCACCTGGACGTCAAGCCCTCCAACGTGATCTACCACGAAGGTCACGCCACCCTCATCGACTTCAGTGTAGCCAAACACTACTCACCAGACCGGCCCCTCCGGGACAATGCCGGCACGCGCGTTTACATGGCCCCGGAACAGACCAACCGCCAGGAAGTAGGCCCCTACACAGACGTCTTCGGACTGGGGGTGCTCTTCTATGCACTCCTCACGGGTGGCGTCTTGCCATACGCGGACGAACAGGAGATCATGGATACCGCAGGCAAGACGCGGCGCCGACTCAACTATGAGGTCGCTCCCCCAGCCCCATCCGGCCTGAACTCAGTGGTCCCAGACGCACTTTCAGCCGTCGCTCTGGCCGCTCTCCGGCCAGAGCCTGGTCGACGGTTCCACACCGTCGCCGACTTCACGAAGGCGCTCCTGAACGCCGCCAACAACCTCGCCTAGAGTGCCGCCCACGTTCTCCCCGCAGGGAACGCCGCAGGCGGCCAATCATGCTACCGATCGCCCACCGTCCTTGCCACCAACTACTCGGGAGGTTGCACGAACAACCATGGAGCATGCCAGCCGTGTCGCGGCCACCCCGGTCTTCCTCCCCTTCGCCGCCGCGTTGCTGCCCATTGTCCTGATCTACTCCGCCAACACCTCCTCCGCCTCTCCGGCGCTTCTCGTCCTCCCCATCGCCGTCACCTTCACCGTCGCCGGCATTCTCTGGCTCGTCCTGCGACCCGTGCTCCGAGACCGGCACAAGATCGCCATCGCCATCGCCCTGTTCTATTTCTGGCTGTTCTCCTTCGCCTCCTATGCCTACCTGGTCGATCGGCTCTCCGTTGTGGGCCTAGCTCTGCCGCTTCGCTACCTACTTCTCTCCTGGGGAATCATCTATCTGCTCCTTCTCATCCTTATCGTTAATTCGAGCGCTACATCCCTCGTACTCCTGACCCGGTTACTCAACGGCGCAATGCTTGCTGCCCTCGTCGTCTCCGCGTTCAGCGTCGCTCGGGCTTATCTGCCTTACAGCGGTCCCACGCCGATTGATCCCGGTCTGAGCGTCGGAGCATCCGCATCGGCCTCACAGCCGGACATCTATTACATCATCCTCGACGCCTATGCCAGGCAAGACGTGCTGGCAACCCTTTATGACTACGACAACTCAGAATTCCTCCAGGCGTTGCAGCGCATGGGATTCTACATCGCCGAGGGGAGTCGGGCTAACTACAGTCTCACCCATCTTTCTCTGGCATCTTCCCTCAACATGAGACATCTGCACGACCTAGTCGGTGCCAACGACGACATCTCATGGGCCAGCACTGTGGTTATCGACCTGCTGCAGAAGAACCAAGTCCTTCGGTTCCTGAAAGATCGCAGGTATACCTTCGTTTCCTTTGCCACCGGCTTTTATCCCACAGAGATGCCTCAGGCCGACATTTACCTGGCACCACCGGTGAACCTGACGGACTTCCACGCCGCTCTCTTCAGACAAACCCCTCTCTCAGTTGCATGGAATGCACTCCCAAGAAGCCCCTACGACCTCCACCGAGAACGTGTGTTGTTCGTCCTCGATCGCCTGGCTGATCTCCCCCAGGACCCCCACCCCCTTTTCGTCTTCGCGCATCTGGTGTCTCCCCATCGCCCCTTTGTGTTTGGACCTTATGGAGAGCCCCTGGCCGAGGCCAAGGCCTTCACCCTCGAAGACGCCGTCGGCGATTTCAGCCATGCCGAGTATGTCCGCCGTTACCGAGACCAAGTCGCCTTCCTCAGTCGTCGGCTCCTCCTTACCCTGGAGGCCATTCTGGCCCGCTCCTCCGCTCCACCGATAATCATCGTCCAGAGTGACCACGGCCCACCGTCTCTTACGGACTGGGAGCATCCGGCCAAGACAAACTTCCAGGAACGCATGGCTATCCTCAACGCCCTTTACCTTCCTGGAGAGGGAGCTAAGCGCTTATATCGGGACATGTCGCCGGTCAATACGTTCCGGATCATACTTCAACATTATTACGGTGCCACCATGACTCTTGCACCGGACACCAGCTATTTTTCCACACCACAGGACCCACACAACTTCATGGATGTCACTTTGCGACTAGACCAGTAGCCTCGTGCGGAACCACATTGCCAGGTACTCTCCCGGTGTCCAGCTCTTCTGTGCGAGCTGCTTTATGCTGTTCTTTGAGATCCTCATGATCCGATGGATCTCTGCCGAAGTTCGCCTATTCTCCTACTTCCACAACCTGGTGCTCCTGTTTGCATTCTTGGGCGTTGGCCTCGGCGTGGCCTGCTCGAGATTCCGTCCCAACTCACTGCTCATCTCATACGTGTTGATGGCGGTCCTTGCCATACTGGTCCGGTTGGACCAGTTCAAGGACGTCTCCGATCTCCTCAGCCAGGGTACGCGCTTCCTCATCTGGTGGCAGCCCTCCCCATTACCACTGCGACCTCAGATAAGAGCGCTCATAACCGGATACGCAGGTTTCATCATCGCCATGGGCATGATTACAGTCTTCTTCATTCCCTTCGGCCAGATTCTCGGCAAGCTCTTCGAACAGCACAGGAGCGCCTTGCGAGCGTACGGTCTGAACTTGGCGGGCAGCTTGGTCGGCATCTGGTTGTTCGATCTACTCTCCATCCTCTCACTGCCACCGCCGATCTGGTTTGGGTTGGGCGGGTTGGCTTGCCTTCCGCTGCTAGCCAACAGGCGCCAGGTTTGGGTGGCAGCGCTGCTCGTCGGCCTGGCCTGCCTGGTGCTCCGCGACGAGTCATCGGCGGAACGCTGGACTGTCTGGTCGCCCTACCAGAAGCTCACCGTCGTCCCGGAATCCACCACCATCGATGGCCAACGTGTCCGCTATGGTTACCAGATCCTCGTCAACTCGGTTGGATATATGCAGATCACTAACTACTCACCTGGTTTTGTCCAACGCTTTCCTTCGGCTTTCCCAACGGATGAAGTGCCTTATGATCACTACAACATGCCATATCGGTTCACTGACACCGTAGATGATATTCTTGTGGTCGGTTCCGGTGCCGGTAACGACGTCGCTGCGGCCATCCGAAACGGTGCGCACCGCGTCGACGCAGTGGATATCGATCCGTCAATCATAGAGATAGGCCGGGCATTACATCCAGAATCACCATACGACCAAGCCTCTGTCACAGTTTTCAACGACGACGCCAGGTCTTTCTTTAAGAAGGCGGCCAAGCAGTATGACATGATTGTCTTCGGCCTCCTCGATTCTCACACGCTGTCGTCGAGCTACTCGAACGTACGCCTGGACAACTATGTCTATACGATAGAGAGCTTCAGAGAGGCGAAACGTCTCCTGAAGCCGAGCGGAGTCGTGGTGGTCATGTTTGAGGTCGCCGATGACTTTATCGGTGCTCGCCTTCACCAAGAACTGGCCCTGGTGTTTGGCCAGCGTCCTGTATCCTTCCAGGTACGTTCGGGCTTTCGCGGCTGGGGCGGAACAGGCTTTGTTGTGGGCGACGAAGCGGTCATCGCGACCCGCCTTGCCGCCGACCAGCGACTCATGGCCATCGTGGACAAGAGCAAGGCGACGAGCGAGCGCTGGGCCAACTCGCCAGTACGCCCGGCCACGGACGATTGGCCATACCTGTATCTCGACGGCAGGAGCGTTCCCCTCCTCTACTTTCTGGTGTTGGGCACCCTCGTCCTCTTCTCGATCGGCGGCGTGAGCGTAGCCCTCGGCCGGCGACAGCCCATCAAGTGGCCCTTCTTCTTCCTGGGAGCCGGTTTCTTGCTGTTGGAAGTCCAGAACATCAGCAAGGTCGCGCTCCTCTTCGGAGCCACGTGGACGGTCACCGCCCTGGTCATTTCGGCCATCCTGATCATGCTGTTCGTGGCGAACTTCTATGCGACTCGCGTGCAACCGGCGTCACTTTGGTACTACTATGTGGCTCTGTTCCTGGCTTTCGCGGTCAACCTGGTAGCTCCGATCAGCATCTTGGGAGGCTTGCCGACGTTCCCCAAGGTTCTGCTGGTCGGAGTCTTGGTGGGTCTGCCCATCTTCCTGGGCGGCGTGATCTTCTCTACTTCCTTTGCGGCAACCCATCAGCCTGCCTCTGCTCTGGCGTCCAACCTCTTGGGCGCCATGGTCGGTGGCGTGCTCGAGACCGCGTCCTTTGTGACCGGTATACAATCCCTGCTGATCCTTGCCGCACTCTTGTATCTGGTCTCCTGGCTTGTCCTCAGGACACACACTCTTCGAACCCCGTTATCGGCAGGCTGACGCAGGAGCCACCCAGCAAGGGCGAGTCCGGTGAAGGGACGCCTCATCCCCCTGTTCGCCACCGTCGGGTTGCCAAGCGCCCTCGCCTTTCTCTCGGCAGCCCTGATCTGGCTCTGGCTGGCTCCGTACCCTTGGCCCGTCAATCCATCACCGTACCCATGGCCGACGAATCCGTACGCGTGGTGGGTCAGGTGGCTGGCGGCAGCTCTGGCCCTCGGCCTCATTTCCTTCGCCTCCTCCGAGCTGCCACTCGTTCGTTCGACACGGGCATGGATGGAGCGCCGCGCGCTGCTCCTCGTTGGGGCCGGTATGGCCTTCGTCTTCATTTACGGATGGGCCAGCGCCCTCGTCCGCTTCATATCCTTTGATCCCTTTCCAGGCAGCACAGAGCTGGCCTGGTATGGCAGCCTCTGTTGGAACACCTGGCAAGGACGAATCTACGAATGGATGCTGGGGCATTTCCTGGCGGTCCACGTCAGCCTGGTGCCGGCCCTGCTCCTGCCCCTCTGCCCGCCCGGTGTGGGCATGCCCGGGTATCTCCTGGGGCAGAGTCTCCTCTTCGTGCTCCCAGCCCTGCCCCTTTTTCTTCTCGCTCGCCAACACCTCGCCCCCTTCCCCTCCCTCCTTCTCGCCTGGGCCTATCTCGTCCTGCCCGGGATCTTCAGCCAACACTCGGCCGGGGCAAAAGAGTCCTCGTCTATCGCCTTGCCCCTGGCCTGCGCCTTCCTTTTCTACCGGCAGCAACGCCTCAGGCCCTTCCTCGTGGCCATCACATTGGGAGCACTCGCCATCAAGGAGTACTACGCCCCCGTCTTCGGGCTGTTCGGTCTCCTCGCGTGGCGAGACCGTCGGTCGTTGCCCTGGGTGATCGGCCCGTGGTGGGTTGCCCTTCTCTCTACCACGCTCGCCTATGGAGTTATCCTGCCCTTCTTCCGACAGGCCTTCCCATCTCCTCACGCCGACCCCTATTTCTGGGGCTTCACCAGCTCCTACGGCCACCTGGGTGACTCCCCCCAGGCCATCGTTGGACGGCTCCTGAGTGATCCTGTCGGCCTCCTTGCCGCCGTGCTGGATCGCCCGCAGCTCCTCTTCCTCTATGAGCTCCTGCTGCCCTTTCTCTTCGTGCTGCCCTGGGGCGCCCCGGAGGTCCTCTTTGCGTTGTGGGAGCTGATGATCAGCCTGCCAGCGCGGAGCGACTACGTCCTTCTCCTCGGCGGCGGCCACGCGGCCCTGGCGTCCACCGCCCTCCTGGCGGGCACGATGGGTTCGCTCGGTTGGCTGAGCCGCGCTTCCGGTTCTTCCCAAGCGCTGGTACGATCCCTGGCCGCCGCCGTTCTGGCTCTGTCCGCGGCCTCACCCGTCACCGTCGCCTCAGCGCTGCATCCCATCCACCAGGTGCGCCAGCCCCGAGCAGCTCTGGCCGAGGCCGTTGCCCTCGTGCCGCCCGACGTGCCTGTGGCCGCCCCGCCCGGCGTCCTTCCTCACCTGGTCAACCGGCCCGACGTCTACTACCTCTGGGGCCTGCGCGAGGATCTCGTCAACGCCACCCTGGCGGCGGTCATCTTCTACGAACCACCCGGCCAACTCGCGGAGGACTGGGAGGTGGACCTGTTACGGGCGTTGCGCCAACACGCCTCCTACCGCTTGGCGTATGAGCGGGACGGAGTATCCTTGTTTCTACGCGACAGTCCGGGATCGTGAACAGGCCACATCCGGCCCTCCCCCTGGTCTCAGGTTTCGCCGCCGTTCTGGCCCTAGCGGTGGGCGAGATCGTCGCCCGCCAGATCAACCCCGGCGCCTTCCGGGACCAGCGCATGGGCCGGCGAGGTGGCTGCGGGAGAGCCCACGGTCGCCTGGCTCCCTTCGCCTCCCCCTGCGCGGGGCATCTCCAGGATCCACCGCCTGAGTCCGAACCCAAAACCCGTGTATGAGCTGCTGCCATCCGCGCAGGTCACAGTCCTGGAATCCGATCAGGCAGTGAACAACCGCGTCAATTCTCTGGGTATCAGGGGAGACGAGCGTCCCGAATCCGGCGGCCGTAACTGTACTGTCGGCCGTGACATTCTGTCCGAGGGAAGACGGCGCGTTGTGCGCCGTCGCCACAGTGGGCTACCATTGCAAATGAGCAGAGAAGTCACCCCGCAGTGTTTGGGGAGCGCCCCTCCCTTCTCCAACAGGCATCGGCGCCCGGTGCGAACCACCTCATCTGGAGCGATCGCCCGCGGCGGAGCTCACCCGCCGGGCTGCTACCGTCCTCGCCGCAAGAGCCTCAACAACCCGCGCCACTTGTAACCCACCGGGATGTCCGCACCCAGTAGCCCAGGCACTGTATCGCCCCTAGCGAAGCTTGTCACCCGCACGAGCAGCCAGGCGCATTCACGTCTCGCACTGCTTGTCGTAATCGTCCTGATCGCGCTTCTTTTTCGCGCCCCTTGGATCAACTACGACCTGCCTTACGTGCACCACCCAGACGAACCACAATACGTTGAGACCGCGCTGCGCATCCTCAGGACCGGCGACCTTAATCCCCACGCCTTCTACTATCCCTCTCTATTCTTTTACGTCAATGCTGCCTCGTACGTTCCTTACTATTGGGCTGGGAAACTCCGGGGCGTACTCGAGAGCACGGCTGATATCTCTGGTGCCGCAATGACTACCAGCGCCTCCGGAAAGGCAGCCTTCCCTACCCTCTTCCTCATTGGGCGTTCGCTCAGCGTCCTCTTCAGCACTGCTACCGTGGTGCTCGTCTACTGGATAGGTCGTCAACTCACCCGGAGAACCGCTGTTGGGCTCGTGGCGGCTCTCATGTTGGCCGTCTCACCCATCGCATCCAGGCAAGGTCAGCTCATCACGCCAACTTCGTTGGCCACGTTTCTGGCTACACTTGCCGTTCTCGCATCGCTTCAGCTAGCTCGACGTGGATCAATTGTCGACCACTTTGCTGCAGCGTCTACCGTCGGACTTGCGGCATCAGCCAAGTACAATGTAGGAATCGTGGCTATATCCCTAATCGTTAGTCAATGTCTCATCGTTGACAATAAACGTCCATTATACACTAGTCTCGCGATATCCGCCGCAGTCACGATGATAGCCTACCTGTTCACCAGCCCCTTCTCCATCCTGGACCACGCAACGTTTCTGCAAGGTTTGACACACACGGCCCGCCTCTACTCAACCGGCGCGATAGGCGAAGAAGGTGACACTATTCTGTTCTATGTGAACTTGCTGGTTGGAAAGGAGGGCGGCCTTCTCTTACTGGGCACGACGATTCAGGTTGCTGCCAGCCTAAGGCGTCGTTTGAGCGAGGACTTAATCGTCGCGGCATTTCCAGTGTTGTATCTGGCGCTCATAAGCACGTTCGTGGTCAGGAATGAGCGGACGCTCTTGCCAGCCATACCGTTCTTGTGCATCCTCGCGGCGAAGTTCCTGGTTCCGTGCGTTGAACGCGTTGTGAGAGTCTGGACGACTCGACCCCGTGCGGCCGGGCTGTTCGGGCTCATGGCCGTCGCTGGCCTCGTAGTCTGGCCAGCTTCGCAGGCTGCGCGGGCGACATGGGTGCAGGCTGCTGAGGTGGACACCCACAAGACGGCCCGGCTGTGGATCGCCGAACGTGTACCGCCGGGGTCAAGGATCGCCGTGGAATCATACGCACCGTACATAGAGGGGCATGGATTCTTTGTCCAAGGGTTTGCACACCTGAACGAGCATCCGGTGGAATGGTACGTCGAACTGGGTTTTGATTATCTTGTGTTCTCAGGGAGGGCAATGGGCGTATTCTATGGCGATCGCCAACGGTACGGTGGGGAAGTTGCTAGTTACGAATCGCTTATGGCCGGAACAGAACTTGTGAAGAGCTTCGGTGGAACAGACTACGATGTCCTCGTCCGCAGAGTTCGCAAGGCGGCGATTCCTCCGGAGAAGTGCTGCAAGGGTCTGGACCGCCAATGAGCCAAGGGTGGTCAAGGGGGAACCCTGTCGAAGCCTTCAGTGAGTGGTTGCCTGACTGTGCTGGCGATGCTGTGCCGCGGCGGGCTCGTCGTCGCGATGGCTGCGGGGAGGCCCGGTATTGTGTCCAGTCTGCTGGGCCACGGGCTCGCTCTCGCCTTCGGCGACGAGGGAGAGCGGCGACCCCGGCCCGCTGGAGAAGCGGCAGTCGCGACCTGTTCAAGCTCCCTCCCCTACGAGGGCTGGGCTTCGCCCAGATCCCTTGCTCCTGTCGCGCTGGTGCTCACGACTCCCGCGGCGGCATACATGGTTGAGTGCCAGAACAAGGATGCTCCGTCAAGCTCAACTTTCACCCCAACGACATTCGGTCCTCCTGATGCGAGCCACCCCGGCGTCGGCTCGCTCTTTCGATCCCGAGCGACCCTGGCGGCGGAGGGGAGCCAGCTTGTGGCGGAAGCGCTACTCAACCTGCTGGTGCAGCGATGTCCGCTAACACCAGCGGCTTGAGCGGGTCCCACCCGGCAGGCGTTCCGACAGAGACATCTGCGCGGCGCATGGTCACGAGCGGACTGCGGCGGGCGCTGCCCCTGATCTGCGGCCTCCTCATCTGGCTTTGGCTGGCTCCCGATCCCTGGCCGGTCAACCCGTTCCCCTACGCCTGGCCCCGCAACCCCTATCCCTGGTGGGTCAGGTGGGCACTGGGCCTGCTGGCGATATTAGTCGTCTGGGCTGCCGGCTCGGAGCACCCGGCCCTGCGGACGATCCGGTCCAGGATCGAGCAGCGGGCCATGGTCCTCTTGCTCATCGGCCTGTCGCTGGCGTTCGTCTACGGATGGGCCACCTCCCTGGTCCCGCTCTACACCTTCGACAGCCGCGGCCCGGGGCCCAGCCTGGATCTGGCCCTGTATAGCAGCGTCTGCTGGAACACCTGGGAAGGGCGGCCCTTCCAGAGCATCTGGGGACACTACTTCGCCATCCACGCCAGCTTCGTGCCGGTCATGCTACTGCCCCTCTGCCCGCCTGGCATCGGCATCGCGGGGTACCTCGTGGGACACTCCCTGCTGCTGGTGCTGCCCGCCCTGCCGCTCTTCTGGCTGGCACGCCGGTCCCTTCCCACCTTTCCTGCGCTGCTTCTCGCCTGGGCCTATCTCGTCCTGCCCGGCATCTTCAGCCACGCCACCGAATGGGAGTTAAAAGAGGCACCCCTCATCGCCCTGCCCCTGGCGTGCTGTTTCCTCTTCTACCGCCGAGGCCAGTTCAGGGCCTTCCTTGCCTCCGCGACTTTCGGCCTGGGTATCGTTGAGTACTACGCCCCGGTGTTCGGCTTGTTCGGCCTCGTCGCATGGCGCCAGAGGCGGTCATGGGCCTGGATCATCGCCCCCCTTCTGCTCGCCGTCCTCTGGGCGGGAGTGGCCCAGTGGATTGTCCTCCCGTTCTTCCGCCAGGCCTACCCTCACCCCATCACCGATGCCTTCCAGAGCGGCCTCATCCACTACCGGCACCTGGGTGACTCCCCCTCAGCCATTCTGCAGCGGGTCGTGAGCGATCCGGCCAGCGTGGTCGATCTCCTCACCGATCGTCTCCACCTGGCGTTCCTCTACGAGCTGCTCGCCCCCTTTCTCTTCGTCTTGCCCTGGGCCGCCCCGGAGGCCCTCTTCGCCCTCTGGGATCTGGCGATTGACCTGCCGACGAGCACCTACGACGTTCTCCTGCTTAGCGGGGGCCACGCGGGGCTCGCTTCGACGGCGCTCTTGGCGGGGACGATCGCCTCCCTGAGCCGGCTGACGCGCCGAGGCAACGGCGACGCCCCGGCCATCGTGCGATCCATCGCCGCGGCCGTCCTGGTTCTTGCCGCCGCATCACCGGTCACCGTAGGGTCGGCCATCTACCCTGTCCATCAGCTTCGCCAGCCCCGGCAGGCGTTGGCCGCGGCCGTCGCCCTGGTGCCACCCGATCTGCCCGTTGCCGCTCCGCCGGGCGTCGTTCCCCACCTCGTCAATCGGAGCCGCGCCTACTACCTCTGGGAAAACCCCGACCTCGAGCAGCTCGCCGCCATTCTTTTCGCCCACCGAGGTGACAGAGCCGTGGATGAGTGGGAGATGCAACTGCTCCAGACGGTGCGCGCAGACCCCAAATACCAGCTCGCGTACGACCGCGACGGGGTCCGGCTCTTCCTGAGACGCCCCTGACCCTTTTGCCCGCGTTCCGGGGCTGTGCTAAGGTCGCACAGGCAGGAGGCGCCGAAACGATTCGCGTGCCGTGAGCGCCTGGCTGAACCAGGCCGCCCGAGCGTGCTCGGCGCTCGTGGCAGCGACCGCTGCAGCTCTGCCTTCGGCCCTGGTGGACCTCGCTTTCGCCGCCGTTCGCTTGCTACGGCAATCACCGCGGAAAGGAGAGACGCGCGAGTTCGTGATCGCGTCTGCTGGCACGTCCGGCGACATCGCCGGGGCCCGGCGCCCGTCGCAAGCGCCGGGGGAACGGTCACAACAGGGGAGATGCCCGAGCCGCTGAGAAGCGTACGGATAGCCCGGGTTGCCATGCGGCTCGCCACGGCCACTCTGCCGGCTTTCGCGGCCGCGGTCGTGTGGCTCTCTCTCGGCCCCTACCCCTGGCCGGTGAACCCCTATCCCTACGCCTGGCCGGTGAACCCTTACCCCGGGTGGGTCCGGTGGGTGGCAGCGCTGCTCGCGGGCGCAACCGTGTTGCTGGCCGGATCACAGCTCGGGCCGCCACGCCGACTACGGGCCTGGATGGGGCGTCACGCGGTGGGTCTCATGCTGGGAGGGATGGCGCTTTCCTTCGCTTATGGCTGGGCCA
>Ga0209514_10008333_pt1 | contig 11809 bp, 10 predicted proteins | sample Subgrocontami58m_FD_187452 | JGI IMG/M metagenome (GOLD analysis project Ga0209514, IMG submission 187452) | Subsurface groundwater microbial communities from S. Glens Falls, New York, USA - GMW37 contaminated, 5.8 m (SPAdes) (version 3) | ecosystem: Environmental > Aquatic > Deep subsurface >...
CTCGAGACCCTGAGCGAAGAAGAGCTGTTCTAGACGCTGCGTAACCGATTTTAGGAGTGAGACGATTATGGTTGCCACCAACAGATATCCCACCGAGCCGCTGAAGCTGTGGAAGAAGGCGAAGGAGTTGCGCGAGCAGTATTACATCAATTACGCCAGGGCCCATGAGAAGGGCGGGCTGCGCTGGGCGGGAAGCGCCGGCGCGCTGGATGCGATTCCCACCGCGTTTGGGGATGACGTCTACCCGCTGACCGGCGAGCCCTACGCGGCTTCGATTTCCGCCGATCGCAAGTTTGCCAAGCAATGCATGGATGCGGCGGAGGGAGTGGGTTTTGCGCGAGACCTGTGTTCCTACATGCGCATCTACTGGGGCGCCATGCACCTCAACAAATATCTGTTCGGGGGCGAGTCTCCCAAGCCCGATTTTCTTTTAACGTCCCAGTTTTGCTGCTCCCACAGCAAGTGGTACCAGCATGTGGCGAAGGTCGAAAAGCTGCCCGCCTTTTATGCGGATCTCTCGGTCGGCCTTTACCAGAATCTTACTCCGGAGCGTCTCGATTATGTGGTGAACCAGATGCACGAGGCGATCGAGTACATCGAGAAAGTCACCGGCCGCAGGTGCGACGACGAACGCTTGATCCGGGCGATACAGAACCACATGCGCTCGACCTCGTTGTGGGCCGAGATCTGCGCACTGAACAAGGCCGTGCCGGCGCCGCTCGATGAGAAGACCATATTTTCGCTTTATGCCATAGCGCTGCTCCACGGGTCATCCCAGTGGTCCGCCGACTTCTACGCGGAACTGCTCGACGAGGTGAAGGACCGGGTGGCCCGTGGGATTGCCGCCGTGCCCAACGAGCGCTGCCGAGTGATAACTGATGTCCAGCCCCCCTGGGGCTTTCTCAGGATTTTCCGCTACCTGGAGCAATATGGGGCGGTGTCGGTGGGCTCTCTCTACAGTTTCGGGCTGACGGGCGCCTGGGAGACGAAGCCCGACGGGTCCTGGGACGCGCGCACCACCCCCATGGACAAGGGCGTTGAGATGAAGGACCGGGATACGGCGCTGCGCCTGTACGCCGACTGGACCCTGGCCAAGCCGATTTTGGCCGGATTCTACGATCCGCGTCCGAAGACGGAAATGATGAAGACCATTATCAAGGATTGGAAAGTGGACGGCGTGATGATGCATCTCAACCGCGGTTGCGAGGGACTTTCCCTTGGCATCATGGAGAACCGCCTGGCGCTGGCCAAAGTGGGGATTCCGGTGATGACCTATGAGGGCAACATGGGCGACGATCGGGAGTTCGACGAAGTGCGCACCCAGGCGCGGGTGGACGCCTTCATGGAGCAGCTCGGCCTGCGCAAACTGGCGGCATAGTCGGACTGTGGTTCGCGAGCGCAACTCAAGCGGCCACCCGTAGCTTGGGCTTCGCCGCGCGAAGCCCGAGGGCGGCAAAACTATAGGAGAGTGAAACGATGATTACGGCTGGAATCGATATGGGCTCGCGCAGCATCAAGATTGTGCTGCTGGAGGACATCCAGGTGGAAGGCGCCCCCCAGATCAAGTACGGTCTGAAGAAGCCGTACCTGATGCTGCCGGGGGACCTGGATGCCGACCAGGCCGCCACCATCGCCTTCGACAACGCCTGCCGGGAGGCGGGCGTGGACAAGGGCGGCGTGAAGCGGATCTACACCACGGGGGCGGGGCGCAAGCAGGTGGCGTTCGCCACCGACTCGGTGACCGAGATGACCGCCGGGGCCAAGGGCGCGGTGTACCTGTTTCCCAACGTGAAGACGGTGGTGGACGTAGGGGCGGAGGAAGGGCGGGGCATCAAGGCCGATGCTTCGGGCAAGGCCACCGACTTTGCCGGCAACGAGAAGTGTGCGGCCGGGGCGGGCTCGTTTGCCGAGGCCATGTCGCGGGCGCTGCAGCTCTCCCTCAAGGAGTTCGGGGAGTACTCGCTGCGTTCGGACAAGACGATTCCGATGAACGCCCAGTGCACGGTATTCGCGGAGTCCGAGGTGGTGTCGCTGATTCACTTGAACACGCCCAAGGAAGACATTGCCAAGGCGGTGCTGGACGCGGTGGCAAGCCGCGTGTGCGCCATGGTGCGGCGGGTCGGGATCGAGAAGGATGTAGTGCTGATCGGGGGCATGGTGCACAACGTGGGTTTCGTCGCCTCGCTCAAGCAGGCGATGGACGTGGACGAGCTGCTGCTGCCGGACCACCCGGAATACGTCGCCGCGCTGGGCTGCGCCCTGCTGGCTGCGCAAACGCATTGATACGCAGAACGAAGGAGCGAAGCCATGAACGCAGCAGTGATGCAACAGAACGCGGTCGCGGAGAAGAAAGAATACTGGCGGTGGGAGGAAACCGCCTGGGTCGCCCCGGACAAGGACTGGAGAGCGGCCAAGATCCTGAGCTGCGGCATCGACGTGGGGTCGGTGTCCTCGCAGGCGGTGCTGATGGCCGACGGGGAGCTGTACGGGTATAACTCGATGCGCACCGGCAGTAACAGTCCGGACTCGGCGCGCAACGCGCTCGCCGGGGTGATGGACAAGTGCGGCATGAAGCAGGAGGACATCCACTACGTGGTGGGCACCGGCTACGGGCGGGTGAACGTGCCGTTTGCGCACAGGGCGATCACCGAGATTGCCTGCCACGCGCGGGGCGCCAACTATATGGGCGGCAGCCGGGTGCGCACCATTCTCGACATGGGCGGGCAGGACTGCAAGGCGATCCACTGCGACGAGAAGGGCAAGGTCACCAACTTCCTGATGAACGACAAGTGCGCGGCCGGTACCGGGCGCGGCATGGAGGTGATTTCCGACCTGATGCAGATTCCGATTGCCGAGCTGGGGGCGCGCTCCTTCGAGGTGGACGAGGAGCCTCCGGCGGTGTCCTCGGTGTGCGTGGTGTTCGCCAAGTCCGAGGCGCTGGGCCTGCTGAAGGCGGGCTGGACCAAGAACAAGGTGGTGGCCTCCTACTGCCAGGCGATGGCCGAGCGGGTGGTCTCGCTGATGGAGCGCATCGGCGTGGAGCGCGAGTTCTTCATTACCGGGGGGATTGCCAAGAACCCGGGGGTGGTGAAGCGAATCGAGCGGATCATCGGCATCGAGGCGCTGAAGACCGAGTACGACAGCCAGATTGCCGGGGCGCTCGGCGCGGCGCTGTTCGGCTACACCCTGGTGCAGAAGGGCCAGGCCAAGCAGGGTTGAGCGGCGCACACGGCGAACTGTTTTAGGCGAAAGGAGAGAGTCGGAATGACACAGCAAACCAAGGTGCCGGAAGTACGCCTGGCGCGCAAGCCCGCAATGCGCGTGCTGAAACGGGGGGACCTGGAGACGATCGTGGAGATCGACGAGCTGCTGTTCAAGCAGTCGCGGCGTGACTACTACGAGCGCAAGGTGGCCGCCATGCTGGACGCGGCCCACAACATCAACGCCTCGCTGGTGGCGGAAGTGGACGGCAGAATTGTCGGCTTCATCATGGGCGACGTGTACTTCGGGGAGTTCGGCATTCCCGAGACCACCGGCATCATCGACACCCTGGGCGTGCACCCGCAGCTCCACAACCACGGCATTGCCAGCGAGCTGCTGGAGCAGTTTCTGACGAACATGAAAGCGGTGGGGGTGAACCGGGTGTACACCCTGGTCAACTGGGACGACTTCGGCCTGGAGAAATTCCTCTCCCGGCACAGCTTCGTGCCGTCCAAGCGCATCAACCTGGAATACAAGATACCGTGACCGGGAGATGGGATAAGCAATCAAACCGGGCCTTGCGGGTTTGCTCTGATACCTGAACGCTGATACCTGAACGCTGAGACACGGCTGTTCGACGAACGCTGAGAATTATTGTCTTGACTCAGGAATCCACTTTAATGTAAAACTGCGTCTCCTGCGAAACGTGGGGCGCGCACAAGATGAAGGCCAAGGGCATGATCACCAAGGCCATACCGGTGCTGAAGAAGGACGGGTGATCGGTCAGAAACCCGCTGGTGTGCACGGACACCTATGTTGATGACGGTGAAACCGTCTATGCAGAACCCATCGCGATCGATGATCGGGCTGGGAATATGGCAGTAGAAGTAGAACAAGAACCGTGGAGGGAGACACCGGAGTGAGTAATCGCGAGGATAGCGCGCGCGCCGCCGAGCTGAGGGTGAAGAACGCGCCGCTGCTGCTGGCGAAACTCGCCCGCAAGTCGCCCGACGGCATCGCCTACCGCGCCAAGAAGCGGGGTGTCTATCGGGAGCGCAGTTGGCGTTTCTATGCCGAACAGACGGGGCGATTCGCCCTGGCGCTGCAGAACCTGGGCCTGTCGCGCGGCGACCGCCTGGCGCTCATGGGAGATGCATTCGAGGAATGGGGCATCTGCGACTTGGGCGCACAAGCGCTGGGTGCCATTACCTACGGCATCTATCCCACCGCATCCGCCGCGGAAGTCGAGTACCAATTGGGCAACGGCGGGGCGAAGATCTTCATCGCCGAGAATCAGGAGTACGTGGACAAGGTTCTCGGCGTGCTGGACCGTCTGCCTGGACTGAGGTGGATCATCGTCATCGACAATTCGGCGATGTTCGCTTACCAACTCCCCAAGCTCAAGTCCTACCGCGAGATTCTTGCGGCGGTGGAACCGAAGCAGGAATCCGCGATCTCGGTGCTCGAGTCGCTGGCGCAGAAAATAGGCGCCAAGGATCCGGCATCCATCATTTACACCTCCGGCACCACCGGTCATCCCAAGGGTGCGCTGCTCTCGCACGGCGCGCATCTCGCCGCGGCGAACACGATCGTCGAACATTTCCCGCAACTGCTCGATCCGGATCAGCGCAGCGTCGTCTACTTGCCGCTGTGTCACATCCTGGGCCGCGATCTCGCCATCACTTTTCCGTTGATCTCGGGGGTCGTGCCGCACTACGGCGAAAGTCTGCAGGATTTGCCCCAGACCTTTTTCGAAGTGGCGCCGACATTCCTGATGACCGTGCCGCGCTACTTGCACAAATTCGCCTCGCAACTGCTGATCGGAATTGCCGACTCGTCGCCCTTGAAAAGGTGGGTCTATGCAACGGCCCTGAGTAAAGGTCGCGCCTACGCCAAACGACGCTGGGACGGCGATACCTCCTGGGCGGCGGACCTGGTCTATCGCCTGTGCCACACCGCGGCCTTCCGGCCCATGTTGAACAAGATCGGCTTCGACCAGTTGCGCCTGGTCATTTGCGGCGGTGCGCCGCTGCCGGTCGAAACCGCGGCGCTGTGGCAGATCTACGGCGTCAATGTGGCGGAACTTTACGGCCAGACCGAGACCGCGGGAGGGCTGATCACCGGTCAGCGCGGGATGTTTCCCCGGCCCGGTAACGTCGGCGTACCGAGCGCCGGCTGGGAAGTCCGCCTCTCCGACGAGGGCGAGGTGTTGGTGCGCAGCCAGGACATGTTCGACGGTTATTGGAACGATGCGGAAGCCACGGCGGCGGTGCTCGATGCCGACGGCTGGCTGCATACCGGCGATGTGGGCGAAATGAGCGATGGCTGCTTGCGCCTGGTAGACCGGTCGCGCGATTTCATCGTCACGGACGGCGGCAAAACCATCAGCCCGACCTTCATCGAGAGCATCGTACGGACCAGCCCTTATGTCGCGGAGGTGGTAGTGTTCGGCCATGGGCGCAAATACCTGACCGCCCTCATCGAAATCGAGTACGACGCGGTGTGCCAGTGGGCGCGCAGCAACAACGTCGATTATTCCGGATACACCAACCTGGCGCAGCACGCCGAGGTGGCCAAGTTGCTGCAACGCGACATCGCGTCGGCCAATGAGCAGCTGGCGCGCGCCGAGCAGATCAAGATGTTTCGAGTCCTGCCGAAGATGCTCGATCCCGAAGAGGAGGGCGAACCGGTGACTCCGACGCGCAAGGTCAAGCGCGAGCTGATGTACCAGCGGTTCCACGCACTGATCGAATCGATGTACGACGATTCCGAGACGCGCATGGTGGCGCATGACGCCGGCGGCATCGCGTCGCAGGCGGCGTGATCGCAACAGGGAGAGCAGTCCGAAGCACTTGTAAGCAACACCCGTCAACCTATACCAAAGGAGGAATTAATCATGAATCGTTTGAAAATGATCGCTGCGCTGGCAGCGTTTTCTTTCACCGCTACGCCCTGGGCGCAGGATGCCTATGTCGTCGGGCTGAGCGGCGCCATGACCGGACCCAATGCCGATAGCTATGCGCCCGGCGTTGAAGCGGTACGGCTTTACATCGATCAGTTGAACAAGCGCGGTGGCGTCAACGGCAAGCTGGTCCGATTGATCCTCGGAGACAACCAGGGCGAACCCTCCAAGGCGGCCGCCGACGCGAAGAAGTTCATCACCCAGGACAATGCCGTGTTGCTGGCGAACGTGAGTGTTTCGTCGACCTATGGCCCCATGGTCGCCGAGGCCAAGCGCGCGCGCGTGCCCTTGCTCTTCGCGGGCGGTGCATGCCCGGCGGAAGTGCTGCCGCCAAGCCCCGACGAGCTGCAGTTCTGCTCCATCGGTCCCGGCATGAAGTACGACGCCCAAATGGCGCTGCGCTTCATCAAGGAGCAATCGCGCGAGCCGGTCAAACTGGGGCTGGTGGCCATGGCCATTCCCTTGTCGCGCGCCGGCATCGACTATGCGGAATCCCTGGCGCCGACGTTCGGCATCACGCCGGTGGCCAAGGAACAGATTCCTCCCCCGACCCCGGACTACACTCCCTTCGCCTCGAAGCTCAAAGGGGCCGATCCCAACTGGGTCTACGCATGGGGACCCTGGGTGACCGAGGTGAAGACGTTCGAGGCGCTGCGCAAGCTGGGTTGGACCGGCCGGTACATTGCCGCCGCGCTCAACCCGACGGAGGATGAATTGGCAAGGGTCAAGGACGAGTTTTTCTTTGGTTTCAGCCCGAATGCCATGTTCCTGGAAAACCTGCCGGTGCATCAAGAGATGCGCGACGCGGCGCGCGGCGCCAAACTGACCTATCCGATCACCCAGATGGCCGAAGGTTGGGTCGCCGGAATGGTGATCGAGCAGACCTTGAAGCATGTGGCCTGGCCGCCCACACCCGAAAAGGTGCTGGCTGCGTTGGGCACGCTCAAGGTGGATACCAAGGGATTGCGCGGCGGACCGATCGAATGGAGCAAGACGAACCACTTTCGCAGCAAACAGCATTACCGCATCTATCGATGGGATGCGAAAAAACAGACGGTGGTGCAGGTGCAGGATTGGGTCGCCCTGGACGTGAAGTGATCGCGGCTTGGGAAGCGAGCGGAAATAGCTTATAAAGGTAAACCCCCGGCTTTGCCGGGGGTACTTGATTTGAACAATCGCGGCGATTCCCCTATCGTAAGGTCATGGGTGACAGGGCGACACTAGAAGCGAAATATCAAGCGCCGTCCGCTCGGCTGGATCAGGCGGCATCGCGTCGCGGGCGGTGTGATCGCAACAGGGAGAGCCGTTCGAAGCGCTTGTAAGCAACACTCGTCAACCCATACCAAAGGATGAATTGAGCATGAATCGTTCGAAATTGATCGCTGCGCTGGCAGCGTTTTCTTTTACCGCTACGCCCTGGGCGCAGGATGCCTATGTCGTCGGGCTGAGCGGCGCCGTGACCGGGCCCAATGCCGATGCCTATGCGCCCCCGGTTGAATCGGTACGGCTTTACATCGATCAGTTGAACCAGCGCGGCGGCGTCAACGGCAAGCCGGTCCGATTGATCGTCGGAGACAACCAGGGCGAACCCTCCAAGGCGGCCGCCGACGCGAAGAAGTTGATCGCGCAGGACAATGCCGTGTTGCTGGTGAGCATGAGTGTTTCGTCGGCCTATGGCCCCATGGTCGCCGAGGCCAAGCGCGCGCGCGTGCCGTTGCTCTTCGGGGCCGGTGTATGCCCGGCGGAAGTGCTGCCGCCAAACCCCGACGAGCTGCAGTTCTGCTCCATCGGCTTCGCCATCAAGTACGACGCCGAGATGGCGCTGCGCTTCATCAAGGAGCAATCGCGCGAGCCGGTCAAACTGGGGCTGGTGGCCATGGCCATCCCCGTGTCGCGCGCCGGCATCGACTATGCGGAATCCCGGGCGCCGGCATTCGGCATCACGCCGGTGGCCAAGGAACAGATTCCTCCGGCGACGCCGGACTACACTCCCTACGCCTCGAAGCTCAAAGGGGCCGATCCCAACTGGGTCTACTCATGGGGACCCTGGGTGACCGAGGTGAAGACGTTCGAGGCGCTGCGCAGGCTCGGTTGGACCGGCCGCTACATTACCGCCGCGCAAGAGCCGGCGGAGGATGAATTGGCAAGGGTCAAGGACGAGTCCTTCCATGTCTTCAGCGCGAATGCCATGTTCCTGGAAAACCTGCCGGTGCATCAAGAGATGCGCGACGCGGCACGCGGCGCCAAACTGACCTATCCGATCACCCGGATGGCCGACGGTTGGGTCGCCGGAATGGTGATCGAGCAGACCTTGAAGCATGTGGCCTGGCCGCCCACACCCGAAAAGGTGCTGGCTGCGTTGGACGCTCTCAAGGTGGACACCAAGGGATTGCGCGGCGGACCGATCGAATGGAGCAAGACGAACCACTTCCGCAACAATCAGCATTACCGCGTCTATCGCTGGGATACGAAAAAACAGGCGGCGGCGCGGGTGCAGGATTGGGTCGCCATGGACGTGAAGTGATCGCGGCCTAGTGCTGTAGGTAGGAGGCCGAGGTGCAGCTCGCTGTCAATATCGTGGTGCTAGCCGCCATATACGCCCTGATTTCTTGCGGCTATGTCCTGATTTACCGGGTCAGCCGAGTGCTCAACTTGGCGCATGGCGAGTTGATGCTGGTGGGTGCATATCTGCTGTATTCAACGGCATCCCTCCTCGGCGGGAGCCCGGTCACGGCGGTGGCGATGGCGGCCGTGCTCGGGCTGCTCGTGGGCGTCCTGGTATACGTGTTGCTGATGCGTCGCATGACCGGCGAAATGGTCCTGGCGGCGGTACTCTGTACCATCGCCTTGGGCGTAATGCTGCGCGGCGCCACGGTGCTCATCTGGTCGGCGCAGGTCCGCCATCCGATGGAGGCGTTGGGTTGGAGCAATCCATCCCTCGTACTCATCGGAGACGCGCGGATTTCCCTGATCAGCGCGATTCTGATTGGCGCCACCGCCGTGGTGTATGCGGCCTTGTTCGGCTTCCTCGGCTTCACCCGTTGGGGCATACGGATGCGCGCGGCGGGACAGAACCCGCTGCTCGCCTCGCAGCGCGGCATCCAGTTGCATGGCGTCTACGCCCTGGCCTGGGGACTATCGACGTTTACAGCGGGCCTCGCGGGAATGCTGATCTCTCTCGATTCCGGCCTGGACGGAACGATGACCATGATCGGCCTCAAGGCTTTTCCCGCCGCCCTGGTCGGCGGCTTGGACAGCCTGGCCGGCGCCTTGATCGGCTCGGCCATCATCGCCATCGCCGAAGTGCTGCTAATCCAGTTTGTCAATCCCCTGCTCTCGGACGTCGTGCCTTTCTTTGTGCTGCTGGTGGTACTGGTGATTAGGCCCTGGGGACTGTTCGGTAGCAAGGAAGAACTGGACCGGGTCTAGTGAAGAAGGAACGATAACGTGGCCAACGCCAGCGGCTATTTCCGCACCTCCCTCGGCGAGGATCTTGTCCTGCTCGACACCCGGACGCAGAAGTACAGTTGCGCGATATTCTGCGCCTTGCTGCTGTTCGCGCCCTTCGTCGCCAAGCCGCTGTTCATCGACATCGCCAACCAGGTGTTTCTCACCGCTATCGGCGCTCTGGCCCTGATGCTAGTCACCGGTTTCGCGGGACAGATATCGCTGGGTCATGCCGGTCTGCTGGCCGCGGGCGCGTTTACCGCCGGAATTCTGTTCAAGGAATTCGCCGCGCCGATCTGGGTGACCCTGCCGGCCTCGGCCTGCATCGGCGCGGTACTCGGACTGATCTTCGGGCTTCCCTCCCTGCGCCTGCGCGGCCTCTATCTCGCGGTGAGCACGCTCGGGTTGCACTTCATCGTGGTGTATGTCGGGGGCGAGTACGAGACGAGGCGTGGCTTCTCGACCGGCATCGCCCTCGATCCGCCCAGCATAGGCGGCTGGTCTCTCAGCGATGGACGCGCCTGGTATTTCGTCCTGCTCGCGTTCGCCGCCGGTGCCACGCTCTTCTCCATCAACCTGCTGCGCTCCAAGACGGGTCGTGCCTGGCGCGCGCTAAGAAGCAACGAGACAGTGGCCGAGGCGCTGGGCGTCCATGTCGCGGGCCACAAGCTGCTCGCTTTCGTGATCAGCTCGACCATGACCTCGATGGCCGGCTGTCTGTTCGCCTACTACCGCAGCTTCGTCTCGGTGGAGGCGTTCTCGCTGTTTCTCTCCATCCAGTATGTCGCGATGGTCATCATCGGCGGCCTGGGATCGATCCTCGGCGCGTTGCTCGGCACGGTGTTTGTCGTGCTCCTGCCCTACATCGTCGAATGGGTGACCGCCATCCTTCCCCTGACGGCGAGCATTTCGGGTCTGATATTCGCGATCAATCACACCGTCTTCGGCGTGGTGATGGTGCTGTTTCTGCTGTTCGAACCGCGAGGGCTGGTCGGAATCTGGCAACGCCTTCAAAACTATTTCCTGCTCTGGCCGTTCCGACAGACACCGCTTCCGGGAAGCCGCTGACGTGGATGCGCCCGAAACGCTATTGTCGGTGGAGAAGATCGAGGTCACGTACCACCGGGTGGTGACCGCCGTCCAGGGGGTGAGCATGACCGTCAAGCGCGGCCAGATTGTCGCTCTGCTCGGCAACAACGGGGCCGGCAAGACGACGACGCTGCGCGCGATTTCCGGATTCGTGGGCATGGACGACGCCCGGGTCAGTGAGGGCAGCATTACCTACAAGGGCCAGCGCACCGAGAATCGGCAGCCGCACGAGGTGACGCGCCTGGGCGTAGTTCTCGTGCCCGAGCGTTCCAAGGTGTTCGAGAACCTGAGCGTTGCCGAGAACATTCTCGCCGCTGTTCCCGGCAAGAAGGGCAAGTCGCAGGCGGCCGTCGCCTACGAGTATTTTCCGCAACTGGTCCGGTTGCGCGAGCGGGAAGCGGGATACTTGAGCGGCGGCGAGCGACAGATGCTGGCGATCGCTTCGGCCCTCGTGTGCGCGCCTGAACTGCTGCTGGTGGACGAACTGTCGCTGGGATTGGCCCCGCGGGTTGTCGCCGATCTGATCGAAAGGCTACAGTTGATACGCGGCGAGCTCGGATTGACCATCGTCTTGGTCGAGCAAAACGCCACCGTGGCGCTGGAACTGGCGGATTACGGCTATGTCATGGAAAACGGGCGCATCGTGCTCGACGGCACCGCCGACCGGCTGCGCTCGCACGACGACATCCGCGAGTTCTACCTCGGCCACGTCCAGGGAGAGCGGCGCAACTATCGCGACGTGAAACAGTACCGGCGCAGCCGGAGGTGGTATGGCTGATTCCGAGGCTCTGCGGCTCGATCAGATTACGCTCAAATTCGGTGGCTTGACGGTACTGGAACAGGTTTCCCTCACCGTGGCGCAGGGTGAACTGCTCGCGCTAATCGGGCCGAATGGCGCGGGCAAGACGAGCATCCTCAACTGCATCAGCGGAATCTACCGCATCACCAGCGGCCATATCCGGTTCGGCAGCCGGGACATCACCGATTGCCAGCCACATGAGGTCGCCCGCCTCGGCATCGCGCGCACCTTTCAGCACGCCGAGCTGTTCCCGGACATGACGGTGCTCGAGAACATACTGGTCGGGCGGCACGCCGCGATGCGCACCAACC
>Ga0209514_10008335_pt1 | contig 11804 bp, 14 predicted proteins | sample Subgrocontami58m_FD_187452 | JGI IMG/M metagenome (GOLD analysis project Ga0209514, IMG submission 187452) | Subsurface groundwater microbial communities from S. Glens Falls, New York, USA - GMW37 contaminated, 5.8 m (SPAdes) (version 3) | ecosystem: Environmental > Aquatic > Deep subsurface >...
ACCGGGAGGTTACTGGTGACCACCAGTTGAAGAGGTCGGACAATGCCTAACAGTGTTGAAACAAAAACCCTTGATGAAAAGACCACACCCCGACCCGCCGAAGGCGGGTGCCCGCCCTCTCCGTTAACAGAGAGGGGATCAGGAGGTGGGGTTGTGCAGAAAGGGTCTGTGGAAATAGATGCAGAAAAATGCAAGGGCTGCGGCCTGTGTACTATGGCATGTGCCAGGGGTGTTCTGGCTATGTCGGAGAAATTAAATAGTAAAGGATACACACCGGCAGAAGTGGTAAAACCGGAGCGGTGCACCGGATGCAAACTCTGTGCCCTTATGTGCCCGGACGTGGCTATAAAGGTCTATAGGAAGAAACAGGCGGGATAATATGGCCAACAGAATTTTAATGAAAGGTAACGCAGCCATAGCCGAAGGAGCTATCCTGGCCGGATGTCAGGCGTATTTCGGCTATCCCATCACGCCGCAGAACGAGTTGCTGGAACACATGGCCCGGCGAATGGTTGAAGAGGGGCGGGTCTTTATCCAGACCGAGAGCGAGCTATCTGCCATCAGCATGGTTCTGGGGGCCTCCGCCGCCGGATACCGTGCTATGACCTCCACCTCCAGCCCCGGCTTCAGCCTCCAGCAGGAGGGCATATCCTATATGGCCGGTTCTGAGCTACCCGCCGTAGTTGTCAATGTAATGCGCGGCGGGCCTGGGCTTGGTGGCATTATGGGAGCGCAGGGTGACTACTTCCAGGCCGTAAAAGGCGGCGGGCACGGCGACTACCGCGTGCTGGTTCTAGCGCCGGCCTCGGTGCAGGAGGCGATGGATCTTACCATGTTAGCCTTTGAACTGGCCGATAAATACCGCAATCCCGTGATCGTTTTAGCCGATGGCTATATCGGACAGGTTGCCGAACCTGTAGAGCTTCGGACTCCTTCGCCGGCGCCGCCAGCAAAACCCTGGGCGGTGACGGGAGCTAACGGCCGCAAGAAGAATGTTATCCGTTCCATTCACATTCAGCCGGAGGATCTGGAGAAACATAACCTGCACCTGGCGCAAAAATTTGCGGCAATGGAAGCAGCTGAAGTGCGCTATCAGGGCTGGCATCTGGATGATGCCGAGCTTATCGTCGTAGCCTATGGCAGTGTCAGCCGCGTTGCCCAGACAGCGATAAAGCAGGCGCGAGACAATGGGTATCTAGTTGGTATGCTGCGCCCTATCAGCCTGTTTCCTTTCCCATATAAACAGATTGAAAATCTTCTGGGAAAGGTCAAAGCCTTCCTGGTTCCTGAGCTAAGCCTCGGGCAGATGGTAGAGGATGTGCGCCTGGCAGTGGGTAAGGCAGCCCCCATATTCCAGGTCCACCGTTTGGGAGGGATGGTCTTATCTACCGAGGAAATCTATAAGGCTATAGCTGATGCTGCCCAGGAGGTAGGCTTACGGCCAAAGGATCCGTTGACTCTGGCGATATGAGGTGTTAGCAATGAATACTACCCTTGATAACGAACTAATCGAGACGGTCTTCGAGCGTCCTCGGACTCTAACAGAGACGCCAACCCACTATTGCCCCGGGTGCGGGCATGGCATCATCCACCGCCTGGTAGCTGAGGCCATAGACGACCTTGGACTAAGAGAAAAAACAATCGCCGTAACTTCCATCGGCTGCTCTGTCTTCGCCTATGATTATTTTGACCTGGATGCCATTGAAGCCCCTCACGGCAGAGCGCCGGCGGTGGCTACTGCTATAAAGCGATGCGATCCCACTCGGAATATCTTTACGTATCAGGGAGATGGCGACCTGGCAGCTATCGGCACTGCCGAGATTGTCCATGCCGCCGCCCGCGGAGAGAATATCACCGTTATCTTTGTAAATAATGCCATCTATGGGATGACAGGCGGCCAGTTGGCCCCAACAACACCCCTGGGTATACGCACCACCTCAACCCCCGGCGGACGTGAGTCTGGCCTGTCTGGATACCCTTTCCGTATCAGCGAGATGCTGGCGACCCTTGAGGGTGTCGCCTATATTGCAAGGTATTCCACTCATAGCCCGGCCCAGGTGCTAAAAGCCAAACGAGCTATCAAGCTGGCCTTTGAAGTCCAGCAGGCAAAGCTGGGTCTGTCACTGGTAGAGGTGCTATCGTCCTGTCCCATAAACTGGGGCGTTAACCCGAAGGACTCGCTGGACTGGATAGTGAAAAATATGCTGCCTATCTTCCCGTTGGGGGAGATAAAAATTACTGAGAAGGTAAAAGGCTTGTTAGGTGAGAAGTAAGATGATTGAAGAGATACTGATAGCGGGTTTTGGCGGACAAGGTGTCATCTTCGCCGGACGGCTGCTCAGCGAAGCAGCGATGGCAGACGGCAAGCAGGTAGCCTGCTCGGTTTCCTATGGCCCGGAGATGCGGGGAGGCACGGCTAATTCCAGCGTCATCATCTCCGACGAACCGATTGGCTCTCTCGTCGTAAGCCGCCCAACTATCGCTATTATTATGAATGAGCCGTCCATGACAAAGTTCGAGCCTCAAGTAAGAAGCGGGGGGCTATTGATCGTTAACCAGACCCTTGTCTCCTCTAAATCCGGGAGAGAAGATGTAGATGCTATTTATATTCCGGCTACCGAGCTGGCTACCAAAGCAGGTAACAAGGCAGTAGCCAACCTGATTCTACTTGGCGCTCTGGTGGCAATAAAGCCAGTATTGTCAGCTTCAAGCCTCGTTTCAGCTTTGAAAATAATACTGACAAAAGAGCACCCCGGCCTTTTAGCATTAAACGAGAAGGCACTGGATATTGGATTGGGCAGGGGTAACTCCGTGGAGTTAGTACCTGCCGGTTCAGGAGGTGAGAAAAATGGTCAATACAAAGACTAACGAAAGCAAAATAAGCATATTTGACCAACTGGCGCCCCTTGACCAGGAGCAACTGACATTCTTCCAACATGCACCCTCCCGGCTGAAAGCGATTGTCGCCATTGACAATACCACTCTGGGGCCTGCAGTCGGTGGTGTCCGGATGTTCCCGTATCCAACGGAAAGGGAGGCTATTCTGGACGTCCTGCGGCTGGCCAGAGCAATGACCTATAAGGCAGCAATAGCCGGCCTTAATTTCGGAGGGGGCAAGGCGGTAATCATCGGCGACCCGCGACGCGATAAGAGTGAGGAGCTTTTCCGGGCTTTCGGGCGCTTTGTCCACTCCCTCGGCGGACGATATATCACCTCAACAGATGTAGGTATCACGATAGATGACCTTCTCATCATCCGCCAGGAGACACCTTTTGTCACCGGGCTGCCTGTAGACCTGGGGGGCGGAGGGGATACCTCAGTAGCAACAGCGACTGGAGTGTGGAAAGGGATGAAGGTGTTTGCTAAGGAGGTTTTCGGCACCGATTCTCTATCAGGGTTACGGATAGTGGTTCAGGGAGTGGGTAAGGTGGGCCATAGCCTGCTGCCTCATCTGGTAGAGGAAGGCGCCAAAATATATATCACAGACTCGGATGAAGAACGTTTAAAAGCCGTAAGCAAGGAGTTCCCAGTAACGGTTTTATTACCCGAGGCAGTCTTTAGCGTCGAATGCGACATCTTTTCTCCCAATGCTATGGGAGCGGTCTTAAATGATGAGACCATCCCGGCCCTGCGTTGTCCCATCGTAGCCGGGGCGGCCAATAACCAACTAGCAGAGCCGAAGCATGGTTACATGCTTCAAAAAAGAAATATATGGTATGCTCCGGACTATGTAATCAACTCCGGCGGGCTTATCAACGTGTGTGATGAGCTTCAAGGCTACAGCCAGCAGCGGGCATGGCGGCAGATTGAAAAAATCGCTGAGACACTGACCCGGATTATCGCCTTCTCCAAGGAGAAAGGAATGCCGACCTCCGAGGCTGCCGACTGGATGGCCCAGAAACGCATTAAGATTATGAGAGAAGTCCAGCGCATCTATGTCCCGACACACGCAGCCCCAACCCCGCAGAGCAAGGGGCTGGTGTAGGGATCTGGGGTTATAGATTATCATTTAGACTATCAACCACAACCCGTAAGGGCATCCCGACAATCGGGACCGTGCCCTCGTTCCCCCTATGCTTTTAGCAAGCTTCTTTCCGTGGCGTAATCCCAATCTGCGAACTACCTGGAATGTTTATGTGCCCCACAGCAAGGGTTATGCCCCAAATGTGGGTTGCACTGTACCGCTGTTCACTAAGAAACTATCTTAAAAAGGCGAGGTGCCGTTGCCGCGACAGCAACCGCACGCCGCTGCGCGCGTTATTTGGCGCGCCCGACAAGGAGATATCTTACCTTTGGGTGGCCGTCGCCGTCCCCGGAGCGTTGCCGAATTACATTGAAAGTACTGGCCCGCTGCTCCATTGTCAGTTACGCGCAGTGAAGAACGCCACGTAGCGGCGTGGCGCTCCAGAGGAGGAGGCCACGGGATACATTCGGACACTGAGTGAAATGCTGCCCAGGTAAGGCTCACGAAATGTTTTTGTCTGCCCGGTGCTGGCCATGCTGTCATCGAGGGGGCAGCGGTGAAGAAATTCGTCGTTGCCGTGGACCAGACTGCACAGTGATGCGCCGGTGATAGCCTGAAGCGACTTATTCACCAGGTGAGAGAAGCTACTGTTGGCCCGGAGCACTTGTTTGCTCTCATCTATCAGCACTACTGCATTGGGAACGGAGTCAAATGTAGTCTCAAGTTCCTCTTTCGCCTGTTCGATTGCGAATAATAGTCTGGCTCTTTGCAGCGGTATGGCACAAATACCGGCAAAGGATTCCAGGAAAAGCCTGTCCTCGTCGAAAGCGTTTGGCCGGATAGAGTAAAAGCAAAGGACGCCGATCGCCCGGCCTTCTGCTTTCAATGGTATTCCAATGCATGAGCGCATCCCTATCGCTACGAGGGCCGGGCCCGCCTGCCCGCCAGCCAGAGCATCCGGCAGGTATTGGGTTTGGCCATTCTTCAGGACGGTCTCTGTCAAGGGGTCATGCCGATGATAGGAAACATCAAAGGGCTGTATGCCGTTGAATCTATCAAGATGCTCGCCTGGAGTGCCGTCGGAGTTAACCAGGGTAAGGCAGGCATATTCAGCGCCCACCTCTTGTTGGACGAGGCCCAGCAATTCTCTGCCCAGTTCGATGGGGCCCGGAGACCCCTGGGCCAGAGTCATCGCCACGCTCAGGCGGGCTAGCCGTTCCTTTTGGTGCGCGATACCCTCTTGGAGACTGGCCTTTTCGTTGAGTACCTGGACGCTGAGATCAACGACTGCTTTCACTTCTCGGTCTTTTTGCTCCAGCCGGCGCCTCTGCAGGTTTATGGTTAGCCAGCCCCTCGTGACGACAAACACTAGCGAAAGGTAGAGAAGTATGAAGCCAGATGTTACAACCAGAGTGGTGAGGCGCTGCTGGTCCTGTATGAATCGGGCGAACGGCGCGTAATACTGGTAGATTTCCAGCGAGCCGATGGGTGACGTCTGCCCCTCAAACCTTATGGGGGCATATACCTCTACTAGGGTGCCCAAGAGTCGTTCTCGGGCGTTCTCCGCAGCCTTTGGAACAGAGATGTCGCCTCCGAGACCGCCGGCAAGGGCTTGCTTCAGCGCCGGCTTAATTGGGAACGCCTCACCTATTTGGCTCTGGTCTGTGGAGTAGACGACCATGCCCTGCCGGTTCCATATTTTGACCCGCGCAACGCGGGTGGATACGACACTGTCCTGGACGAATCTATCAAACTCATCGTACCGAGTTCCCTTCATACCTTGGGCCATGTCTTCCAGGGTGAGGCGATTCGTCACGCGGAGGGCCAGGGTGTCTTGGGCTTCTTCTGCGGCTTCGGCGAGCACATTGGCGCGCACGCTGGCTGAGAGCACCAGTAGGAGCACGGCGCCGATGACCGCCATAACGAAAAGGCTCAACAGAGAAAACTGCCACACCAGGTTCTGACGTAGTCGATTCCACATAGTGCCTCCCACTTATCCGTCTTCGAGTCGCCGGGGGCGGGCCTGGCAAGCAAGCAAGAAAGCCCACGCCCGCGGCTGCTGACTTAAACATTAGCAACATTCTAGGGCCTAGTCGGTAACCTTATCAAGATGGCCTACTATCAAAGGAGTGAGCGGGTCCTGGCACGGCCAAGAAGAACGTGGCAACTATCACAACGAACGTTATCATGGCCAGCTCTCTTTATCATAGAAAACTCTTATCTTCTCCATGTGCCATGCCCTTACTTATAGTCTGGCGAATCCTCCAACACCTCAAAGCCAGTCCCCCTGTCCACGCCCAGGGCATCGAAGAGATTCGGCTCGCTGCACAACAGTATGGCCGGCTTCTTGGTGTCTGAATTAAAGTGCTGGTGGACGGTGCCGGTTTGCGACAGAGGAAGGAAGATAGCATCGTACTGTTCCCAATCGTGCTTGACACCGTCAATAATGGTATAGCCACGCCCCTCGAGGACGATATGTATTTGCCCTCCCTGCGTCTTCAGCTTCCCGGAGCAGCCGCCCGGGGGAATCTCCTGCGTCCATACCAGTTGTGTTCGTATGGCGGTGTTCTTCATACTGGGATGCAGATACCATCGGTACAAGCCCATGCGGTTTCTTTCCAATGGTAGTTTCTCCCCATCCACAACCATAGAGGAATGTTTCACATTATCCCGGTACTCATCCCGTTTCCTGAGAAGCTCATCGAACAGGTTAACGGTTCCGGGTTCTATGTTTTCTTTTTTTATTTTTGCCATATTCATTCCTTCGAAAATACCCTTTAGTCTCCTCGCCCTCTAAGGGAGAGGGTAGGGAGAGGGTGATAAACAAAGACTTTGTTAATAATTCCCCTCTCTCTAAATCTCTCCCCATAGGGGCGAGAGGTTTATAAACTATTTTCGTGCTTCGTGGTGGCCTTGTAAAGGCCGTGATGGATTCTCCCGAAAATACCCTTCCACTCGTCTTTGCGAGGAGCTTGGCGACGAAGCAATCTCCACTTCTTAATGAGAAACCAGCCTAAAAGTCATGAGATTGCTTCGCTGCGCTCGCAATGACGGGCTATAATTATCTTTCCGAAAATAGACATATTTTTAAGAAACATACCCTATGCCCCTGACTTCTCCGAAGCGGAGTCTACTCCGTTCCGAGAGTCTCGCAAAGCGGACAGTCTGGGGTACGATAAAAAAACACCAACACCTCCCTGAGATTCTTCACTTCGTTCCAGAATGACAGGCCAGTCTATTTTTTACCCGCGTAGTCAGGGTGCACTTTGTTCTGTTCGGTAGTATTGGCCAGGAAATCCAGAAGGGGATACCATCTTATAGCTATCCAGCGGGCCGGTTCATCGGGGTTGTCGCTAAAGTGCTGGTGTTCAACACCTCCGGGTTTTATAGGCAGCAGCAACAGGTCTCCCTTTTTCCAGTTATATCTGACGCCATCCACCACCGAATACCCTGTGCCTTCAACAACATAGATAGGCAGCCCCCCCTGGTGGGTATGTTTGCCTGAATGTTTTTTAATATGGTGCATGAACGCGAGCCAGAAGGGGGCAGCTACGTCTTGTGGGTGCAGAGGGTCCGCGTATCTTTTAATAATTGCCTGCTTGTTTTGCTCCCACGCAATCTCGCTGAACTTAACCACGCGTTTCCCGTTTTTGTACCCCTCAATCATCTTTTTCCAGCGTGCCCTCATAGCATCATAATGGTCAAGCTGGGGTTCAGGTTCCTTTGTGCGTTCAACTTGCCGTTCCACGACAATGTTCTCCTTTCCCACAATCCATGATTGTACCCCCCGATGTATTGGGGGGCACGGGGTTTTTATATCTATACCCCAGACTTCTCCGAAGCGGAGTCTACTCCGTTCCGAGAGTCTCGCAAAGCGGACAGTCTGGGGTACTGGAAAAACCTCAAAGGTTTACGACATGATGCCCTTTATTCAAATACAGACGAAGCCCGAAATCCACGGATTATGGCTTTCTATCGAGACTTTCCCTTTTGTTACATCCGGGCCAGCCCTGCCGGTTACCGTCCCCAGAGTTTATTTAAGTATTGCTGCTGTTGGAGTTTAGCGGCTGTATCGGTGTCCGCGCTGGTTACGACGATGGGGCGCCTGGGTGTAACCTGGGAAGCCTTGGGAAGGGAACTGGGTACATCCTTGCGGGCCGAAGTTACGCTGGCAGCCTTGGAATAAACAGTTTGTCCCTCCTGGGAGATGAGCCAGTTCATAAAGAGCTTGGCAGCATTGGGGTGAGGTCCTCCACCAAAGGCAGTGACTACAATTGCAGTCAATACTGTGCCATCGTTGAGCCCTACGGCCTTTATTGGCGCCCCCTGGGAGACAAAGGAGCCAAATTCCGAGCTTGTCACCGTTATCATGAAGGAGCGTTCACCTCTGGCCAGTATACCGGCTGCATCCGGAGCGCTGAGAGCGAACCTTATGTCCTGCTTATAAAGTGACTTAATGAACTCCTCATCTATCACCTTCTCCCGCATAAGAGTGACAAAGGTGTTAAGTAGACCGGCGCCCGTCGTCGGGTCGGCTACCGTCATTTTACCTTTCCACTTGGGATCCAGAAGGTCTTTCCAAACGGCAGGCTCTTCTCCCGGCTTGACCAGATTGGTGTTTACATACGAACTATAGGTAGAGAAGTTGAAGGTGATAAGATGCTTATCCTGCGGGTCGGTAGCCAGAACATCGGCAACCCACACATCCTTTTCCCGCAATGCAGGGAGTTCACCAGATATATTTATTGTAAAACCCTGTTCTTTCATGTTCTTGGCATTCGTGGGGCTGTTATCAGACATGTCCGCCATGATACTCCCCATTCGTTTTTCAGTTTTAAGCCGCTCAATGAACGCAGACCCTCGCCCTGTGATGATTTCTACTTGAATACCGTATCGTTCTCTAAAAGCCTGGCTCACGGCCAGTCCAACATCGCCCACAAAGTTATAGGAATAAATGGTCAGCCTGCCTTCTTTTTGAGCGGCCTCCACTACCTTAGCCCAGGCAGCATCCTCTGGAGAAATGGGAAGCGGGAGGTTGGATGTGGGAGCAGCAGCCCGGGTTGCTTGCGAAGGGGTTGGCGCCGGCGCAGGGGAGATTTGAGGAGCGCAGGCAGCTAACAGGAGAAGAAACACTATCGACAACATTAAGATTTTCCTCATATGGCGCCTCCTAATTTTATTTAATACAAGCGTTTGTCATTTGCCCATATTTTTTAAGTTTCGATGTTGCCTTATTTATATTGGACTAAATGATAGTTCGCTGCGTCATGGCTGTCAATACCCCGAAAAGCGGTGAGTTTTTATCATTAATAAATCAGGGGCAAAGTATACCGTGGTCCTACCTGAGAGGTAGTTTGGACTCTATTATAATCCGCATCTCTTTAGCTGTGATTTTTGGTCCCACATCCAAAGATAGTACAGGCACACACTGAGCATGGTAGTGATTCAGTAAAGGAGATGTCCTTTCCCTGAATACGTTAATTCGTTGCGCAACCTCTTCCAGGGTATCATCTGCCCGCCCCTCCCTGTCACCACCGGTATTCAGTCGAATCCTTTCCCACACTACTACAGGCGCGCATTCAAGGCTAACAACTGCTTGCATATTTACATCAAATTTCATGGCCTCAGCCTGCCCGACATGCCGCGGCAAGCCGTTAAGGATAATAAGTGTATCTTTAGTGGCATTATGTTTCAACATGTGGTTAAAGAGCAGTTTTCTGGCGATAGGGAAATGCTCGTTTTCCAGTAGCAAGCCTTTGTTTAGGGCCTTCTCAACCACCTGGAACTCACTCTCAGTTAACAATCCGACTGGATTGCCGGCTGCAGCTCTTAAAGCATTGCCGAAATCAAAGTGTACACACGGTCTTCCGCAAATCCCTTCTGCCTCCAGATGTTGCCCAAGAGGAGTTTTGCCCGAACCGGTAGGTCCAACTAACAGGATAGCTTTCAAGAGCCTATCACTCATGTCTCCCGATTTCCCCCGAAAATAACGGTCCAATTTTCCTCTCCCTCGATGGGAGAGGAACGGAAAGGTGTCCGATGATGTCCAGACTTAGCGGGACTCATCGAGACTCCGCAAAGGTGAAACACTTTCGGAGAGGGTGATGAAAATCTAATTCTACTCAAGATCTTACCCCTTTAATTCTCTCCCCAAAGGGGCGAGAGAATTTGCAAGCTATTTTCATGCTTCATGTTGCCCCCTGCAACCGGGCATGAGGGATTCCCTCGAGTATAATACCGTCAAACGTTTTCGACTCGTTTTCTTTGCATAACTATATCCGGGCAATTTATTGGAGAAGCTTGAGGAGGTCGGCGGGTTTATCAATCAAGACTTTTGCCCCACCTTTCAGAAGTTCTTTTGATGTGCGGAAACCCCACGTCGCACCCACCGGGTACATTCCGGCGCTAATTGCTGTTTTCATATCCACATCCGAGTCCCCAACATACAGGAACTCGCCCGGTTTTAGACTCAGTCGCTTTGCTATATCAAGGGCAGCGGTTGGCGATGGCTTTTTAGGCACATCGGGTAAAGCCCCGGCTACAATTTGAAACCGCCATAGAGACAAGAGTCTCGAAGCCATTAGCTCTGTGAAGTCATGGGGCTTGTTGGATAGTATAGACATACTGATACCCAATGCAGCAAGGGTATCCAACAACTCCGGAACACCTTCGTATGGACGGGTATTATCCGACCAATGTATGGCATATTCCTCGCCCATGCGAGCGATTAATTTATCTACTGTGACCCTGTCCCGGTGAGTTTCCGGAAGCGCCCGGATAGCTAAGACCTCCCGGCCATCGCCAATGAAGTACTTATAGACTTCGACTCTGTGTTGGGGAAAGTCAAAATAGCCCAACGCTTTATTCGTTGAGTCAGCTATATCCTGGAGGGTGTCTAAGAGCGTCCCATCGAGGTCGAACAGCACGGCTTTATAAGTCATTCCGTATCCTCCGGGCTTTCCCTGGCCTCGATTATATGTTTAGCCTCGTCGGCAAACTCCTCTGGCACAAGTATTTTAACTTGACCCAGGCCATCTACAGTGAGGCCAAACACCCTGCCGACACTCTCCCATTTGAGTAAAACAGGGATTCCCTCGCTTTCCAGATGGGACTTGAGGATGTTGGCAACAACTTCACCCTGCACAACAGATATGACGACAAATTCTGACTTTGAATTTTTCAATTTATATACTCAAATAATAAGAGCTGATTTATTAAACCAAATTTTCCTACCAGTACTTCACCAATTCCGTCAACGGTTTTCGCTTCCTGGGCCTCGGTGGGTCGTTAGGGTAGCCGAGAGGGGTAAATGCTATTGGTTCGACCCCGCTGGGTAGAGCTAATACCGAACGTGCTATTGCCGGGTCGAAATTGGCGATCCAGCACGTGCCCAGGCCCATCGCCGTAGCCGCCAGGACCAGGTGATCCATAGCTATCGCCACATCCACATCACAATAATTCTTGCCATCCATTCGCACCCAGGCTTGAGCAGGAATCCCACAGGCGCAGATTACCACCGGCGCCTGCGCAAACCACGCCCTGTCATAGAGCCGCCTCAGTTCCGCTTCTTTACCAGCTGTGCGGAGAACCAGGAACTGGAAGGGTTGCTTATTGGCCGCCGTGGGCGCTAATCGCGCCGCCTCGAGGATTTGCTCAAGTTTTTTCTCCTCGATAGGGTCAGGTTTGTATGCCCGAACGCTATACCGTTTCTGGACCAGCTCTAAAAACTCCACAGTGCCTCCCATTTGATCATATTTCTTCCAATGACGGGGTTAGATGCAGGTATATGTTATTACGGTGTCAGCTTATTATCTCAATAACTTCCTCAACGGGCCGCCTG
>Ga0209514_10008337_pt1 | contig 11803 bp, 10 predicted proteins | sample Subgrocontami58m_FD_187452 | JGI IMG/M metagenome (GOLD analysis project Ga0209514, IMG submission 187452) | Subsurface groundwater microbial communities from S. Glens Falls, New York, USA - GMW37 contaminated, 5.8 m (SPAdes) (version 3) | ecosystem: Environmental > Aquatic > Deep subsurface >...
CCGGGATAGTGCGGCCTCCTCCGGATTTGGCGGCGGTATGTTATTTTCGATCTGACAAGCGATGACACAAGCCTGGCAGGCCGTGCACTTATCCAGATCTATCACCATTCCCCATCTGATCATGCCATCCTCCCTATGCCTTGTACACTTTGACCCTGGTCTTATCCATCAGGGGTTCACCCGTGAAGGGTTCCGTATAATGAGTCAGTAATCGGCCGGCGTTTTCCCCAATCCCGTTTGCCCAGCGGCCGACGGCCCGGTGTCCCAGCCCCAGGGGGACATTGACCACCTGCGGCATGGCTCCGGGCGTCAATTTGGCCCGGCATTTAATCTTGTCCCGGGGAGATTCCACCCAAACCCAGTCACCATTCTTGATGCCCATTTCCTCCGCCCGGCGGGGATTGATCTCCACCCAGGAATTCCACGTTTCCTGGCTGTGATAGCTGCTGATATCCTGTAAGTACGGATCATTGCTATGCAGCAAGCCGGCAAAGACCAACGGTTGATATACTTTCAGGTGGAAGGGATAATTCTTCCCGCTTTCCGGCGATGAATTCATTTTTGCTTCCCAGTGCGGCAGAAATAACTCATCTCCTTTAGCCTCGAGGCCGATGGCTTTACGTGCCCGCTGGTTAGATGCTCCCGCAAGACCCTGTTTTTCCATATGCCGGCTCAGGATCTGGGAATAAAATTCAAATTTTCTCGAGGGGGTCTGGAATACCCTGGACCACTCTTCATAGGAATAAGCCGGGTCCCACCACCCGCCTTTTTCCTGCATTCCGGTCCAGAATTCCTCGAAGTTCTTGTAGCCGGGGGCGCTCCAGCCCCGTCTTACCAACTCCCGCAGCAGGACTTCATCGAGCTCGGGGGCAAAGAGGTCGCCTTTACCCAAGTCATAGAGGCTCTTCATGGCCGCGGATACCGCTTCCTGAGAATCTTTCCAGGGAAACGCCTTGGCCGCATGACTCCCCATCCCCTTGGCTAACGCTATAATTACGTCCCCCGTATTCCTCGTATTATGGCGGGGCGCCACTACCGGCCGGCTGAGCCCAACCACCGAATATCCCTGAAAGGTGGATGTGAAATTGCTTTGCCATTTCTCCAGGTAGGTATGGTCGGGTAAAACGAGATCGGCGTTTTGCGTCGTCTCATCCATATAGGGTGAAAAACTTACGATATAAGGGATCTTAGTGATGGCCTCGGCAAAACCGCTGATATGCCGGCCGAAATATAAGGGATTGCAGTTATTAAGAAACAAGGTACTGAGTTTATATGGTTTTCCCTGCATGATCCTTTCGGCTAAGTGGGAAAGAGAATTATTGCCCATCGGGAAGGCGCTGTTCTCGCCGCCGGCCAGAGGTGACATCTGCAGGCCTTTGCGCGCCGTATCATCGATTTCCTGCGCCGCCAGCACGGGGACCGCGGGATTTTTTACGGTCAGGACGCCGCCCGGTTTGTCGATATTTCCCACCAGGGCATTCAGTGCATGGACCGCCATCTGCTGGTAAATGTCTCCCCGGGCCCCAATCGCCAGGGACGGTCCCTGCGTCGCAAATTCTTTGGCCACTCTCAAGATGGATTCTACGGGAATACCGGTAATCTCCGCAACTTGAGCGGGAGAATAATTCTGCAACACCAGGGTCTTATAACCTTGATGCGCCGTGCCGGACGGGTCTTGCCAGTCTTCAAAGCCAAAGGTATTTTCCGCGACAAAATTCTTATCGTACAACCCCTCCTTAATGATAAAGTTTGCCATCCCCAGGGCCAGAACACCTCCGGTCCCCGGATTTACAGGTATCCACTCATCCGCTTTGGCGGCTGTCGTCGAATAACGGGACTCCACTTGCAGGACCTTGCCTCGCGAGACCTTTCCTCGCCGCAGGTAGCCATAGGACTTCAGAACCTGGACAGGAGACCAGAACGATTGCAGCAGGTCGGCGTCGAACGATATGATGTAATTGGCCATTTCCATATCGTAAACGACGCTGTCTTTGAGGCCTTGCATGAGATAAAAGGCGTCCAGGCTGCCGCGGTCCAGGCCGGCGGGCATGCTGATGTAATTCGGTGAACCAATCTGGCGGAAGAGTCTTTCCCAGAGTGTCTTGATCAGGCCGTCGTCGTCGCCATCGATGATGGCCAGCTCATAGGGGGTCTTCCGGGCCCTGATTTCCTGGAGCCGCCCGGCCACAAGCTTGATCGCCTCGTCCCAGGAAATTTCCTGCCACTTGCCGGCCCCCCGCTCACCGCTCCTTTTCAGAGGACCTTTGATCCGGTCCGGATCATTCAGGGTCATCAGACCGGCCTGACCTTTGGGACATAACTTGCCCCGGTTGACGGGGTGGAGAGGGTTACCTTCGATCTTGACAGGCCGGTCACCGACCATTCTCACGCGGATACCGCAGCCGCCGGGGCACTGCCGGCAGACTGATATGGCCCAGCTTGCCGGTCCGCCGGGGACTTCGACCCAGTCTTCTCCCCAAGTCAGCCGAAAGGCCTTGACGGCAAAGTCCGGAGCAAACGCCAGGGCGCCGCCACCGGCAGCGACTCCCAGCGTAGTTAAGAATTCTCGTCTCGTAACCTTTCCCATCTTTCACTCCTTATGCGTTACATCCTGAAAATAGACGGCAACTTAAGCAGGGTTTGCCGAGATGCCGGTCATTTATGGCAAGTGATACAACTGGGATCCACATCATGCTTCTCGTGACAGGAAATACAGTAGCTCATGCTCATGCTGATCAATGCCCTGCCGGGTGGCCTAACGGCCTTTCTCATTTCTCCGTGGCATTTCTCACATTCCACTTTGCCGACCGTCACGTGCCTGTTATGGGAGAAATAGACATGCACAGGGTTCCGGTAAAGCCTTTTCCAGTCGATATCCCGCTTCTGCTTGATAAAGTTGATTAATTTTTTTTCTTCCGGACTTTTCGACAACGGTTCTTCACTATGGCAGCCCGTACAAACCTGGACATCCGGCAAGGTGGCGGCCGCGGCGGTCAAGACCCCCCGGTGGCAATCTTCGCATTTGAGTATTTCCGTATGCACCTTGTGGCTGAAAGCTATGGGTTGCTCTATGGACCCGAAAAAAAATTGATACCACCGGAAAGCCACCAGGGAAATTACCAGGATTACAAAAATGCCAAACAGGGTATGCTTTGCTTTCATCATTATCTTAGGCCCTCTGTTTATTATCATTCTTTGCACCGTGCTATATAAAGCCGGCGCGTACAAAGCAATACCGGTTGATTAGCCGTTAAATATAGGGATAAAACATATATTTCACCCCTAAACATCAGGACAGTACTCAACTTGACACACTTATATGCTGACTTTAGAAATCGGAAATCAGAAGTTGGAAGCCAGAATTCAGAGCATACTATTGCTATTCCGGGCTTCTTGTTTTCAACTTATTGTGTTGCCTTCAATTCTTCAGGGTTGACCGGCAGCCGGCGGATGCGCTTTCCCGTCAGGGCAAAGATGGCATTCGTCACCGCCGGCGCAATGGGGGGAACACCCGGTTCGCCGATACCGCCCTGTTCATCACGGCTGGGGACGATATGCACTTCCACCCTGGGCATGTCGGGCAGGCGCAGCACGCGATAGTCATGGAAATTCGACTGTTCAACCCGGCCGTCCCGGAAGGTAACAGTACTCTGGAGGGCGGCGCTGAGGCCAAAGGCAATGCCGCCCTGCATCTGGACTTCGATCGTTGCCGGGTTGACTACCGGACCGCAATCCACCGCACAAACCACCCGGTGCACCTTTACCTGGCCCGTCTTGTCCACGGACACCTCCGCTACTTGGGCCACGAAGCTCTTGAAGGAGCTGTGCACCGCGATCCCGCGGGCGATCCCCGCCGGTAGCGTCTTACCCCAGCCGGCCTTCTCCGCTGCCAGTTCCAATACCCTCCTGTGGCGCGGATGTTTGGCCAGGAGCGCCCGGCGATACTCAAAGGGATCCTTCCCGGCAGCATGGGCCAGTTCGTCAATGAAACTTTCCGTCACGAAGCCGTGGATCGAGTGGCCCACGGACCGCCACCAGAGGACGGGAATGCCCGGGTGCGGGGTATGGAGGTCCACCAGCAGGTTGGGCACGGCGTAGGGACAATCGGCCGCTCCTTCCACGGAGGTGGGATCGATGCCGGCCTGGTCGATGGAAGATTCGAAGGGCGTGCCGGTCATGATGGACTGGACCACGATGCGGTTCGTCCAGGCCAGCGGTTTTCCCTCTTGGTCGAGACCCGCAGCCAGTACACTGAGAGCCGCCGGCCGGTAATAGCCGCCCTGGATGTCGTCTTCCCTGGTCCACATGACCTTGACCGGTCCCTTAAGCGCCTTGGCCACTTGGACGCCCTCCCGGACAAAGTCCGAAACGGGATTGGCCCGCCGCCCGAAGCCGCCGCCCAAAAAAGTGGTATGCAGTTTGATCTGCTCCGGTTTCAGGCCCAGTATCCGGGCGGCCGCCGCCCTGTCCACCGTTTGGAACTGGGTGCCGGTCCAGATCTCACAGCTATCGGACTTAAGGTCCACGGTGCAGTTCAGGGGTTCCATGGGGGCGTGGGCAAGATAGGGAACTTCGTATACCGCCGCCAACCTTTTTGCCGCCGATACCAGGGCCGCTTCCGGGTTGCCCGTCTTCCTGGCAACGACACCGGGCTTCCCGGCCAGTGCGGCATATTGCTCCCGGAGCCGGGCGGTAGAAAGATCCGCATTCGGTCCCAGGTCCCAATGGATGGTCAGTGCTTCCCGGCCGAGGCTGGCCGGCCGGAAACCGGTGGCCACAACGGCAACCCCGGCCTCCACGGCGAAGACGGCCTTCACCCCCGGCACGGCTTTGGCCCGGGCGGCGTCAAAATCCTTCAACCGGGCGCCGAACACCGGCGGCCGGGCAATAACGGCCGTAAGCATCCCGGGCAGGTGGACGTCCAATCCGAACCGGGCTCGGCCGGTTACCTTCTCCAGGCTGTCCAGACGTTTCATCGGCCGGCCGATGATCTTAAAATCCCCCGACTCTTTGAGCTTAACGTCGGCGGGCGCCGCCAGCCGGGATGCCGCCGCCGTCAACTGGCCAAAGGCCAGCCGGCGCCCGCTGGCCTCGTGGATCACAAAGCCGCCCGCAGCAATGCAATCCGCGGGCGATACCTGCCAGGTCCGGGCCGCGGCCTCGACAAGCATCATCCTCGCCGTCGCCCCGGCCTTGCGCAACTGGTCATAGGACGACCAGATGCTGGAACTGCCGCCGGTCATCTGCATGCCCCAGGCCGTGTGGTTGTATGCGGCCTCCACCGGGGCGGCCGCCACCCGGATCTTCCGCCAGTCGGCTTCCAGCTCCTCGGCAATCAGCATAGGCAGCGAGGTGTACACGCCCTGCCCCATCTCCGACTTGCCCACCAGCACGGTAATGGTATCGTCGGGATCAATCCGGAGAAAGGCGTTGGGTGTAAAGGGTTGGGACGGGTCCCCGCCGGCGGCGTCCGCTGCCGCGAATCGCCCCCCCCGGGGCAGGTAGAAGCCGACGACCAATCCGCCGCTCACGGCCGCACCCGCCTTGAGGAAGTCGCGGCGGGAAGTTCGGGCCATCCGGTTCATCTCGCACCTCCTTCCTGCAGCAGGGCGGCGGCGGTATGAATGGCCTTACGCACCCGCTCATAGGTGCCACAGCGGCATATCAGCCCGGCCATGGCTTTGTTGATGTCGGTATCCGAGGGACGGGGATTGCGGGCCAGCAAGGCGGCCGCCGCCATAATATGGCCGGGTTGGCAATACCCGCACTGCACCACATCCTCTTCTATCCAGGCCTTCTGTACCGGATGCAGCCCTTTGGCCCCCAGCCCCTCAATGGTCACAATCCTCTTTCCCAGGGCCGCCGAGACCGGCGTAACACAGGAGCGAACGGCCTCTCCGTCCAGGTGCACCGTACAGGCGCCGCACTGGGCCATTCCACACCCGTACTTGGTGCCCGTGAGTCCCAGTTCTTCCCGCAGGACCCACAACAGCGGCGTATCCTTTGGCACCCCCACATTAACTTTTTGCCCGTTGACGTCGAGTTCCATAGCCTGCCCTCCGTGCTTTAGTCGTACCTGGATTTCCAACAGCAATAACACTCTTCGGGTCTCTCTTCGATACGCTTCTGGGCGTGTCGAGAAGTTCTTCGCCGTTGATTATCATAGCACTCTTCGGGCAACGCAATGAGGATAAAATGGAAGTCTAATGGTAGGCAGAAACTACTTTCGCCAGCGCACCCGCAAGCACTCTTTTACTCCTTGACAAGAATACGCGCGATTAAATAATCTGCTCTATCAATGACCAGGCGGCGGATGAGGGGCCTTGAGCGGGTGTTCTTGACACCGGCCGGACTTGTTCTTATTTTTAATAAATATAATCTGTTGATTACCAGCGGGACAAAAGAGAAAAACCGGGCGAGAAATAAACGGCGGATGCATCCGGAGAGGGCATTGAGGGGAGGAAGCTGGCGATGGGGAGCAGGCAACGGTTGCAGTGTCTTATTATGACGGTGATCATCATGGCGGCGGCCGGAGCGGCCTCGGGAAAGGAAAAGAATTATTCCCTGGAGGCGGAGGCGGGTCTGGGGTATGACAGCAACGCTTTTCTGGCGCCGGAGAACAGTTATTTCGATCCCTTCCTGAACTCGCTCGTGCAGCCGGAAAAGCGGTCCGGTTTTTTCATCCCCCTGGCCCTGGAAGGAAAGCATGCCCTGGGGCCGGAAAATACCAGGCTCCTCACCACCTTCAGCGCCGCCAGCCGGCTTTATCCCGCAGGGGATTTGCACAACGCGAACGCCCACCAGCTAAAGCTCACTACGGGGCTGGAGTTTCTCCTGCGGAACAAGGGAAGGTTCAAAGATACTTTTTTTATCGGCCCGGTCCTCGGTTATCATCAAGAGATCTACTTCGATCCCGATACGGGGGAGGAAAGGGCGACCACCCGCACGGTAGAAAGCCTGGCCGACCGGTATATCTATTATCGCTACGGGGGAGAGGCGGAACTGCGGGTCCGGACAACGCCGGTCCGGTTTGCCCTGAAGGCGACGGCCAGTCAGTACAACTATGATGAGGTGCCGCTCCTCGACTCCCTGGATCATTTATATTACCGCGTCGGCGGAGAGGCGGAATATGATATCTTCCCGGCCACGGAATTGAACCTGAGTTACAGTTACTATGCCCGCGACTGGGACAGCCGGCGCGCCAGAAACCTGCAGGGAAGTCTGGTGAACGGCACAATCCGCAAATACACTTACTCCGAGGCCGGCGCCACAGTGCAACAACGGCTGCGGAAGGAATGGACCATCTTTCTGGATTATGACCGCCTCTGGCGGAGCGACGAATTCGCCGGGTATAATGATTATACGCGCAATCGTTACCGCTTGCGCTCACGTTACCGTTTCGGCGGGGGATCGCTGTTGAGGGCGGCAGTGACTTACTGGGACAGGAGCTACCCGCGGGCCTTCGCCTTTGACGACCCCGCCTTCCCGCGCAAAGACTACCGAACCTGGGAGGGGGAGGCAAGGTGGGAACTGCCCCTGGCCGGGGCCTGGAAATTCTGGTCGGAGTATCAGTTTATCAACCAGGATACGACCGATCCCCGTTACGACTATAAACGTCATCTGATCGCCCTGGGAATCAATCGGGCATTATAAACCAAAGGGACCGGCTGCTTTTGCTTTTTAAAAACAGCCGGTCCCCTTTATGGCTCACTTGTTTTTCGGTTCCGTCGGATAACCGGCTTTTTCCCAGGCCGCCCAGCCGCCTTTGAGGGCCGACACCTTCGGAAATCCCAGCTCCATCATTTTCTGTGCCACCCGGGCACTAGTACCTTCGCTCGGTCAGGCGCAGTACAAAACGATGGTCTTGTCCTTGGGATATTTCGACGCCCATTGCGCTACCTTATCGCCGTCCTCCCGGAGAGCGCCCTTGATCTTTGCCGTACTCCCCTCCCAGTCCCCGGCCGCGCGGACGTCGATGAGCACCAGGGTGGGATCATCCAGGCGGGCCTTCAAGTCATCCACTTGTATCCGGACCACATCCCGCGTGGTAATCTCCGTCAACGCCCCGCATCCGGAAACGCCAACGAACAGAACGGCGCCCAGGAAAAAGAGCATTACCAGTGTCTTGATCATCATTACTACCTCCTTTAGCTGTTCTTTACGAGATTTGCCGCCATTATTACCCTGCGGAACCGCCGATGACAATGGTGATAAATGGGAGGTAAAATGGTAATGAAAACTTATTATAACCTCGTTTCAGCCTCCCGCCTTGATCCTGCGCTTTACCTTGTCCCAGGACTTGGTGATGAGAAAGCTCTCCTCCATATTATTCACCATGCGGACAAATTTCGTCCAGGGAACGGCAAAGGTCAACGCCCGGGCGGGAACGCAGGGCCGCGCCGATACGTCAAACATACCCAGTACGGCGCGTGGCCGGGCGGCCTGAAGTTCCTTATAGGGATAATCAACGATGGAGGCACATCCCGCTCCGAAAGGGGTAATTACTCCGTAGGGCTGCGGTTCGTCGAAGTTGGCCAGCGTGAAAAGGCCGGCCAGGACATCCGGGGAGGCAAAGAAAATAACGACCAGGGGTTGGTCGCCGCTCCCCATTTTGTCCCATCTCTTGAAGACGGCGTAAGCTTCCGGGGCTTGGAAAGGCGTCTGGTGTTTCAGATGTTCTTTAACAATTTCCGGTGATTGCTTATACCGCTCTCCTTCCAGCTTGCCGGGAATACCGTAGGAAAGAAAAAATTCAAAATCAGGCGCCAGTTCCGCCTGGAAGCCCAGGTAGCGCTTACCACCGCTGCAACCGATGACATCGCTACCCAGGCAAAGGTCTTTGCCCTGCCGCACTTTGGCCAAATCGCCAATGACGCAGCGATGAACCTTGGGCGCCTTGGGCATGATTTTTTTGTCCGCCTGGGGGGAATAGTAAAAACCAATGGGCAATTCAGCCCCGGGAAAGTACTTCTGCCAATTCTTCAGGAATTTTTCCTGCAACGCAGTGTCCATGACTTCCTCCTTAATTTAGTTTTGCGGGCTCCTCCAGGAGTTGCCGGTATATTGCAAGGTCATGCTGCGAAAAGCAGCAGAAGATGACTTCCCCGCCGTAACCGGTTTGAGCTGCGTACTCCCGCACGGCGGCCACCGCTATCTTGGCTGCCTCGGCGGCGGGATAGCCGTAAACGCCGGTACTGATGCAGGGAAAGGCGATAGTCTTAAAACCGTTCTGCCGGGCGATTTCCAAGGAGTTCCGGTAACAGTTCCGCAATAGTTCCGGCTCGCCCTGCCGGCCGTCGCGCCAGACGGGGCCGACGGTATGGATAACATGTTTAGCCGGCAGGTTGTAACCCCCGGTGAGCTTCGCTTCCCCCGTCGGGCACCCCCCCAGGAGCCGGGTCTCGGCCAGCAGGCCGGGACCGGCCGCCCGGTGGATAGCCCCGTCGACACCGCCGCCGCCCAGCAGGCTGGAATTAGCCGCATTCACAATCGCGTCCACCGCCAGCAGCGTTAGGTCGCCTGTTATCGCTTTCATCGTGGTCGCCGCCATTAACTGCTTTTTTTCAATAATATCAGATTAAATGAAATTCAGAAAGGCTGATTTGCACTGAAAAATACCGGCCGGAATGTCCCCCGATTTCCTGTTTATTGGCCCTCCGGGGAAACTCCGGATGGAAATTATCGCGACTCGCCCCCTTTGGAAACATCCACCAATACGCCGCTTCTTTCCCGGCTGGCCCTCAAAACCTTATTGAGGTCAACCCCGCTCGTCAGGTTTTTTTCCGAGAGCACTTTCAGGGCGGCGCCGTAAAGATCCCGCCCGTCTTCATAATAGTCGTGCACTTCCAGATAAACAGCGTCTCCGTTTTTGGCCACTTTCACGGGTTGATGGACGATCGTCACGCGCTCCCCCGTCCGGACCAGGCCGAACAACTGGACGATATCCTCCTCATACAGCCGGATGCAACCGTGCGTATTGCGCGTGCCGATTCCCCAGGGCCGGTTTGTGCCGTGAATGAGGAGCGTCCTGGCCGAGAGGCGGAGGGCGTGGCTACCGAGCGGGTTATCCGGTCCGGGAGGAACGACGGCCGGCAGGTGCGGCCTTTCCCTCTTAATCGACGGAGGGACATGCCATGCGGGGTTCTTGATCTTCTCGATGACCGTGTAAGTCCCCAGGGGCGTGTCCAGGCTGAGGTCGCCCACGCCCACCGGGAAGGACGTTACCGATTGCGCCTTAGCGGGTGAAAACAGGTAAAGACGCATTTCCGCCCGGTTGATGACAATTCCCTGACGGATCGGCACCTGGGGCAGAATCCATTCGGCGGGGATGACGATATAGCGCTGCGGGTCGGGCAGGAAGGGATCGACGTCGCGATTGGCGAAAACGATGGCATTGAAGCCGATATCGTAACTGCGGGCGATTTCCGGCAGCGAATCTTCATTCCCGGTTTGATAGAATAGTTTTTTGCCAACCAGGGCCCCTTGCAGCTGATACTCGGCCGCCGGAGAAACGTTCCCCCAGGCGCAGTGCAACAGGACCGCCAGCAAAGAGGCAAAAAAAGCAATCTTCGGCATACAAATCTTTTCGCCTCCGACCGTAACGAGCTCGTAAAAAATAGTCACCCCGGTGAAAACCGGGGTCCAGGGAAGTCATCAGTTATAAAAACCCGCTGGATTCCGGCTTTCGTTTATGCCCGTGGGTGCCGGAATGACGTCATGAGGTAACTTGGGACTGCTTACGAGTCCGCCAGCCGTAATTTTTCGTGCCTGATCGCGACTCTACTTCTTTTGTTCCAACTTAAATATCTGTTCCGACTTCAGCATTGCTTTCTCAGCTTCCTTAGCCGCCTCTTCCGCTTTCCTGGCCGCCGCCTCGGCCTGTTTTGCCGCAGCGGCAGCCCGCTGCACCGCCGACTGTGCCGCACTCGCCTCCACGCCAACGCGCTTTGCTTCCGCCTCGGCCCTACCTGCCGTATCCCTGGCCTGGCGCGCGGTGTCCAAAGCTTCCTTCAGGGCGGCCTTATTGGCGTTTTCTTCTTTCATGAGCTGGTCGAGTTTGCCTTCCGTCTGGCCGATTCTGCCTTCCAGGGCCTCGACTTTGTTTTCGAGGGCGCCCATCCTTGATTCGTTACGTCCGATGCGGTCGGACAGCGGACTTACTTCTTCTTTGACAAAGCTCTTCGTGGCACACCCCGCCAACATGATCAAGACCGTGAATACAAAAATAACTGAAATCTTCTTCATTAGGTTACCTCCTTGAGAACATGTTTATTTTGACCCGGCAACATGCCGACTATCTTTTGCCAATAATAGTTTTAATTCGCTGCCAAACAATACGGATTAAATAGGTGTTTTATGGGGGGTAAAAACTACCTCTGTAATTCTTGTCTCCCATTATGCTCCCATAATACCCCCATTGATTTAACAACTTAGGCAATAGTAATATATGGCCGCATGGGAAAGAGTTAAGATTTACCAAACGTGCTCTCATCGCGTTCAAGAAGACAAACCGTTAATCGAGGGTTCTTGCGGAAACGCCAAGCTTGAAGGAGACGTTATCATGAAGAAAAGGTTTCCCCCGTCATCAACAACTGTTCTCTTTCTCCTGGCAGCCCCGGCCTTCATCGGGGCCCTGCTGCCGGGCGGCATTGCCCGGGGCGCGGCCGCACCGCCGCCAGCCCTCTTCAATCTCCCCTTGAATCAGATACCGGTTCCCGAGCCTCCCAATTTGTTCGATTTCGTCAAGAGCAAGACGGCGGCCATCAAGCTGGGGAAGGCCCTTTTCTGGGACATGCAGGCCGGG
>Ga0209514_10008350_pt1 | contig 11791 bp, 12 predicted proteins | sample Subgrocontami58m_FD_187452 | JGI IMG/M metagenome (GOLD analysis project Ga0209514, IMG submission 187452) | Subsurface groundwater microbial communities from S. Glens Falls, New York, USA - GMW37 contaminated, 5.8 m (SPAdes) (version 3) | ecosystem: Environmental > Aquatic > Deep subsurface >...
AAGAGGAAGAGACCAAGAAGTTGATGAAAATGGAAGATTCTTTGCGCAAGGTCGTCATCGGGCAGCAAGAGCCCATCAGCGCGATCGCTCGCGCGGTGCGGCGTTCCCGCGCGGGAATCAAGAACCCGCGCCGGCCGATCGGTTCGTTCATCTTTTTGGGGCCAACGGGTGTGGGCAAAACGTTGTTGGCGCAGGCGTTGGCGGAGTTCATGTTCGGCAGTAAAGATTCGCTCGTGCAGATCGACATGTCCGAGTATATGGACAAGTTCAACGTGTCACGCTTGATCGGCGCTCCCCCGGGATATGTGGGTTATGAAGAAGGTGGACAACTGACCGAGAAAGTGCGGCGCAAGCCTTATTCGGTCATCTTGCTCGATGAGATCGAAAAAGCGCATCCGGACGTTTTTAACATCCTGCTGCAGGTTTTTGAAGAGGGGCGCTTGACGGACAGCCTCGGCAGAAAAGTCGATTTTCGTAATACCATCATCCTGATGACCTCCAACGTCGGCGCGGATATGCTGCGCAAGCAAGGCTCGCTGGGTTTTATGGCCCAGAAAGAGGAAGTCACCTACGAGAATATGAAAGGCCGCCTCCTGGAAGAGGTCAAGAAGACGTTTAAGCCTGAATTTTTAAACCGCGTTGATGATATCATTGTGTTCCAAACGCTCACGCGGGAGAACCTTTATGATATCGTCGAGCTGGAGATCGCTGATGTGGTCAAACGCCTGCAGGACAAGCAGATTGAAGTGACGTTAAACAAGGACGCTTTAGAACTTCTGATCGAAAAAGGGTTTGATCCTGTTTACGGGGCCCGGCCGCTTAAGAGGACGATCCAGCGGCTCTTAGAAGACCCCATGGCGGAAGAGCTCTTGCTAGGACGTTTTAAGGAAGGAAGCAAGGTCCAGGTCAGCCGTAAAGACGAGCAGCTTGCTTTTTCGTAATCCGCGCATAAGAGAGGCAGGAACTGCATGAGAGTAAAAGTTTTACTGGCGGGGGGGTGTATCTCTGCCATGCTTTTTGTCCCCAGCGCTTTTGCGAATGTCGTTGTTAATTTTCATGGACAGATCGATCTTGCGCGAAAACAGTTTGATGTTGTCCTGGATTTTCCCCCGTCCCCAGGAAGCCGTTTCACAACTGAAGACAAACAGTCTTCAGTCGCCATCACCGGAGCGAAAGTGTCCGGGGATGACTACCGCTTTTCTCTTACCATCGACCATCTTCGCACACCCGTTTTTGACCTTTTAAGCAAGGTCGAGAGTTCCGTCAAATTTGACCCCTGGTCCGTGGAGAAAAGCGCACCTGCCCTGCGCGGTGAGATCTGGAGCCAGGATTCTCTCATTAATTATAAACCCATCCGTGAATTGGCCAGCAGTTTCGAGGTCAAGGATAGCCGATTGTTGTTGAAATCCCTGTTATTTGGTAATTTGAGCTGTCAGGGATCGCTGGAGTTGGTCTATCCGTACAAGATGGACATGAAGGTTTTGTTGCATGAGGTCGCGATGGAGGATTTCTTGAACTTCTGGATGGGAAGCAATGAATATAAATCGTTCGGCACTGTTTCCGGCGAGATTGGTGTTTCAGGCACGTGGGACCGGATCGGTCTCAAGGGCAATCTTGAGAGCCATGACGGATATGTCGAGCAATTAAAGTATAACAGCATCCATCTTAACGCCCAGGGCGTTTATCCGCGATTGAGCATCGGGCAATCCACGATCTCGAAGGTCGACGGGTTGAGTTTTACCTTCAGCGGACCCGTTGATCTAAGCGACCAGGAGAATTTCACGAAGCAGATCGGCGCGCTGGTCCTTTCGCCGCTGGTGAGCGATTCGGCTTCCGAAAGGGAGTGGACGATCAAACGCTTGAACCAGCCGAATTCGGGGGCCACGGAGATCAAATATCTTTTGCGCAATGAGGATAAATCTGACGGCGTTTCCGGCATGTTGGGTGTTCAACAAACAATGAGTTTTTAATTCTGGTTTTCAATTATGTGGGATTATTTTAGATCACTTCCAGGTGGTGGCGTGGTTTCCCGGCTGGTCTTTTATGTCGGGGAGCTCTCGGTCCTTTTCGGGCAAACCGTTTATTTGTGTTTTGTCCCGCCTTTTAAGGGAGAGCGGATCCTGATCCAGGCCAAACAAATAGGCCCGGGCAGCTTTTTTATTTCAGCGCTGGTCGCGTTCTTCATCGGAATGATCATGGCCCTGCAAATGGCCTACCAGATGACCAAGTTATCCGCGGAAATTTATATTCCCAACGTCATTGCCGTTTCATTGACCCGGGAACTGGCACCCGTCCTGACGGCCCTGATCGTCGCCGGGCGTGTTGGAGCCGGCATCACCGCTGAATTAGGGTCCATGACGGTCACCGAACAGGTCGAAGCTTTAAAGGCGTTTGCCGTCAATCCGATCAAATATCTTGTCGTGCCGCGGTTTTTAGGGCTCATCATCATGTTGCCAGTGTTGAGCATCTTCGCGGACTTGATCGGCATCATGGGCGGGTTCGTCATTTGCGTCACCAAACTTTATATCAGTCCCGCGCTGTATTTCACGATGATCGCCGAGTCGCTGGCGATCAAAGACGTCATGACGGGGCTTTTTAAGACGATATTTTTCGGCGCCATCATCGCGCTGGTAGGGTGTCATCAGGGATTGAACGTTAGAAGCGGCGCGGAAGGTGTCGGGAGAGCGACGACGATCTCGGTCGTGGCGTCATTTATTTTGATCATCATGGTCGATTGTTTGTTCACAACCATCTTTTATTTCATCTTGCACGTATAATGATCGAAATATCACACTTACACAAATCGTTCGGCAGCCATGTCATCCTTAATGATCTCAACCTCACGATCAAAGAAGGGGAGACTAAGGTCATCATCGGCCGTTCGGGGACAGGGAAAAGCGTTCTTTTAAAGAACATCATCGGGATCCTCCGCCCTGATTCCGGATCGATCAAGATCAGCGGCACGGAAGTCACGACCCTCAAGGAACGCGAGTACAACAAGATCCGCATGCAGATGGGAATGGTGTTCCAGGGCGGGGCCTTGTTCGATTCGATGAACGTCGCTGAGAACGTGGCGTTCGTCCTGGAGGAATTCATGAATATAGATAAAAAAACGGTCCGGACGAAGGTCGAGCGGTGTTTGGGGATGGTGGGCTTATCCGGCATCGAGGAGATGATGCCTTCGGAATTAAGCGGCGGGATGAGAAAGCGCGTGAGTCTGGCGAGGGTTTTGTGCATGGAGCCGCGGATCATTTTCTACGACGAGCCAACGACCGGCGTTGACCCCATCACCTCGGATGTCATCAACAATCTGATCGTTGACCTGCGCCATAAACTTAAAGTGACCTCGATCGTGGTCACGCATGATATGAACTCGGCGTACAAGGTGGCGGATAATATCGTGATGCTTTATCACGGGCAGGTGGTCGCTGAAGGAACGCCGCAGGAGATCCAGAAGACCACACACCCCGTTGTCAAACAGTTCATCAACGGCGAAGCCAAAGGCCCTATTACAGAAAACGAAAACCTGATTTTTGGATACACCGACTAACAAAGGGAAAAACGGAGAACCTATGCCCAAAGAAAAGAGTCTTGAATTCAAGGTTGGTTTGTTTGTTCTTCTTGCATTGATCGGTTTGGCCGTTTTTATATTTTCCATCACGGACTCTCCGATCTTTGAGGGCGGCAAGACGCTTAAGGCGGTCTTTAATTTCGCCAACGGCTTGAAGAAAAGCGCGCCGGTACGCATCGCCGGCGTTGACCAGGGGATCGTCAAAGAGATCAACCTGTTCTTTGACCCGAATGTCCGCAAGACCAAAGCCCAGATCACTCTTTGGGTGAAAAAAGACGTCCAGATCCCCAGAGACTCCACCATCATGATCAATCAGCTTGGGCTGATGGGCGAAAAGTATATCGAGATCACACCTGGCCTGGACATCAATGAATTTCTGCAGGACGGAGAAATGGTCGTCGGGATCGACCCCATCGCCCAGGAAGCGATCGCCCAGAAGGTCATGGAAGTGGCTTCCGGCCTTGATAAAATGATCAGCGACGAGAAGACCAGGAATTCGATCAGCTCCACGCTGGAGAACTTAAGCCTGGTGACCGGGAATTTGCGCGATATCACCTCGAGCGTCAAGGACGGCAAGGGAACTTTGGGCAAGATCTTTTACGATGAACGGCTTTACGATGACCTGCAAGGGCTTACCGCGGACCTGAAAGCGAATCCCTGGAAACTTTTATACCGGCCCAAGCAAAAATGAAAACTAAAACATTGTTTGTTTGCCAGAATTGCGGTACCCAATCTGCCAAGTGGGTCGGACGGTGTCCGGGTTGTCAGCAATGGAACACGTTTGTCGAGGAGGCCGCGCCGTCGGCGGTCGAGAAAAGGACGGGGGTCTCGTTCAAGGACGAGCCGGTCCTTCTCAACGAAATTTCCCTGGAACAAAAAGAGCGCTGGACAACGGGCATCAATGAATTTGACCGCGTGCTCGGCGGTGGTATCGTGCAGGGATCGGTGACGCTTATCGGCGGTGATCCGGGGATCGGCAAATCGACACTTTCTTTGCAGGCCGCCGCGGCCTTAAGCCGTAAGGGTCTCAAGATCCTGTATGTCAGCGGTGAGGAATCTGTCCAGCAGACCCACCTTCGCGCCCAGCGCTTGGGCGCCGGAGCCAACAAATCTTTATATATCGTCAACCAGGTCGACCTTGACGCGATCGTGGGCTACATCGAAAAGATGGCGCCGGAGGTCGTGGTCGTCGATTCCATCCAGGTCCTCTACAGCGCGCAGATCTCCTCATCACCGGGGAGTGTGAGCCAGGTGCGTGATTGCGCGGCCATTTTGACCCATCTGGTCAAGACCAAAGGCATCTCTTTATTCATCATCGGCCACGTCACCAAAGACGGCATGCTCGCCGGCCCACGCGTGTTGGAACATATCGTTGATACGGTCCTGTATTTTGAAGGTGAGCGGTATTCGATGTACCGGGTCCTGCGCGCGACCAAGAACCGGTTCGGTTCCACCAACGAGATCGGCGTTTTCGAAATGGCATCGGCTGGTTTGCTGGAGGTATCGAACCCGTCGGAAATATTTTTATCCGAGCGCCCGCACAACAGCTCAGGGTCGGTCGTGGTGCCGATCATCGAGGGGACGCGGCCGTTTTTGGTGGAGGTCCAGGGGTTGATCAGCCGTTCGAACTTCGGCATGGTCCGCCAAAAAGCGCAAGGGTTCGACGCTAACCGCCTCGCCATGCTCGTTGCCGTCTTGGAGAAGCGCTTGGACCTTAATTTGCAGGATAAAGATATTTTCTTGAATGTCGTTGGTGGTGTCCGGCTGATGGACCCGGCGGCGGACTTAGGGGTCGTGATCGCTTTGGCCTCCGCGCTGCTTGACAAACCAATCGCTTTCGACACGGCCATTTTAGGGGAAGTCGGGCTTTCGGCGGAGGTGCGCAGCGTTCCGCAATTGTCCGTGCGCGTCCAGGAAGCCCAAAAGCTTGGTTTCAAGCGCTGCATTGTTCCGCAAAACAATTTGAAGATGAACAAGGAACTGGACGTCCGCGCGATCAAGCTCATCGGCGTGGAAACGGTCAAGCAAGCGTTGGAGGAACTGACATGACGTTACTTTTTATCCGCAGCTTATTCGTTATCATGAGCGGTGTCGTCGGGTATTACATCGGCATCCTCATCCAGCATCCGCTCCTTGGCGCCGAGATCGGCTGCCTGACCGGCTTGGTGATCATCTTTTTAGAGAACCGGCTGCAGCGCGTTTCGGTCAAGGGCCTCTCGAGCATGGTCTTCGGTCTTTTGCTGGGTATCTTTATGGCCAAGCTGCTCTCCGACATCATTTCTTTGCTCCCGCTGGGGGAGTTCATCCATTCCATTTCGCGGGTCATCCTGACACTGGTGTTCTCGTATTTCGGGGCGGTCATGGCGCTGCGCGGCAAGGATGAATTCAACGTGATCATCCCTTACGTGCGCTTTAAGCGCCAGGACGTACGCGGTGAGGACGTTTTGCTTGACACCAGCGCCATCATCGACGGCAGGGTCATTGACATCTACAAGACGGACTTTTTGACCGGACGGCTGGTCGTGCCCCGCTGCGTCCTGCAGGAATTGCAAAAGATCTCGGACTCCGCCGATGATATCAAACGGGAACGCGGCCGGCGCGGCATGGAGTTGTTGCGCAATATGCAAAAAGACCCGAAGATCGAGATCTATATCCATGAGGAAGACCTGCCGGATGTTTCAGGCGTGGATGAGAAGCTGGTCAAGCTTGCCCGGATGATGGACGCGCGCATCTGCACGACGGATTTTAATCTGGGGCGTATTGCTGTATTGCAGGGAGTCGAGGTCCTCAACATCCACGAACTGGTCAACGCGGTGAAACCCGTCGTCTTGACCGGCGAGAAGCTCGAGGTGAGGCTGGTGCGGGAGGGCAAAGAGCCCGACCAGGCCGTCGCCTTCCTGGATGATGGCACGATGATCGTGGTCGGCGACGCCCAGAAGTTAGTCGGGAAAAAAGTCATCGTTGCCGTGACCTCGGTCTTGCAGACGCAGACCGGCAAAATGATCTTCGCCAGACTTGAGAAATGATAACGAAAGCCATCATTGCCGCAGGCGGTTTGGGGACGCGTTTAAGGACGGTCCATCCCAAACCTTTGGTCATGCTTAACGGCAAACCTCTCCTTGCCTATAGCATGGAAGTTTTCGAAAGATCTCCCCTGATCGACAGCGTCATTATCGTTACCCATGAATATCATATCCTGGACGTGGAGGACGTGGTCAGGCATTATGATCTCCGGAAGGTGGAGCGCGTTGTTACCGGCGGCGAAACGCGTTCGGCTTCCGTGTATAACGGCTTGCGGGAAGCGGGCGACAAAACGGATATGGTGGTCATCCACGACGGGGCCAGGCCGCTCATTAAGGCCCAGACGATCCAGCGTGCCATTGAGCAATGTAAAGTTCACGGGGCGGCGGTCGTTGGTGTCAAGGTCAAGCCCACGATCAAAAGGGTCGATCCTTTGAATTTATTCGTGCGCGAGACATTGAACCGCGGCGAACTCTGGGAGATCCAGACCCCGCAGGTATTTAACCGCGAACTTCTTTTAAAGGCTTATGCCCAACATGGCGTTGAAAATCACACCGATGACGCGGGGCTGGTCGAACGTATGGGTATTCCGGTCAAGGTTGTTGAGGGCGATTATGAGAATATCAAGATCACGACCAATGAAGACCTGGTTTTGGCCGAAGCGTTCTTGAACGCCCGTGAGAATATCTCCGTATAACTATGAACAACAGAGCAGGTATAGGTTACGATATCCATCGTTTGGTAAAGGGGCGCAAGCTCGTCCTGGGTGGTGTGACGATCGAACACTCCAAGGGATTGGACGGCCATTCGGACGCCGATGTGGTGCTTCACGCCGTCAGTGACGCGCTTCTGGGCGCGGCCGGTAAGGGCGATATCGGGGAACATTTCCCTAACACGGACAAGAAGTATAAGGATATTTCAAGTTTGATCTTGCTGGGCCAGGTTTATGAGCTGATCGCCAAAGAAGGCTACCGGGTGGGCAACGTGGATGTGGTCATCCAGGCCGAGGAGCCGAGTCTTAAAGACCATAAACCGCGGATGAAGGCGGTAATCGCGAAAGCGTTGCATATTGAGGGGAGCTTTGTTAATATTAAGGCCACCACCAGCGAAGGGTTGGGGGCTATTGGCAAGGGTGAGGGAATCGCCGCCTTTGCGACGGTTATGTTGTTTAAGGAGTAGTAGTCATGACGTTTCTTTTTACGCTAGTTTTGATCTTTTTCGCGTGGGCGTTGATCATCCTGGTCTTTTTCAGGGCGGAGATCCAGTCCACCAAAGAAAGGGACCCGGCCGCCCGCGGTGTTGTGGAGATCGTGCTTTTATATCCCGGGCTTCACGCGGTCGTGGCCCATCGCATCAACCATTTCCTCTGGAAAATGAGGATACCGCTCCTGCCCAGGGCATTATCCCAATTGACGCGCTTTTTTACTGGGATCGAGATCCACCCCGGCGCAGAGATCGGCAAAGGACTTTTTATCGACCACGGGATGGGTGTGGTCATTGGGGAAACTTCTATTGTCGGGGATAATGTCACGCTTTTCCAGGGGTCCACTCTGGGGGGCACGGGCAAGGAAACCGGCAAACGACATCCGACTATAGGCAATAATGTTGTCATCGGCGCCGGCGCCAAGGTTTTAGGCAATATTAATGTCGGCGACAACAGTTATGTCGGCGCCAACGCGGTCATTATCCGGGACGTTCCCTCCAACGCCACGGTGGTCGGTGTCCCGGGCCATGTCACCAAGCAAGAAGGCAAAAAGATGGACCTGATGATGGACCATGTCCATACTTCGGATCCGGTGATGCAGCATATGAAGGATTTGGTCCGACGGGTCAAGACGCTCGAGGACAAGACCCCAGGGCAATAGATCTATTCTCCAGTGATTCTACATGACGATCCGTATTGTTAATTCTCTTACCAAAAAAAAAGAAGAGCTTGTGCCGTGTGACGGCAAGATCATCCGCATGTACTCTTGCGGGGTCACCGTCTATGACCGTTGCCATATCGGGCACGCCCGCAGCCTCTATATCTTCGATGTGATCCGTCGTTATCTTAAATTCCGCAACTATGATGTCAAGTTTGTCCGTAATATCACCGATGTCGATGACAAGATCATCAACAGGGCCCGCGAGACGAAAAAGAGTTTTGAGAATGTTGTCGCCGAGAACATCGCGGCCTATCAGGAGGACTTAAAAAGCTTCGGTATCCTGCCCGCCGATGTGGAGCCGCGCGCGACCGAGAATATCCCTGAGATGATCAAGGACATCGAGGGCCTCATCCAGAAGGGGTTCGCGTATGTCGCCAACGGCGACGTGTATTATGACGTGCGCAAGTTCAAGGATTACGGAAAACTTTCGGGACAGAGTGTTGACAAGATGATAGAAGCGGTGCGCATCGAGCAGGATGACAAGAAAAAGGACCCGCTCGATTTCGCGCTCTGGAAAAAATCCAAAGAAGACGAGCCGTTCTGGGAAAGCCCCTGGGGCCGCGGTCGGCCGGGCTGGCACATCGAATGTTCTTGCATGAGCCGCAAACATCTTGGCTGCGAGACGCTGGACATTCACGCCGGCGGGCGCGATTTGATATTCCCTCATCACGAGAATGAGATCGCCCAGGCCGAACCGTTGACGAACAAGCCATTCGCCAAATATTGGATCCATCACGGGCTTTTGACGATCCAGGGGCAGAAAATGGCCAAGTCGTTGGGGAATTTTATCACCGTGCAGGGCGCGTTAAAAAAATACAGCGTCGACCAGTTGAAGATGTTCTTTCTTTCCTCGCATTACGCCAGTCCTATCGATTTTACCGAGGAAAAAATGCGGGAAATGCAAAAGGCGCTGGACCGCTTCGATGTCCTTTTCTGGAAAGCGTATCAGATGCTTGACGGGAAAAAGCCGGTCGATCCCATCGAGGCGGAATTTATCACCAAACACCGTAATGAATTTATCGTTGCGATGGACGACGACTTTAATACGCCGATGGCGCTGGGGTGTTTGTTCAATTTTATTAACGATACCAATAAATTCATCGATACCGCGCCTAAAGACGGCAATTATCTCGAGATCGTTTACCGGGCGGTCGACACGATCGAGAATTTGTCCCGCAATATTCTGGGATTGTTTTTAAAAGAAAAAGATAATGATCTGACCGCGCAGCAAGAGCAACTTCTTCAAGAGCGCAAGTATGCCAGAAAGCAGAAGAACTTTAAACGCTCCGATGAGTTGCGTGACGAGCTTAAAACCCACGGCATTATTGTCGAAGACACCAAAGACGGACAGGTGTGGCGATGGCTGTAAGAGGCCTGCCTGCCGGCAGGCAGGGAAAATTCATCACGTTTGAAGGTTCTGAAGGCTCGGGGAAAAGCACCCAGATCGAGCTCGTCGACCGTTATTTGAGACGCAAGGGACGGAAAGTCTTGTTTTTGCGCGAACCGGGCGCGACCGGGATCAGTGAACAGATCCGTCGTATCCTTCTTGATGTCGGCAGCGCGGGCATGAGCGACGAATGCGAAACGCTTCTTTACATGGCAGCACGGGCACAGTTGGTGCGCGAAAAGATCATCCCGGCACTGCGAAAAGGGACGATTGTCCTTTGTGACCGTTTTCTGGATTCGACGATCGCTTATCAGGGTTACGGCAATGGTGTCGATATCGGCTGGATCAAACAGCTGGGTAAGTTCGCGACCGGCGGTGTGGCGCCGGATTTGACATTTTTCTTCGATATCGACGCGAAAAAAGGCCTGGGGCGGATCAGCCGTCCCAAAGACCGTATCGAACGGCGCAGCGTTTTGTATCACAACCGCGTGCGCGCTGGGTACCGTGCGCTGGCCCGGCAGGAACCCAAGCGGATCAAATTAGTCAAGGTCAACGGCAGTAAGGAAGAAATTCATCGGATTGTACGGCGGTATGTCGATAACTTGTTGGATTAGGTAAGGGTTAAGGTTACGATGCCCGTTTCGTTTTTCGGCAACGGCTAGGTTTATTAACCGCAACCATTAAACGTAACCGACACGGGCTTCGTTACCCTAACCGTTTAACCATATGATTAAGAATGATATTGATATAAATGAGAAGATTCTAAAGCGCTTCGCTGGCTTAGAGAAGAAAGGGCTTCTGGCGCACGCGTATCTTTTTACGGGCCCCGCGTGTATCGGCAAGGCCGCGACCGCCTTTGCCGTTGCTAAATTCTTGAACTGCGAGAACAAAAAAGACGGCGGTGAGATGTATTCTTGCGACCGCTGCCCGTCGTGCCTGAGGATCAATTTGGGTAACCATCCGGATATCCACATCCTTCAAGTGGCGCCCGGCGAGTCGATCAAAATTGACGCGGTCCGGGAACTCCTGGCCCAGGTCAGGTTGCGGCCTTTTATGGCGCTAAAAAAGATATTTATCATTCATAACATTGAAAATATCACTACCGAAGGGGCCAACGCGCTGTTGAAGACCCTGGAAGAGCCTTCGGTGAACAGTCTGCTCATTCTGACAACGGCGGTCCCGGAGCGGGTCTTGGAAACGGTGAAGTCCCGTTGCCACGTGATACCCTTTGTCCCGGCCTCCCAAAGAGCGCTTGCGGCCCGGCTGGTTCAGTACTATGATGAGGACAAAGCTCAAGCACACTTTCTGGCTTATTTTGCTGAGGGGTGCCTGGGCAAGGCCCGGCGGTTTAGAGAAAACGGCTTTTGTGCGGCCAAAGACGAGATCATCGATCGTTATATCCTGGGGCGCGAACGAGAGGCGCTCATTAAAACGATCGGAGCTGACAAGGCGAAAACAAAAGAATTCCTGGATGTCCTTTTAAGCTGGATAAGAGATTGTCTGCTGGTCCAGACGGGCGTGCAGGACACCCGGTTGGTGCATGCCGGCCGGATCCAGGAACTACAGAACTTTCAACGGCGGTTTTCTTTTCAAGAGCTTTCCGGCATTCACCGTGAAACGGTCAACGCGTGCCGCTTGCTCACCGAAAACCTTAACGTGAAGATACCGCTGTCGATCATAGGAGAAATGCTATGGGCAAAATAGTGCAAGTCCAGATGGGTGAATACCGTGACGTGGATTATTTCGAGCTCAGCGACGTCGCCTGCGACCGCGGGGATTACGTGATCCTGGAAGTCGACCGCGGGTCGGAGTTTGGCCTGGTCGTTTCCCAGGTGACCGGCGCGTGCGTCACGAAAACCGAGAACAAGTCCCAGGGGCGGATTTTAC
>Ga0209514_10008351_pt1 | contig 11790 bp, 9 predicted proteins | sample Subgrocontami58m_FD_187452 | JGI IMG/M metagenome (GOLD analysis project Ga0209514, IMG submission 187452) | Subsurface groundwater microbial communities from S. Glens Falls, New York, USA - GMW37 contaminated, 5.8 m (SPAdes) (version 3) | ecosystem: Environmental > Aquatic > Deep subsurface >...
GGCCCCGCCGCAGGCGGCGACCACCAGCGTGGACGCGACGAGGAACGCGAGCGTTCGGCCCATCATCCAGCCTCCTCTGCTCTCCCCGGAGCGGGCCGAATGGTAGGACCATTGCCAAGGGCGTCGGAGGCGCTTTTCCACAGTGCGCACGCGTCGCCTATCCGAGCTGCCGGAGCACCTCGAAGAGCTCGGACTTGAGCTCGTGGCCGATCCCTGGCGTGTGGGGGGCCGGACGCGGCCCGCCTCGATCGGGATCCCGTCGGCGAAGCCGCCGAACGGTCGGAAGACACCTGGGTACGACTCGTTCCCGCCGAGCCCAAGACCCGCCGCGATGTGGAGCGCGAATAGGTGTCCGCCGTGCGGGACCAGCCGCCGACGCGACCAGCCGTGCGCCTCGAGCATCTCGACGGTGCGCAGGTACTCGACGAGCCCGTACGCGAGCGCCGGATCGAATTGCAGAACGTCGCGGTCCGGGCGCATGCCGCCGTAGCGGACGAGGTTGCGAGCGTCCTGCATCGAGAACAGGTTCTCCCCCGTCGCCAGGGGCGACGCGTAGCGGCGCGCGACCTCCGAGTTCAGGGCGAAGTCGAGCGGATCGCCAGGCTCCTCGTACCAGCGCAGCCTGTACGGCGCGAGGGCGTCGGCGTAGCGCAGCGCGGTCGGCTCGTCGAAGCGGCCGTTCGCGTCGACGGCGAGCGCGCTCCCGACGCCCACGACCTCGAGCACCGCCTCGATGCGCCGCAGATCCTCATCGAGCGGCGCGCCCCCGATCTTCATCTTCACCGCCGCGTAGCCCTGCTCGAGATAGGCGCGCATCTCGCGACGCAGCGCCTCGAGATCCTTGCCCTCGGCGTAGTAGCCGCCGGCGGCGTACACCGCGACATCGGGGTCGGGCGGCGCCGCGCGGTAACGCTCGGCGATCACCCCGCACAGAGGCTTGCCCTCGACCTTCGCGACAACGTCCCACAGCGCCATGTCGAGCACCGCGACGGCGACGCTCCGCTCGCCATGGCCGCCCGGCTTCTCGCCGGTCATGAGCACGTCCCAGATCCGATGCGGATCGACGTTCCTGCCCGACGGGTCCAGAAGCGAGGCCGGGTCCGCGGCCATGAGCCGCGGGATGAAGCGCTCGCGCAGGAGCCCGCCCGCGGCGTAGCGGCCGTTGGAGTTGAAGCCGTACCCGACGATCGGACGACCCCCGCGCACCTGGTCCGTCACGACAGCGACGACCGACACCGTCATCGCGCTGAAGTCGATGTACGCGTTGCGGATCTCCGACCGGAGCGGGACGCTCCGCTCGTGGACGGCCACGATCTTCATACGCGGTAGCGCGCGAGCGCCGCGTCGTCGAGGATGACGCCGTGGCCGGGCCGCTCGGGGGCGGTCAGCCGGCCGCTCTTTGGGACCAGGCGGGCCTCTTCGCGGACGAGCGCGTCGAAGTTGTAGACGTCCAGATCGAGCGCAAAGTGCTCGACGGTGATGCAGTGCTCCGTCGCGGCGGCCATGTGGACGTGGACCGGGTGGTACCAGTGCGGCGCGACGGGCAGGCCGGCCGCCCGCGCGATCGCGGCGACCTCGAGCCACTGCGACACACCGCCGATGACCGCAACGTCCGGCTGCAGGATGTCGGCGCCGCGCTCGCGGACGATCGCCGCGAATTCCCACGTCGTCTGGTCGATCTCCCCCTTCGCGACGGGGATGTCGAGAGCCCTGGCCACCTCGGCGTGGCCGACGACATCGTCCGTCGGCAGCGGCTCCTCGATCCACCACGGGTCGTATCGCTCGACCGCACGGACGAAGCGAATGGCTTCGGCCGGGGTCCTCCATGCGTTGTTCGCGTCCAGGGCGAGCTTGCGTCCGGGTCCAAGCGTTTCGCGGGCGATCCGCACGCGCTCGACGTCGAGGCCGAGCTCGCGTCCCACCTTGATCTTCACGGCGTCGAAGCCGCGCTCGACGTTGCGCCGGGCCTCGAGCTCGACGAGGCGCAGCGCATCGGTCTCGTCGCCGAACGCGGCGCCGCCACCGTAGTAGCCGCCGCTCGCGTAGGCATGAACGGTCGGATCCGTGCCGCCGAGGTAGCGAAACAGCGGCTGGCCCGCGGCGATCGCGGCACGGTCATGCAACGCGGTGTCGATGGCCGCGATCGAACGGATGACCGCACCGCGGCGACCCAGCAGGAGCGTCTCCTGGTAGAGGCGTGCCCAGATGCCGGCGATGTCGTTGGCGTCCGCGCCGGACACGACCGGCACGAGCAGGTCGCGGACGATGTCGCGGACGATCCTCCCCCCGGCCGTTCCCGCGTAGGTGTGTCCGGTCCCCGAGATCCCGTCGTCCGTGTCGATCCAGACGATCACGTACTCACGCGCGGCGACCGCGCGCGTCGCGAAGGTGACGGGACGTGCGAGCGGGACCCGATAGGCCTCCGCCCGCACGCCCGTGACGCGTGTCATCAGACCCGCTTGTCCTCGTACTCCTTGAGAGCGGCGACGTTCGGCTCGAAGCCGAGCCCCGGGGCATCCGTGAGCGTGACGTAGCCCTTCTCCGGCTGGGGCGCGCCGGTGAAGAACGTGTCGCCCGTGATCCACATCGGCACGTGGTACTCGACGCGCCAGCCGTTCGGCACGGCGGCCTGGAGATGCGCGTTCCACTGGGGCCAGCCGCCGCCGTTGGCGATCGGCAGATTGAAGGCCTGGGCCATGTGGGCGACCTTCAGGCTCTCGGTGTAGCCCCCCGTGTACACGACGTTGGGCTGCACGATGTCGACGGCCTGCTCGACGATGAGGTCGCGGTGCCGCCACCGGTGTCCCTCGTTCTGCCCCGCCGAGATCGGGATCGTGGTCTTGCGGCGCAGCTCGGCGAGCGCGCGCGGATCGTTGCCGTGGAGCGGCTCCTCGAACCAGCGGATGTCGCAGTCCTCGATCATCCGGCAGAGGTCGAGCGCCTGCATGGGCGTGAAGAGGTGGTTCGCGTCGATCATGAGCTCGACGTTCGGCCCGATGTGCTCGCGAAGGTAGCGCACGCGCGCGGCATCCTCCTTCACGTTCTTCGCGTCGTCGATGCACACCACCATCTTCAGCTTGTCGTGCCCCTTCGCGATGAAGGACTTCGCGACCTCGACGAGCTGCTCCTTGGTGAACTCGAGCAGGCCGAAAGTGATGTACGCCGGCACCGTGGCGCTGTAGCCGCCGAGGAGACGCCACACCGGCTGCTTCAGGAACCGGCCCTTCAGATCCCATAGCGCGATGTCGAGAGCGGCTAGGGCGCTCTGGAACACGCCGCTGTTGGAGCGCTGGTTGAACTTCCAGTACGCGTCGTCCCAGATGCGCTCGATGCCGAGCGGGTCGCGCCCGGTCACGTACGGGCCGAGCTCGCGGTTCACGAACTCGCGGACCGAGAAGCGCAGCTGCGGACCGGTGATGCCGTAGCCGGCGAGACCGTCGTCGGTCTCGACCTTGACGAAGACCATCTCCCTGTTGATGGGCTCCTTCAGCGGCGGGACCTTCACCGGGTATCGATGGGTGGTCGCGGTGACGCGGGAGATCTTCACGGGATGAGCTCCTTCCTTGTGCGCGTGCGAAATGGGGACCGATCGAGGAGGCCCCTCGCGAGCGGGGCCGCAAGGACGACCGCGGCGACGGCCAGCATCACGGCGCTGGCCGGTCGCATCGCGAAGATCGCCGGATCGCCCTGCGAGATCGTGAGCGTCTGGCGGAGCGACCGCTCCAGGAGCGGACCCAGCACCAAGGCGAGCACGAGAGGCGCGGCCGGGTAGTCGAAACGCTTCATCGCGTATCCGATGACGCCGAACGCGACGGCGATCCCGACGTCGAACAGGCTGTTCTCGAGGCTGTACACGCCGGCGATCGAGATCCCGAGGATGCCGGCCGCGATCACCGCATACGGGAAGCGCAGCAGGCTAGCGAAGACGGGGACGAGCGGCAGGTTCAGCACCAGCAGCATCACGTTCCCGATGTACATGCTCGCGATGAGGCCCCAGAACACGTCGGCGTGCTCGCTGAGCAGCAGCGGCCCGGGACGGAGTCCGTACAGGATGAACGCTCCGAGGAGGATGGCCGTCGTCGAGGACCCCGGGATCCCCAGCGTGAGCAGCGGCACCATCGCCCCGGCGGTGGCGGCGTTGTTCGCCGACTCCGGCGCGGCGACGCCCTCGATCGCGCCCTTCCCGAAGCGCGACGGATCACGCGCCGAGCGCCGCTCGATCCCGTACGCGATGAACGACGCCATCGTCGCGCCCGCACCGGGCAGCACGCCGACGACGAAGCCGATGATCGAGCCGCGCAGGATCGAGAACCGAGTGGCGATGAGGTCCTGCCACGTCGGCATCAGTCCCGAGAGGCGCGCCTTGATCGGCTCGAGGCGGACCGGGATCTCCATGTTCGCGAGGACCTCGGCGATCCCGAAGAGGCCGACCGCCACCGGCAGGAAGGGGATCCCATCGGACAGCTCGATGTTGTCGAAGGTGAAGCGCTGCTCGCCGACGAGCGGATCGAGACCGACCGTCGCGATCGCCAGCCCGAAGACGGCCATGAGGACGGCCTTCACCATCGACGTGCTCGAGAGCGCGGACAGCGTCAGAAGACCGAGCACGGCGAGCGCGAAGTACTCGGGCGGGCCGAACTGCACCGCGAGGTCGGCGATGGGAGGGGCAGCGAGCATGAGCGCCACTACCCCGAGGGTGCCCGCGACGAAGGAGCCGATCGCGGCGATGCCGAGCGCCGCGCCGGCTCGTCCCTGCAGCGCGAGCTGATAGCCGTCGAGCGTCGTCATGACGCTGGAGGACTCGCCCGGGGTGTTGATCAGCACCGACGTGAGCGTCCCGCCATACATCGCCCCGTAGTAGATGCCGGCCAGCATGATCAGCCCTGAGACCGGGGAGAGGCCGAACGTGACCGGGAGCAAGAGGGCGACCCCGGCCCCTGGCCCGATGCCCGGCAGGATCCCGATGACCGTGCCGATGAACACACCGACGAACGCGAGCCCGAGGTTCTGCGGCGTGAGCGCGATCGAGAATCCGAGTCCGAGCTGCTCGAGGACCTCCATCTAGAACCCGAGCGGTCCCTGCGGGAATGGGACGGCCAGCAGCCGGACGAAGACGACGTAGATGAGCACGATGATCCCGGACGTCGTGACGAGTGCGGTGATGGGCCGCATGCGCTCGATGAAGAGCGTGACGACGGCGAGGTAGAGCGCCATCGCGACGATGAAGCCGAGCCGTTCCGCGAGCGCCGCCGCGACGACGAGGCCCACGATCGCCGCGGCCACGCGCAGGACGCCGCGCCGTTCGAACGCCGGAGCGGGTGCCGCCCGCAGCCCGCGGATCGCGATGGTCGCGGAGAGCACCGTTCCGACGATGCCCAGCCAGAACGGCGCGAAGCCCGGGCCCGGCGCGAATTCGCTCTGGTACTTGAGACCGGTCGATGCGACGAGGAACAGGAAGAAGGCGATGGCCAGCCCGGCGCCGATGACGGTGTCCGCGCGCGTCACGCGCGCGGCCCGCCGGCGCCGGGCCAGGCCATGCCCGATGTCACTTGATGACGCCGAGCTTCGTGAGAACGATCTTCAGGCTGGCGACCTGGTCGTCGAGGTACTTCTTGGCGTCCGGCCCGGTCTTCACGAGCGGACGAAGCGTGTTGTCACTGAGGTACTTCTCCCAGTCGGGCGACTTCGTCATCTGGACGAGCGCGTCGGCCCAGAACTTCTCTTCGGCCGGCTTGATCCCGCCGGGGGCGACGATCCCACGGAACTGCTCCCAGACGACGTTGATCCCCTGCTCCTTCGCGGTGGCCACGTCCCAGCCCTTGAGACGCTCCGGCGAGAAGCTGGAGATGGCACGAAGCTTCTTGCCCTGAACGAGCGAGAGGGCCTCGCCGGGGTTCGCGATCGCGAAGTCGATCGTCCCGCCGAGCAGGGCTGCGTTCACCTCGCCACCGCTGGCGAAGGTGATGTAGTTGAACTGGACGCCGGCGGCCTGCTCGACGAGCGCCGGGATGATCGAGTCGGACGAGCCGACCTGCGTACCGCCGACCTTGATGCCCTTCGGGTTCGCCTTCGCCGCGGCCACGAGCTCCTTGAGGTCCTTGTACTTGGCGTCGTCCTTCACGACGGCGACGAAGTCATCGACCGCGAGGGTGAGGACGTTCGTGAGGTCCGCGTAGCTGTAGCCCGCGTTGGTGTTCTGCAGCGGGGTCGTGAGGTAGCTGAGCGTCACGGTCGCCAGGAAGTGCGGGTCGCTCTGCTTCTGCTTCAGGTACGTGTACGCGACCGCACCGCTTCCACCGGGCTTGTTCACGACGTTGACCGGCTGAGCGACGATCTTGCCCTTCGTCAGGACGTCGGCGATCTTGCGCGCGAAGATGTCGCTGCCGCCCCCGGCCGCCGCCTGGACGACGAGCTCGACCGCTTTGGCCGGCGCGAACGTCGGTGCAGGGGTCGCCGCCACCGTGGGCGCGGCGGTCGCCGCCTTCGTCGGCGCCGTCGTCGGTGCGACCGTGGGCGAGGCGGCCCCCGTCCCACCTCCACCGCACGAGACCGCGAGGATCGCGACTGTCGCGAGGGTCACCAGGGTCCGCTTCACCTCTGACCTCCTTCGGCGCGCCGCGTGCGCCGCCGGTCCTGCTCGAGGTACCAGCGGGTCGCCGCGGTCCGCGCGTTCTCCGAGTGTTCGGATACGAGCTCACGCGTGGCCTGCACGTCGCGCCGCGCCATCGCCGTCAGGATCGCCCGGTGCTCGTCGAGCGACGTGCGCGGACGCTGTGGGGCCGAGAGCGATGCGGCGCGGTATCGCCGCAGCCGGTGGTCGATCGCGTCGAGGAGCTCCTCGAGCTGCGGGCTCGCGGCGGCACGGTGGAGCATGCCGTGGAACTTGGCGTTCTCCCGCATCTGCGCGCCGACATCGTTCGATCGCGTGGCGACCCCGCACCGGCGAAGCTGCGCGCGAAGCTCTCGGATAGCTGCGGGCGTCGCGCGCTCCACCGCCCGCGTCGCCGCCAACACCTGGAGGGCGGACCGGATCTCGAACAGCTCGTCGATCTCGGCGAGCGAGTAGCCGGCCACCTGTGCTCCGGCGTGCGGCAGGATGACCACGAGGCCCTCGGCGGCGAGATGACGCAGCGCCTCGCGGACCGGCGTCCGGCTGACGCCGTGGCGTGCGGCGATCTCCTCTTCGCGCAGGCGCGCACCGCCGACGAGGTCGCCGCTGGTGATCCTCGTGCGCAAGGCGTCGCGGATGCGGCTGGCCGCGGTGCGAGCATCTTCCCTTCGGCCCCCGAGCACCCGCATGCGAACTGTGATGGATCGTATACACGGCTGAAATGCCTATCCGCAAGGGGCACTGGTCCCTTGGACCTCTCCGGCCTAGGGTTTGGCGGTCTCCGTCAGCCACTCGGTCGGCAGCTCGCGTCCGAGCCCGGCAGCCTTCGCCGCCTGGTAGACGACATGGCCGACGGCCGCGAACTGGATCCCGAGGCCGGACGAGGCGCCCAGGCCGCCGCCCGTGAAGAGCGTCACGTCGTCGCGGTCCCGGCGCGCGGGCCGCCCGCGGATGACCGCGCCGAGCTCGATGAGCTTCGCGACGAGGTGCGGCTCCAGGCGCTTGATCTCGAGTGCTTCGACGGGCCCGTTCCCCGGCGGATGGTGGAAGGTCGGCACCTCGAGGTTCCGGACGACGATCGCGCCCGCACGCTCGAGCGTGTCCGTGCCGAGCTCGTGGGACTGCACGGAGCCGACGTGCTGGCCGGGCTCGAGCCAGCTCCCCTCGATGACCGGGTCGTGGGAGTTCGTGGCGCACGCGACGATGTCGGCGCCGACGACCGCCTCGCGCGCGGACGCGACCGGCCGGACCGGGATGCCGATGCGCTCGCCGACGCGCGCGGCGAACGCCCGCAGGCGCTCGGCGTCAGTGCTGTACGCGCGCACTTCGGCGATCTCCCGGACGTGCGTCAGGCCAACGAGCTGCATCTCCGCCTGCCAGCCCGACCCGATCAGCCCGACCACGCGCGCGTCCGGACGGGCGGCATGCTTCGCCGCGAGCGCGCTGGTGCAGCCGACCCGCATCCGCTGGAGCTCGCCGTCCTGCAGGATCGCGAGCGGCTCGAGCGTACGGACGTCGAAGAGCATCACCAGACCGACGAAGCGCGCGCCTGGCGCCAGCGGCAGCTTCTCGCGACGCCGCTTGCCGCCGCGGGTGAACTCGTGGGTGTGGTCGCTGCTCAGCCGGATGGCGTGGACGCCCAGGCGCGGCACCGCGCCGTCCATGCTCTTGAAGAGATACCAGTGGCCGTCACCGAGGGGCGTGTACGTGTGGGACCGCGGCCGGTTGACGGCCTTGCCGGCCGCGAGGTCGCCGAACGCGACCTCGAGCGCGTCGATGCACGCGCGCGTATCGAGCACGCGGAGCACGTCCTCGTTCGAGAGCAGCAGCGTCACGCGCTGGACAGGAAAGGTATAACAATTCGACATTACGGTCGTATGACCTTGGGGGGAGGGCCCATTGCGAACGAGACGCACGTCCACCGTCCCTGTCCTGCTCGCGGTCGTCGCGCTCCTCGCCGCGTCCTGCGGCGGGACCGCGCAGCCCGCAGCAACGAGCGCACCGACCGCCGCCCCGACGAGCGCCGCGCCTACAGCAGCGCCGACGACCGCCCCGACGGCAGCGCCGACCGTCGCCGCGGGCGAGCTCGACGCCGACACCATCGCGAAGGCCAAGACCGAGGGCACCGTCGTTCTGTACACGTCGCTCTCGTCGAGCGACTCAAAGAAGGTCGGCGACACCTTCGCCGCGAGCGCGAAGGCCTACGGACTCAAGATCACGGTGAACCGCAAGTCGAGCGAGAGCCTCGTGACTCAGTTCATGACCGAGGCCAAGGCGGGCAAGGTGCTCGCCGACGTCCTCGAGACCGGCGGCATCGACCTGTTCCAGGCGATCAAGGCCGGATACGTCGAGGGATGGAAGGCGCCCGCTGCGTCGGCCTTCCCGGCCGACCTCAAGGACGCGAACGGCGTGTGGCACGCGGCCCGGCTGGGGGTCGAGACGATCGCGTGGAACACGACGGCCGTGAAGGCGGCCGACGCCCCGAAGTCGTTCGAAGACCTGGCCGACCCGAAGTGGAAGGGCAAGTGCCTCATCGAGGCGAACGACGTCGAGGTCCTCCTCGGACTCGGCGAGCGCAAGTACAAGGATCAGGCCAAGGCGCAGGACCTGCTCACGCGGACGATGGCGAACTGCACGCCGTCGGACGGCCACACCGAGACGCTGGACAAGCTCATCGCCGGCCAGGGCGCCGTCTTCTGGGGCGCGCACGCGCACAGCACCGAGCAGAAGAAGGCCGCCGGGGCCCCCGTCGATTACATGACGACCGAAGGCGTCGTCACGATCGACGGACCGGGTCTGGTGAAGGGCGCGGCGCATCCGAACGCCGCGAAGGTCTTCATCAACTGGTACCTCAGTGCCGAGGGCCAGAAGGTGCTCGCTGATCTCTTCCGGGTCCCGGCTCGGCCGGGTGCCGCGAACGAGAAGCTCTTGCCGAAGACGATCTACTACACCGGCCCGACCCTCGCGGAGAAGTTCCCGGCCTATCAGGAGTTTTGGAAGAAGACAGCCAAGTAGTGGCGACCGCAGCGCGGGGAGCGTCCTTCGCGCTCCCCGCGCTGCCGCGTTCCGGCGTCCTTATCCCGGCGATGGCGGCGATCCTCCTTCTCCTCCTCACCGTCCTCCCCATCTCGATGCTCATCCTCGGCAGCCTCCAGGTGGAGGGCCGGGAGGGGCTCACCCTGGCGAACTACGCGAGCGTGTACTCCGATCCGCGCACGTACCAGCTCCTTTCGAACTCGTTCCTGTACGCACTCGGTACGGCGACCATCGCTCTCTCGCTCGGCACGGCGCTCGCCTACATCGTTGAACGGACGAACGTTCCCTTTCGCCGGGCATTCTTCGCCGTCACGCTCGTGCCGCTGATCGTGCCCGGCATCGTCAGCACGATCGCGTGGGTCTACCTCGCGAGCGGGAAGATCGGCGTGATCAACAAGGCGTTCATGGCGCTGTTCGGGCTCGCGGACCCGCCGTTCGAGATCTACAGCCTCCTCGGGATGATCTGGGCCGAAGGCCTCCATCTGTCCCCGCTCGTGTTCCTCGTCATGGTCGGGGCGATGCGGGCCATGGATCCGTCGCTGGAGGAGGCCGCGGTCACGAGCGGAGCGCGGCCGCTGCGGACGCTGCGCTCGGTCACCCTGCCCATCCTCACGCCGGCCCTGGCGTCAGGCGCGCTCATCATGTTCATCCGCGGCCTCGAGTCGTTCGAGGTCCCGGCCCTGATCGGCATCCCCGCACGAGTCCCCGTCTTCACCAGCGAGATCTACGAGGCGCTGCGCAGATACCCCCAGGACTATGGCTCGGCGGGCGCGCTCGGCGTCGGGCTCCTGGCGATCAGCGCCGTCGGGGTGTGGTGGTACGGACGTCTCACGCGCCGCGCGGAGCGCTTCGTGACGATCACCGGCAAAGGCTATCGCCCCCGGATGATCGACCTCGGCAGCTGGCGCTGGCCGGCGCTCGCATTCCTGACGCTCTACCTGCTGGTCGTCGTCGTGATGCCGTTCCTCGTTCTCCTCTTCGTGTCCCTGTTGCCCTTCTACATCCCGAGCCTCGACATGCTGCAGCGGCTGACCCTCCAGAACTACGTCACGGTCCTGGAACACCCCGACACGCTGTTGGCCGCCCGCAACAGCCTCCTGCTCGCGTTCTCCTCCGCGACGATCGCGATGGCGCTCACCGCCGTCATCGCCTGGATCGTCGTGCGCACCAGGCTGCCGGGCCGTCGCATCCTCGACCTGCTGGCGTTCCTGCCGATCGGCATCCCGGGGCTGGTCCTGGCGGTCGCGCTCATCTTCGAGCTCATCAGCTTCCCCATCCCCATCTACGGGACGCTCATCATCCTCGTCATCGCCTACGTGACGCGCTACATGCCCTACGGAATGCGCACGAACAGCGCGGCGATGCTGCAGCTCCACCGTGAGCTCGAAGAAGCGGCCGCGGCGTCGGGCGCGTCATGGGGGACGACGTTCCGAAAGATCGTGGTGCCGCTGCTGTGGCCCTCGCTCGTCGCGGGCTGGATCTACGTGTTCGTCGTGTCGGTGCGCGAGCTGTCGTCGTCGGTCCTGCTCATCTCGCACGACAGCATCGTGGTGTCTTTCGTCATCTTCGACCTCCAGGTCTCCGGGCAGTCGAATGCGGTGGCCGCGCTCTCTGTGCTCCTGGTGCTGTCGCTCGTCGTGGTCGTCGGCCTCACACAGCGGGTGAGCTCACGGATCGGGGTCAAGGGAGGGTAGCCATGGCCATGCTGACCGTCACCTCGCTCCGCAAGACGTACACGACCGATCGCGGCGGCGTCCGCGCGGTCCAGGGGGTTTCCTTCACCGTCGAGGACGGTCGCTTCTACACGCTGCTCGGGCCCTCGGGCTGCGGGAAGACGACGACGCTGCGCTGCATCGCGGGACTGGAGCGGCCCGAGGGCGGGACCATCCAGCTCGACGATGCGACGCTCTCCGGGGACGGACGCTTCGTCCCCCCGTACGAGCGTGACCTGGGCATGGTGTTCCAGTCGTATGCGATCTGGCCTCACATGAACGTGTTCGACAACGTCGCCTTTCCGCTGCGGGTCGGCCGGTCACACCCGACGGCGGCCGAGGTGCGCCAGCGCGTTGAGGAGGCGCTGGCCCTCGTCGGGCTCGACGGCCTCGAGGACCGTCCGGCTCCCCAGCTCTCGGGCGGCCAGCAGC
>Ga0209514_10008352_pt1 | contig 11785 bp, 9 predicted proteins | sample Subgrocontami58m_FD_187452 | JGI IMG/M metagenome (GOLD analysis project Ga0209514, IMG submission 187452) | Subsurface groundwater microbial communities from S. Glens Falls, New York, USA - GMW37 contaminated, 5.8 m (SPAdes) (version 3) | ecosystem: Environmental > Aquatic > Deep subsurface >...
TGGCGGGGGGCCGCCACGCGGCCGCGATCAATCTGGGGTTCTCGCCCACGTTCACCGAGGGCACGGACCCCCCGCTGCGACTTGAGGCCCTGGTGCTCGACTACGAGGGAGACGACCTCTACGGGCAGCGAATACGGGTGGAGTTCCTCGAACGACTGCGCGAGGAACGCCGTTTCCCCACGTCCGCTGAACTGGTGGGCCAGATCACGGAGGACGTGCAGCGAACGCGCGAGGTCGCAGCGGGCGTGTGACGAGCGGTCGGGCGCGGCGTGGGTGATACCCTCCGCGGGCCCGTTTGCTTGCGGGTGCACCGTCGTGTCCCGGCCCCATATGGCCGGTGGGGCGCGCGGGAGGACACATTGACCCGGTGCGGCTCAGGCTGCACCGCGGCCGGACTCAGGAGCGAGACATGATGGATCGGGTATCCAAGGCTGACGTCATGGCCCCCCATAGGCGACACGATTCGGACACGGGCTCGCCCCAGGTCCAGATCGCGATCCTCACCGAGAGGATCAATCACTTGACGGAGCACCTGAAGGTGCACGCCAAGGATCATCACTCGCGGCGCGGCCTTCTCACGATGGTCGGTCGCCGCCGTCGCCTTCTCAGCTACCTGCAGAGGAAGGACCTGAACGCCTACCGCGAGCTCACGAGCTCGCTGGGCCTTCGCCGGTAGGACATAACCGGGGCGCCGGAGTGGCGCCTGTGAAGGCGGACCGCCGGGTGGCGGTGCCGCAAAGATGAGCCGCGTCGGGTGATGCGGCATGAAGGGATGAGGGAAGTAAATGGCACAGAACGGCCCGGACGCCGTGCGCGTCGTCGCCGATATCGGCGGGCAGGAGATCATTTTCGAGACGGGGCGCTTGGCCAAGCAGGCCAACGGATCCGTGCAGGTGCGCTCCGGTGACAGCCTCGTGCTGGTCACCGCCGTCGGCGCCCGCGAGCCCAGGGCGGGGGCGGACTTCTTCCCCCTCACCGTGGACGTTGAAGAGCGCATGTACGCGAAGGGTGCGATCCCCGGTGGCTTCATCAAGCGGGAGAGCCGCCCCAGCGAGCGCGCGATCCTCACCTGCCGCATGACCGATCGCCCGCTTCGGCCGCTGTGGCCCAAGGGCTATCGCAACGAGGTCCAGGTCGTCACGACCGTGCTCTCGATCGACAAGGTCAACGCGTTCGACATCCTCAGCATCAACGGCGCATCCGCTGCCCTGATGCTGAGCGAGATGCCCTTCCACGGCCCCGTCGGCGCCGTGCGTATCGGCATGCTTGACGATGACTTCGTGATCAACCCGACCCTTCAGGAGATGGCGGAGTCCCGGCTGGACCTGGTGGTTGCGGGTACGCGGGACGCCATCTCGATGGTCGAGGCGGGCGCGAAGGAGGTCAACGAGGACGATCTTCTCGAGGCCCTGCAGATCGCGCACGATGAGATCAAGAAGCTGTGCGACGTCCAGGATGAGCTGCGCGAGAAGGCCGGCAAGCCGAAGTGGGACATCGCGGCGAAGTCGGTCGACCCGGACATGCTCGGGCGCGTCGAGAAGGCCGCCCTCACGCAAATTCAGGAGGCCACCCTCGAGCAGGGCAAGCTGGAGCGCCGCGACAAGGTGTCCGACGCCAAGGCCGCCGCCGCCACCGCCGTGCTGGGCGACGAGCCCACCCCGGACGAGCGCGCCTCGTTCTCGCTGGCGTTCGATCAGATCCTGAAGAGCCAGGTGCGCCGTCGCATCGCGGTCGACAAGCACCGCCCGGATGGCCGTACGGCCGAGCAGATCCGGCCGATCTGGTGCGACACGGGCGTTGCGCCCCGCACTCACGGTTCGGGCCTCTTCACCCGCGGCGAGACCCAGGTGCTCACGCTCCTCGCGCTCGGCACGATGAAGGAGGCGCAGCGGATCGACGACCTCTCGATCGACACCACCAAGCGCTACATCCACCACTACAACTTCCCGCCCTTCAGCGTGGGCGAGACCGGCTTCATGCGCGGCCCCAAGCGCCGCGACATCGGCCACGGCGCCCTGGCGGAGCGGGCCCTCCTTCCCGTGATCCCGACGGACGAGGCGTTCCCGTACACGCTGCGGCTGGTGAGCGAGACCCTCGAGAGCAACGGGTCGTCGTCCATGGCATCCGTCTGCGGTTCCACCCTCGCCCTGCTCGACGCCGGCGTGAACATCACGCGCCCGGTGGCGGGCATCGCGATGGGGCTCATCAAGGAGGGGGATGACCACATCATCCTCACCGACATCCAGGGCGACGAGGATCACCTCGGCGACATGGACTTCAAGGTGGCCGGCACCGCGGAGGGCGTCACCGCCCTGCAGATGGACATCAAGATCTCGGGCGTGACGTTCGAGATCATGGGTGCCGCTCTGGCCCAGGCCCGCGACGCGCGCCTCAAGATCCTCGAGATCATGGCCGAGACCCTGCCGGGCCCCCGCGAGGAGCTGTCGCCATGGGCCCCGCGCATCACCGCGATCAAGATCGATCCGGACAAGATCGGCATGGTCATCGGTAAGGGCGGCGAGACGATTCGCGGCCTCGAGGCCGACTTCGAGGTGGAGATCTCCATCGAGGACGACGGCACCGTGAGCGTGTACGGGGTCGACGGCACCAAGGCCGACGCGTGCGTCGCGCGCATCAGCGCGATGACCAAGGATGTCGAGGTCGGGGATGTCTATGAGGGCGCGAAGGTGGTCAAGACCACCACGTTCGGTGCCTTCATCGAACTGACCAAGGGCGTCGATGGTCTGCTGCACATCTCAAACCTCGGCTCCGGTCGGGTGGAGAAGGTGGAGGACGTGCTCAACCGGGGTGACTCGGTTGACGTGCGCATCGAGGAGGTCGACAAGGCCCGCGGTCGCATTGGCCTGAGGCTCCTCAACGACGACTCCGTGCCGACCCCCTCCGGGGATGGCGGGGCGGAGGCCGGCAGTGAGGGCGCCGAGGGTGACGCCGCCGAGGGTGACGGCACCAGCCGCCGCCCGCGTCGCCGCCGCAAGATCTCCACGTCCGACCTGGCCGAGTGACCGGGCAGGACCGCGCGCTCGTCACTACCGGTGGGGGGCTCCGAATCGTCTCGGAGCCCCTGCCGGGCGTGCGCTCGGTTGCGCTGGGCGTGTGGATCGGCGTGGGCTCGCGGTTCGAGACTCCCGCAGAGGCGGGCATCTCGCACTTCATCGAGCACCTGCTCTTCAAGGGCACGGACCGCTACTCGGCCGCGCGCATCGCCGAGGTGTTCGATGGCCTGGGCGGTGAGGTGAACGCCGCCACGGGGCGCGACCACACGGTCGTGTACACCCGCGTGCTCGACGAGCATCTGGAGTCCGCCCTCGAGGTGGTGGCGGACATGCTGCAGAGGCCCGCGTTCCACGAGTTGGACCAGGAGCGCGAGGTCGTACTGGAGGAGATCCTCATGTACGAGGACGATCCCCAGGACCTGGTGCATGACCTGCTGGTCGAGGCCGTGTTCCCCGATCAGCCCCTGGGGCGTCCGGTCATCGGAACCAGCGAGGTCATCGGTTCGGTTGCCGAGGACCAGATTCGCGCCTATCACCAGGAGCACTACAGGGCGCCGAACATGGTCGTGGCCGCCAGTGGATCGATCACCCAGGATCGCCTCGTGGAACTGTGCGAGCGCTATCTGGGGGATCTCGCCCCGGTGGGGCGGGACCACGCGGTGGTTCCCGGTGCCGCCGGTGCGCCCCGCCTGGTGGTGCGCACCAAGCCGACCGAGCAGTACCACCTGGTACTGGGTGCGTCCGGCCTGGATCGCTCGGACCCCCGGCGCCATGCGATGGCCGTGCTCGACACCATCCTGGGTGGGTCGATGAGCTCGCGGTTGTTCCAGGAGATCCGCGACCGGCGCGGGCTGGCGTACTCCGTGGGCTCCTATTCGGCGGGGTATGCCGACACCGGTCAGGTGGGTGTGTACCTGGGTACACGTGAGGACAACCTGGGCGAGGCCGCGGCCATCATCCAGGCGGAACTCACCCGCATCGGGGATGAGCCGGTGCCGGCAGACGAATTGACGCGGGCGAAGGAGCACCTGAAGGGTCGCCTCGTGCTCGGTCTGGAGAGCCCGGTCACGCGTATGCACCGCATCGGGCGCGCGGTGCTGTCGGATACCGAACTGCTTGACGTGGATGAGCTGATCGAGCGTGTCGAGGCCGTGAGCGCCGACGACATCGTTGCGCTTGGACGTGAGTTCTGGCGCCCGGAGCGCATGTCGGTGGCGGCGATCGGCCCCGACGAGGACGCCGTGCGCTCCGCAGCGCACCGTCTGACTCCCGCCCTGGTGGAGGCCACATGATCCGCGTCATGGTCACGGGTGCCGCTGGCCGTATGGGGCGCGCCGTCGTGGACGCCGTCACCGCGGCGCCCGACACGCAACTGGTGGCGAAGGCGGACCCCGTCCTCGCCGGTGCGGGGGGCGACCCGCTCGACTTCGGCACCGTGGAGGAGGCCATCGCGGCCACATCTCCCCAGGTGGCAGTGGACTTCACGCAGCCGGACGCGGCCTTCACCACCACACGTGCCTGCCTTGAGGCCGGGGTGCATGCGGTCGTGGGCACGACCGGCCTCACCGTGGATCAGATGGCGACCTTGCGCGACATCGCCGAGAACGGGCCCGCGAACCTGTTGGTGGCGCCCAACTTCGCCGTCGGGGCCGTCCTGATGATGCGCTTCGCCGCAGAGGCATCGCGGCACATGCCGATGGCGGAGATCATCGAGCTGCACCACGACGGCAAGCTCGATGCGCCATCGGGCACGGCTCTTCGCACTGCCGAGGGCATGCAGGGCGACGTGCCGATTCACTCGGTGCGCCTGCCCGGTCTGGTGGCCCACCAGGAGGTCATTCTGGGCGGGCTCGGCGAGACCCTGTCGATACGGCACGACTCCCTGTCGAGGGAGAGCTTCATGCCGGGCGTGCTGCTTGCCGTCCACGCCATCGGCGCGCGGCCCGGTGTCACCATCGGGCTGGAGTCCGTGCTGTTCGGGGATGCTCCCGCCTGACACCGCATTCCCGCTGGTAACGTCAACCCCGTTTTCCCACCCCGGAGGCCCCGAGATGGCAGATGGCTACAGCAAGGTCGGCAGCGGCGACGTGGAGCGGAAGGAACGCCGCGGGGGCGGGGCGGGCTCACAGGACTTCGCGGGTGCCCTCGGCGCCGAGCACATGACCTGCCGCATCTGGCGGTTCGGGCCCGGAGACGAGATGGCCTACCACCGCCACCATGAGCAGGAGGAGATCTACCACCTGATCTCGGGCGGCCCGCAGGAGATGCTGATCGAGGGCAACATCGTGGTGGTCGAGGACCTGGACTGGCTGCGCGTGGCGAAGACCACGGCCCGGCGCATCCAGAACCACACCGACCGCGAGGCCGTGTGGCTGATCATCGGGGCCCCTCCGGGCACCGGAATAACGGATGGCATCCGTCTTGACCCCGAGACCGGGGAGGAGATCCCGCGCACCTGATGAGCGCCGCCGCGTACAACATGATCGCCTGCGGCAGGTCCGGGGCTGGCCCGGCCGGTGCGATGCACCTGGCTGATCCCGCGCGCAGGGCCAACCCGGGTGGCGCACGTCCCATGATCGGCATCGCGTGACCCCGACACCCCTGCCTATACTGCCGCCCGTGCTGGGCGCCGTCCTCACCGCGGTGGTCACCCCCTTCGACGAGCGGGGAGACGTTGACGACCCCGCCTTCCGTTCCCTGGTGCGGTACCTGCTGGGTGCGGGCTCCGACGGCATCGTGGTGGCCGGAACCACCGGCGAGGCCTCCACGCTCACCGACGACGAGCGCCTGGGCCTGATTCGTGCCACGGTCGAGGAGGTCGCGGGCACCGGCAGCGTGGTGGCGGGAACCGGCAGCAACGACACCGCTCACTCAGTGCACCTCACCGAGCAGGCTCGCGGCATGGGTGTCGATGCCGTCCTGGTGGTCACCCCGTATTACAATCGTCCGCCACGCGAGGGCATCGTGCGGCACGTCGCCGCCATCGCCGATGTCGGCGTACCCGTGGTGCTCTACAACATTCCCGGCCGAACCGGCCTGAACATGGCCCCCGATCTGATCGCCGAGCTCGCCGACATCCCCGGTGTCGTGGCCCTCAAGGAGGCCAACCCGGATCTGGCGCAGCCCCGGCAGGTGCGGGCGGAAACCACCCTGGCGCTCTACGCCGGGAACGACGACATGCTGCTGCCCATTCTCGAGATGGGGGGCGCCGGGGTCATCTCGGTGGCCTCGCATCTGGTGGGTGACCGGATGCAGGAGATGACGGCCGCCGTGCTTCGCGGCGACCTCGATGGTGCACGCGCCATCGACGCGAGCCTGGCCGGGCTCTACACCGGCCTGTTTGAGACGACGAACCCCATACTGATCAAGGCGGCGCTCGAGATGCTCGGGCTCATCCCCTCCGGGCGGCTTCGGCTACCCCTGGTGGACGCCACGCCCGCGGAGCGCCAGGCGCTTCGTACCGTGCTTGAGGCACAGGGCCTCATCGTGCCCGCGGCGCCCTGATCCCGACGACTGGACCAGCCCTGAGCGACACCACTGCTGACGCACCGGCCCTGCGGATCATTCCGCTGGGCGGCGTAGGCGAGATCGGCAAGAACCTCTACGTGATCGAGTTCGACGAGCGCATCGTCATCATCGATTGCGGCCTGACGTTCCCCACCCCGGACCAGCTGGGCGTCGACATCGTCCTGCCGGACTTCTCCTGGCTCAAGAAGAACAAGTCACGGATCGATGCGCTCATCCTCACCCACGGGCACGAGGATCACATCGGCGCGGTTCCCTACTTCCTGCGCGAGGTGGGTCCCGTGCCCATCCTGGGAACCCGCTTCACGCTGGGCCTGTTGCGCGCGAAGCTCGAGGAGCACCGCCTGCTGGGCGAGGTCGAGCTGGTGGAGATCGTGGCGGGCGAGCCGCCTCGGGCGGTCGGCCCATTCATGGCCGAGTTCCTCCGGGTCACCCACAGCATCCCCGACTGCGTGGCGGTGGCCCTTCATTCGCCCGCGGGCACCCTGGTGCACACGGGCGACTTCTGCTTCGACCACCTGCCCATCGGTGGTCCCGGCAAGCGCAGCGACGTGCCCGGGCTCGCGCGGCTGGGTGCCGAGGGCGTGCTGATGCTTCTGAGCGACTCCACGAATGCGGATGTTCCCGTGTCGTCGAAGCGCGAGGAGGCATCGGTGGGGCCCGCCATGTCGAGCCTGTTCGCCACCTCTCCGGGTCGCGTCATCGTCACCACGTTCTCCTCCCAGATCGACCGCATGCAGCAGGTGATCAACGCCGCCTATCAGGACGGAAGGGTCGTGGGCGTCGTGGGCCGTTCGATGGTGCGTAACGTGAACATCGCGCGCAACCTCGGATACCTCACGGTTCCCGATGGCGTGCTCATCACCGATCGTGAGATCAACGGCACCCCCGACGACGAACTGGTGCTCCTCACCACCGGCAGCCAGGGCGAGCCGCTGTCGGCCCTTCGGCGCATGGCGAATGGCGCGCACCCCAAGGTGACCATCAAGCCCGGCGACACCGTCGTGTACAGCTCGCGCCGTATTCCGGGCAATGAGCTGTCGATCGACGAGACCATCAACCGGCTGGTGGGGGCGGGCGCACGCGTGGTGACCCCCGAGACCCGCCCGGATGTTCACGCCTCGGGCCACGGTGTGCGCGAGGACCTGGCCTGGATGCTGCAGCTCCTTCGCCCGAGATTCTTCGCCCCCATCCACGGCGAGGCCCGGCACCAGAGGGCCCACGCGGACCTGGCCACGGGGCTGGGTATCCCGGAGAAGACGATCATCCTCGAGAACGGCGACGTGCTCGAGGTGTCCGCGGACGGGGTGCGCACAGGCGAGCGCGTGGAGACCGGCATCACGTATGTCGACTCCTACGGCGTCTCGGATGTGGGGGAGGGCGTGCTGCGCGACCGACGCCACATGTCCGAGGACGGCCTGGTGCTGGTGGTGGCGCAGATCGACGCGCACGACGGCAGCCTGGCGGGCCCGCCCGACGTGGTCACCCGAGGATTCGCCGGTGCCGAGGATGTCGAGATGATCGCGGCCATCCGCTCGACGGTGGAGGAGAGCCTCGCGCGTTCGTCGGAGGATCGCGTGCACGAGGCCGACGTGCTGCAGAAGCAGTTGCACGACGCCATCGCCGCCCTGATCAACCGTCGGTCGCGGGTTCGCCCCGTGATCCTGCCGGTGGTGGTGGTGGTCTAAGAACCCGTTTCAGAATGGACCGCGGTCGGCCTGCCGCGAGAATCCCGCACGGCACGGACACAGGGGAGGGTGTGATCCCTCAGGACATCGCATCGCGCTGATTCGCAGCGCGCAGACGGTCGTGGCCGCCGTTCTGAAACGGGTTCTCCACACGGCGCGGCTGCGGTTGCGGGCAGGAGTCGGGCGGGCGGGGTCCAAATGGATCCCGTACCGCCGACCCCGAGGAGATCGTGCCCGCAACCACAACCCGCACCCGTACCGCCACGAAGAAGAGGGCATCCGCCCGTTCCGCGCCCCGTCGGCGCCCGCGTCGTCCTGCCGGTGGCGGCCATGGACATGCTCGCGAGGTCGGTGGCCTCGCGCTGATCGCGCTGGGTGCCTTCCTGGGTGCCGTGGTGTTCGCCGGCGTGGGTGGCGGCCCGTTCGGGTCGGGCTTCGAGTCGGCGATTCGCCTGGCCGTGGGTCGGGGCGTGGGTCTGGCACCCCTGGTGTTCGTGGCCGTCGGCATTCACCTGATCGTGCGCATCCCGGTGTTCGACGTGCGCCCATTTCGCCTCGGTGCGCTGCTCGCGGGCAGCGCCGTGGTGTTGGGGCTTGCCTCGGGTCTCTTCGGACCCGGGCAGGACACCGCCGCGGGCTGGTTCGACACCTCGGAGATTCAGGCGACCGGGGGCGCGACGGGGGCCATTCTGTGGTGGGCCGCCTCCCGCTCCATTGGCATGGTGGGCGCAAACATCGTCACCGTTCTCGCGATCGCGGCCGGCATGGTTCTGATGAGCGGGGCATCGCTTGGCCAGGCCCTTCGGGAGTCCGGCCGTGGTGCGGCGGTTGCAGGCGCCGCGGTGGGTCGGGGCATCGCCACGGCAACCACCACCACGGTGCGGGGTGGACGACGGGTGAGGGGCGAGGTGCGGCTCATCGCCCGCACGGTCGCGGCATCCGCTCCGCTGCGCTCGATCGATGACGCACCCCCGCTGGACGGCGCCGACATCTTTCCCGATCTGTTCGACGTACCCGGCGTCCTGCCGCGCTCGCCGGCACTTGGCCCCGAGACCCTGGACGGCGACGCGCCGCCGCCGATCATCGACGCCCACGACATCTTCGACGACCCAATCGATGGCGCGCCGGACGTGGAGGGTGACCACGAGGGCGGTGACGACCCCTTCATCGAGGTCGAGGTTCCCGGGGCGCCCCCGGAGGCCGTGCACGGCGGTGCCGACGGAATGCCTCCCGGGGGCTGGACGCGACCCCGCAAGAATTCGCTGAAGCGGTCGAGCGGTATCTCCGCCATGCCGGTGGCGCAGATTCGCGAGACCAGCGCGCGGCTCGTGGATGCCCTGCGTGAGTTCGGCGTGGAGGCCGAGGTCGTGGCCACGGTGTCCGGGCCGCGCGTGACCCGCTACGAACTGCGCCTGGCGCCCGGCACCAAGGTGGCCAGGATCACCTCCCTGCGTGACGACCTGGCCTACGCCCTGGCGGCCCGGGACGAGATCCGGATCATCGCTCCGATTCCGGGCAAGCAGGCCGTGGGGGTCGAGGTTCCCAACCCGGCCGCCAGCATGGTGACGCTGGGCGACGTGTGGCGCGAGTTCCCCGACGGCACGGGCCCGCTTGCCGCGTGGATGGGGCTCGACATCGGTGGCAAGGCCGTCTACCTGGATATCGCCCGCATGCCGCACCTGCTCATCGCGGGGTCCACCGGCACGGGCAAGAGCGTATGCCTGAACGCGCTGCTCGCGTCGATCCTCCTCAGGGCCACGCCGCAGGAGCTGCGACTGGTGATGATCGACCCGAAGAAGGTCGAGCTGAACCACTACGAGGGCATTCCGCACCTGCTCACCCCCGTGGTGACGAACATGAAGAACGCCACCGCGGTGCTCTCCAATCTGGTGGGGGAGATGGAGTCGCGCTACGAGTTGATGGGCGCTGCGCGAGCACGCAACCTGAACGACTGGAACGAGACCCGGCGCGGGCAGGGGCTCAGCATGGTCCCGCACATCCTGGTGGTCATCGACGAGCTGGCCGACCTGATGATGGTGGCGCCCGGCGAGGTCGAGAACGCCATCATTCGCCTCGCCCAGAAGAGCCGCGCCGTGGGCATCCACCTGATGCTCGCCACGCAGCGGCCGTCCGTTGACGTGATCACCGGGATGATCAAGGCCAACGTGCCGTCGCGCATTGCATTCGCGGTGTCATCGCAGGTGGACTCCCGCGTGGTTCTCGACGCGGGCGGCGCCGAATCCCTGCTGGGTCACGGCGACATGCTGTTCCGCCCGGTGGGTACGTCGCGCCTGCAACGCCTGCAGGGTGCCTACGTGTCGGAGGAGGAGATCCTCACCATCACCGACCACTGGAGGCGGCAGGGCCGGCCGGAGATGCGCAAGGAGCTGCTCACACGCCCCGAGCCCCAGGAGGAGGCCCTCGACGCCGATGCCGACGCGCTGGTGGCGCGCGCCATCGAGACCGTGGTGCAGCAGGGCACGGCGTCCGTGTCGCTCCTGCAGAGGCGACTGGGCGTGGGCTACGCCCGAGCCGGGCGCCTGGTCGACGTCCTGGAGCGCCTGGGAGTCATCTCGGGGTATGAGGGATCGAAGCCACGCACGGTGCTGATCGGCGAGGGCGAGATCGCGCAGGTGCTGGGGATCGCCGAGGTCGATGCCGAGCCCCCGGCCTGATCATCCGGGCGGGTTGGCGCGGCCCTCCTCCCGTCGGGGAATGGAGCCGGTGATACCGTCACCCCGTCCAGGAGATCGCCCCCGGGAATAGTCATGTATGAGATCGGAAGCAGCCTCCGCGAAGCCCGGGTGCGCCAGGGCATCGAATATCTCACGGCCGAGGCCGGGACGCGCATCCGCACGCGTTATCTGCGTGCGATGGAGGACGAGCAGTTCGACATGCTGCCCGACCCCTCGTACGTACGGGGCTTCCTGCGGGCATATGCCAGTTACCTGGGCCTTGATCCCGCCCTCGTCCTCGATGAGTACGAGTCGAGATTCGGCGATCTTGCCGATGCGCTGTCGCCGGACGGCGTACGCCGTGCCAAGCGCCGCGTTGAGCGGCGCCCGCGTCGACGCGAGGCGCAACTCCTCTGGCTGGCCGTGGGCGGCGTGACGGGCGTCGCCCTCCTCACGTGGCTTGGCCTCGGCGGGCAGACCCCCACCCCCCCAGCGCCCGTCACTCCGGCTCCGGCCAGCAGTGGTGCCACCGTGACCGCCGGCGCGCTGGACGTGGTGTTCAAGGGCAGCGGCACCCGTGGTACCTATCTCGAGGTGCGGGGTCGCGATGCCTCGGGGCCGACCGCCTACAGCGGCGTGCTCGCGCCCGGTGCCGTGCGTACGTTCGCGGTGACCGATGGCCTGTGGGTGCGAATAGGCGACCCTCGATTGGTATCCGTGGACCTGGATGGCCATTCGCTGGCGATCCGGGGTGGCACCGGCGAGTTCCTGATCACGCGTACCGGCGTGAAGCGACTTCCCGGCGGCTGACATGGTGCGTGCCGCGCTGCTGGTGACCGGCACGGAGGTGCTGGAGGGGCGGGTGCGCGACCAGAACGGGGCC
>Ga0209514_10008354_pt1 | contig 11783 bp, 8 predicted proteins | sample Subgrocontami58m_FD_187452 | JGI IMG/M metagenome (GOLD analysis project Ga0209514, IMG submission 187452) | Subsurface groundwater microbial communities from S. Glens Falls, New York, USA - GMW37 contaminated, 5.8 m (SPAdes) (version 3) | ecosystem: Environmental > Aquatic > Deep subsurface >...
AACAATGGCCTCGCGCTTCTCCCTGACAAAATCAATAAAAGAATGCTTGGCGATCTCTTCCCTTAGACGTCCGGATACAACATCGTTTAATCTGATAAATGCCCCTGCTTCCGTCCGAACAGTGCGGTAGAACTCCAGTGGGTCCGTGATACGCCACCGTGAAATGTGATCCACCACCACTCGCTTCTTATCCGAAGTCAGATATTCAACCGCCTGTGCATCCGATGAAAGCACCCGCTTGTCAAAACTCTGCAAACTGTGAATAAAAGGAGTTTTCATGTAAAGACCGGGTTCACGCACAGTACGCATGGGCTGGCCGAACATCGTGACAATCGCTTGTTCGCGCTCATCGACGATGTAGAAAATATTTGATACGGCTAAAAAGACGATATAGCCCGCTATTAAAAGCGATAATTGGAGTGATTTATTTTTCATGGCTTCACCTCTTTCAATTTTTGGGAAATGGTTGCAGGGATCTCATGCGGCGCCTGTGCTTTTCTAAGAGGAAGCCACGGTAAAACAGATCCAGTGGACTGCGAAGGCAGTATCACTTTCTCCGTGTGGGGCAGTATGCGCTCCATCATCTCAAGATAAAGCCTCTCTCTTGTCACCGTCGGCGACTTTTCATAAGACTCCCGCACATCCAAAAACCTTTTGGCTTCACCTTGGCTGCGGATAATGCGCTGTTCCTTGTAACCCTCCGCTTTTCGTACGATCTCCGCGGCTTCCCCGCGGCTTCTGGGCAGAACATCTTCGGCAAACCCCCGCGCTTCTTGTATGAGTCTTTCACGGTCTTCCCAGGCGCGCACCACATCATGGAACGCGTCTTTTACATCCAAAGGTGGGTCCACAACAAGAAGCCTCACTTCCGTTGCCAAAAGCCCTGTTTGATAGTCATCCAGGAGGCGCTGAAGCTGCTCCTTGGTCTGCTCCTGAACCTGGAAACGGCCATCCGTCATCGTAAAATCGATTGTGTTCCTCCCGACAACGTTGCGCAGCGCCACTTCTGCCGCCGTCATAAGCATTTGCTCCGGATCCCGAGCCCGAAAAAGAAATACGGAAGGGTCCTTTATGACGTACTGCACGAAAAGCTGACCTGCGACGATATTCTCGTCACCCGTGAGCATGAGAGATTCCTCGTCAATGACTCTGGTTTGTCCGTCAGTGCTGCGAAATCCTATCTCGGCTCTGCGTATCCCTGCCACGTTCACTACGTCACGACTTTGAATCGGTCGCGGCAAGTGATATCGAAGTCCCGGCCCTGTCTGAGAGTGCATTTTTCCAAACTGCCTGACAACACCTTGCTCCCCAGGACCAACCATATAAAGCCCCGATGCCAGCCACAAAATCAACCAAATGCCCCCTATTGCCAAAAGCATCGGCGGCCGCGACACTGTCTTAAACATCTTCTGTATATCCTCGATGTAAGACCCTAAAGCAGAAGATGTCCCACCACTCCATTCTGAATTAACCATTCTTTCACCCTCCTTTTTTCTTTCCTACATTTCAACACTTCCGGAATCTCTTTTGTCGAATCTTTCAATTCATCGCTGGGAAAAAATCCGAACCACGACAATGCTTATCGTCAAATAAAAAGTGATTAATCCTCCAATAATTCCTATATGTGCCCACCGGTTCCTCTTCCCGATTCTCAAAAACTCCACACGTTTTTTAAACCCTTCCATGATTCCTTTTGCCCACGGCAGTTCCGTGGCCAAAATCGTCAAGCCCGCCATCGTCACAGGAAGCCCGCCGGGCCCCGGCACAGGCATTAAAATCAGGCCTATCATCGTGACAAACCCCCCGGAAATAATTATTATCCACCGTCTAATAATTTTCATTAAGTCACCCCACTTTTCTATAATTGTCAAGCCTTCCCAAGCCAACCACGCCTAATCATCCATTTCACAATTTCCAAAACCGGCACAATTGTAATAGACAAAGATAGGACAATGATCCAGTCAAACAAAGGAAGACTGAATGTTCCAAACGGCTTATGCATAAATGGTAGATAAACAATCAAAACTAAAAGAATCAGCTCCCATAGGACGGCCGTATTGAGCCATTTATTGGCAAAAGGCTTTTGCATTACCGATAGCCTGTCTGACCGGTAACTATACGCTTTAAAGAATTGGATAAGTACCAAGGAAACAAACGTCATCGTCATCGCTTCTTTTAATACCATTCCTGATTTCAAAGCCCAGGAAAATATTCCTATGTTGACTAAAGTCGACCACGCTCCCCCGACTAACATCAACATAATTACGGGACGAGTAAATATGCCCGAACGCTGATGACGTGGTTTACGACGCATTAAATCCAGTTCTGGTGGATCCACTGCCAGCGCTAAAGCGGGAAGGCCATCGGTAGCCAAATTGACATATAAAATTTGCACAGCGGTTAAGGGAATAGGCATCCCAAACAATGATGCCCCTGCCATTAAACCAATTTCACCAATATTAGAGGAAATAAGATACATAAGATACTTTTTGATATTCCCGAAAATGTGTCGGCCTTCTTCAACAGCGGCAACTATAGAGGCGAAATTATCATCGGTTAGCGTCATGGCCGCGACTTCCTTGGTTACATCTGTACCGGTAATACCCATGGCAATTCCGACATCAGCCTTTTTTAAGGCAGGGGCATCGTTAACGCCATCGCCGGTCATTGCCACCACATGACCTCGTTTCTGAAAAGCCGTGATCACGCGCAGTTTATGCGCCGGAGAAACGCGGGCATAAACGTCGATTCCTTCTATGTCGCGCTCCAGATCTGCTTCGCTAATCTTATCTAATTCGATACCGGTAACAACACGCCCGCCCTGCAAGATCCCCAACTCACGGGCAATGGCTTGAGCTGTCAACGGATGATCACCGGTTATCATCACTGGTTTAATGCCGGAGTCCCGACAATTCTGCACGGCAACCTTGGCCTCCGGGCGGGGTGGATCGATCATCCCGACAAGACCAAGAAAAATCATGTCCTTCTCTGCCTCCTCTATTCGTGTATTCGGCTTATAGGCTATCGCTAATACCCGCAGGGCTTCTTTTGCCATTTGCGCGGAAGCATTTAAAAATTCACTACGCAAAGAACCATCTAGACGCTCAATCTTACCTTCTTTCTGATATAGGACACAGCGGTTAATAATAACCTCGTCTGCACCTTTAGAATATGAGACATGCTCGTCGCCTTGAGCACACAACGTGGTCATGCGCTTACTTTCAGAGGTAAAAGGAATTTCATTTATACGCGGACTTTCTTTTTCTAAAGATGCCTTATCAAGGCCTGCCTTAGCCGCGGCAACAATTAACGCGCCTTCGGTCGGATCGCCTTTAATTTCCCAACGTCCATCTTCTTTGATTAGATACGCGTCCGAGGCAAGAATAGCCGCTCTTAATAATGCAATTATATTTTGCGAAGGCTGGATCTGCTTGCCTTTTAAAGAAAAACTGCCTGTTGGATCATACCCTGACCCATCCACATCATAAACGTATCCTGAGACGAAGATTTTACGAATAGTCATTTCGTCTTTTGTCAGCGTTCCGGTTTTATCAGAACAAATAATAGTGGTACAACCAAGCGTTTCCACTATCGGCAGGCGACGAATAAGCGCATGGCGCTTTACCATGCGTTGAACACCGATCGCCAGTGAAATTGTTACAACTGCCGGCAATGCTTCGGGAACAACGGCCACTGCAAGCGCAATACCAAAAATAATCATTTCCAAAAATGGCTGTCCGCGGGAAAAACCTAAAACAACGATGATCGCCACAATAACCCCTGCCGCTTTCGCAAGATTTTTTCCTACTTGATCAAGATTCTTTTGTAACGGCGTTTTGGCTATTTCGACTTCCTGAAGCATTCCTGTTATCTTACCGAATTCCGTATTCATGCCTGTGGCAGTAACAACCGCGCGGCCACGTCCGTAACTGGCCACAGTACCAGAATAAACCATATTATTTCGGTCACCCAAACTGATCTCACCTGCAACAAGTGCATTTATTTTTTTCTCAACCGGTACAGACTCTCCTGTCAGCGCCGCCTCTTCAACCTGAAGATTAAATGATTGCACCACCCGGGCATCGGCAGGAATTTTATCCCCGGCCTTTAACAAAATGACATCTCCCGAAACAAGCTCCCTTGCTGGAATCTTTTTTTCTTTTCCGTTCCGCACAACATTGGACGTAGGGGCAGCCATACGGCGCAAGGCTTCAATAGCGCGCTCTGCGCGATACTCCTGAATAAAACTAAGCATAACCGCAAACAATACAATAACCGCTATTGCTATAGATTCCACCGCATGCCCCAAGAAAGCCGAAAGCAGTGTTGCGACCAATAAAATCTGTATCAAAATATTTTTAAATTGCGAAAAAAATAACACCCATGGGGAAACTCGAGCGGAAGCCTTTAATTCATTAGGGCCGGACTCGGCAAATCTTTTCTGAACTTCCTTTTCATCAAGGCCGGAATATATATCAGTCTTTAATGCTTCAGAGACATTGTGCGGGGGTAATCGATAATATTCATCTGGTATCATATCCAACTCCTGCTTTCGGGTCGATCCGATAACCTTCTTCTCCTGAAAGAATCGCGATCGAAGTCATTGAAAATATTGACAATTATGCCATTGACAATATCATTAGTAAAGTGCATAATTTATATATAAACCATTGATTAAATCAATATATGATTCCATTCAATTACCACCATCTCTATTATTTTTATACGATCGCAAAAATTGGCTCTATTTCCAAAGCCTCCGAAACGCTTCGTGTTGGGCAGCCGGCTTTAAGCTCCCAGCTTAAACAATTTGAAAATTATCTGAATTTGAAACTTTTTGAACGGGAAGGAAGAAAAATTACTCTTACGGAGAGCGGCCGCTATGTTCTATCCTATGCTACAGAAATTTTTGATGTCGGAATGGAATTAATGGATGGGCTTGGGGATCGTTCACAAAAAGGCCGCCTGAAGATTCAAATCGGGGTTTCAAGCTTCATCCCCAAAACTGCGGTAACTGCTTTACTCAATTTTCTGCTAAAGATCGAACCCGAAGTCTATATTTCGGTCCGCGAAGATAAAACCGAATTACTGATTGAAAATCTAAAGACCCACCAGTTGGATCTGGTACTCACCGACACTCCCATGCAGTCAATCATTCAGAAGGAAATTGAAAATTATCTCCTGGCTAAGATTCCTGTGGTGTTTTGTGCTTGCCCTGCAATGGCTAGAAAATATAAAAGATTACCAAAAGATCTGGATGGGGCCCCTGTTCTATTGCCCACAACCCAAAGCCAAGTTTACCAGGCGGTACAAGAGTATTTTATTGCCCACAAAATAAAGCCCAAAATAGTAGGAGAAATCCAAGATATAGAGCTTGTTCGAAGGCTTGTCTTGAGTGGCGCGGGAGTTGCGCCGCTCAATATCCTTACTGTAACTCAGGCGCCCAGCAAAGAACCTCTTGTGATTTTGGATAAAAAATCACGATATAATATTTTTGACAATATCTATCTCTTAACAAAGAAGCGCAAAAAGAAACACCCTCTCATCCCTCAAATTATTGACCAGTTCAAATTGCCGGTTTAGAGAGCACCTTTTAAAAAAATTAATGTTCGCAGATGCACGCGTATTCGGCCCGTTTGCAAACGCCGCAGATGTGATCTTCATACACAAAACGGAGGTTGAGAGGCTTGGCGTCGGCGGTCTGTTTAAACTGCACAACAAGGTTAAGCGCGTGACCTTCTGGCAAAGCGTTTTTGCTGACCAGAACATCACCTTTTTTCTCGAACTCCAAGGTCGTTTTATTGCCTTCCGTCTCCGCGATGACGGTTACGGTTTGCTCCGCGGCCGCGACCGGCTTCAACGCGTCATCGTAAAAAGTGATGATGACCATTCTATCTTTCTCAATATAAAACTCGGCGCGGGGCTCAGTATTTTCGAGCAGACGTCCGCCTTTGGGTCCGCCGACACGTTCATGGTCGTGACCCGTTTCCGCGTTCAAGATAGTTGGTACGGCGCAGAGAACGCCCGCAAGGGTAAGTACGGTTAGTAATGTTTTCATGCTTTGACTCCTTTATTTCTCGTAGTTTGTTTTCGCTCCATCCACTCGTAAAGCACGGGCAACAAGACGAGTGTCAGAAAAGTTGAAGTGATGATCCCGCCGATGACGACCGTGGCGAGCGGGCGCTGCACTTCGCCGCCGGCTCCGGTTGCGATAGCCATGGGCACAAAACCGAGGGAGGCGACAAGCGCTGTCATGAGCATAGGCCGTAGACGAAGGAGAGAGCCCTCTTGAACGGTCGTTCGGAGATCCATTCCTCGCGTTCTAAGCTGATTAAAGAACGTGATAATCATAAGCCCGTTCAAAACAGCGATGCCACTGACAGCGATAAAGCCAACACTGGCCGAAATGCTAAACGGCAGACCCCGTAGCCCAAGTGCAAACACTCCGCCCGTAATAGCCAATGGGACCGCCAGGAATACCAATAGTGACTGCCGGAAACTGCGCAGCGCTATAAAAATTAGAATAAAAATAAGCGACATCGCCCCGGGGACAACCACCGTTAACCGTCGTTTGGCATCAATAAGATTCTTAAACTGCCCGCCAAACTCGATGCTGTAGCCATCCGGCAGTTTGATCTGCTCGGCGATCTTCTTCTGCGCTTCCAGGACAAAGCTCTCCACATCACGGCCGCGTAGGTTGATCATGATGGCCGCGCGCCGCTGGCTGAATTCCCGCGTGATCGCCGCCACCTGTTCGACGACGTGAAAATCGGCCACTTGACCGAGCGTCAACAGTCCGCCGTCATCCACACGCACGGGTAAACGTTTTAATTCGTCTAGATTTTCACGGAGATCCTCGCTCAGACGCACCACGATGTCGAAGCGGCGGTTGCCCTCGATAAGCTTGCCGACTTCCTGTCCGGCAAGCGCGGTTTCCACGACTCGATTCAGCTCCGCGGCGTGGAGATTGTACTTGCTCATGGCATCGCGTTTCGGAATGATTTCGAGTAGCGGCGCTCGGCCCATCGCATCAAATTCCACATCGGCGGCACCCGGAATCTTCTCCAAAATCTCGCGAGCTTCACTTGCAATCTTTTCGATCACTGCAAAATCTTCACCGAAGATCTTTACGGCGATGTCAGCTCGAGTCCCTTCGAGAATTTCGTTAAAACGCATCTCGATAGGCTGGCTAAAGAGATGTGCCTCCCCGGGAACGTGCTTGCCGAGTTCCACCGTCATGAGATTTGCTAAATCATCCTTTGTGGCACGCCTGCCGTTTATTTTTCGCCAGATCTTATAAGGCTTGAACATAATGTAGGTGTCGGCTACATTCACACCCATGGGGTCGGTCGCAACTTCCGCCGTGCCCAGACGGCTAAAGATATAATCCACTTCGGGAAACTTCTGCAAGAGCATCTTCTCACCGCGCTTCTGCATATCGATGCTGGCATCAATTCCGATACTTGTCGTGCGGATCATGTGCGTGGCAAATGAGCCCTCATCGAGCTGTGGAACAAACTCCGCGCCGAGCCGGTTAAAAACAAGGAGCGCGATGACAAACAGTACAAGACCCACGCCAATTACGATCCTGCGAGAACGCAGCGCAAAAGCCAATGTGGGGGTATAAAACTTCTTGGCCATGCTCACCAGCCAAGAATCCTTTTCCTTAATATTGCCCCCCAAGAAGTAAGAACAGAGGGCAGGCATTAGAGTCAATGCCAGGACGAGTGACCCCATGAGCGCGAAGATGACCGTAACGGCCATGGGTCTGAACATTTTTCCTTCGATGCCGGTAAGCGCCAGAATAGGAAAATAAACCACCGTGATAATGAGCACGCCAAAAAACATCGGACTCGCGACTTCTTTCGTCGACAGAAGCACTTCTTGTGTGCGTTCGGCGGCCGTGAGTCGGCGTTTAAGCTCGTGCTGTTTCTCGGCGAGATGCCGGATTATATTTTCAACCATCACAACCGATCCATCCACGATGAGTCCAAAGTCGATGGCTCCTAAACTCATAAGATTTCCCGAAACACGGCCCTGCACCATGCCCGTGACGGCAAAGAGCATGGAAAGCGGAATGGCCAATGTCACGATAAGCGCCGCGCGCCAGTTGCCTAACATCACAAGCAAAACAGCCACAACGAGTATCGCGCCCTCAAATAAGCTGAATTCGACCGTATGGATCGTGCGGTCCACGAGTGCGGTGCGGTCATAAACGGGGATAATTTTGACACCATCCGGAAGCTTGATTTCCAATTCCTTTAGCTTCTTGGCGACCGCTTTGGCTACCAGGCGGCTATTCTCTCCGGCCAACATGAGCGCCGAACCCAAAACACACTCTTCGCCGTTGTAGGTGCTGGTACCACCACGCACGGCCTTGCCAATAATGACTTCGGCCACATCTTTTACTCGGAGCGGTGTCGCCCGAGCTCCGAACTTGAGCGGCAACTGTTCTATTTCGGCCACGCTTTGCACTCGTCCCGCCGCGCGAACAGCCACTTGCTCGCCGCCTATCTGGATCACACTGCCGCCCGCGTTCTCGACGTTCTCGCCGATTGATGCGGCAATCTCGCTGAATGACATACCCACACTTTTAAGTTTGTCGGGGTTAGCTTCAATAACAATCTGTTTTTCATAACCACCGGACGAATTAACTTCAGCCAGACCCGGGGTTGAACGAAGTCGAGGCTTAATCAGAAAGTCGTGGATAAGTTTAAGTTCCATGAGCTGAGCTTCACGAGTGACTGGTTTATTCAACGCATCGGGCGCATATTCCACGACATAGTAAAATATCTCACTAAGTCCAGTACTGATGGGCGCAAGTTTAGGGGTGAGTCCTGGAGGTAGTTCATCCATCACCGTTTGTAGACGTTCGCTGACGAGCTGACGAGAGCGATAAATATCCGTCCCATCCTTAAAAACAAGCGTAACCTGTGAGAGGCCGAACTTAGACAGCGAGCGAAGCTCAGTCAGCCCGGGTATGCCCGTCATTTCATTTTCGATCGGGAAGGTGACGAGTTTTTCAATCTCTTCCGGCGCAAGCGCCGGAACTTCCGTATTGACCTGAACCTGAATATTAGTAATGTCCGGGACAGCATCGATAGGCAGGCGAATCGCCGACCAGACACCGATGCCGATAAGTGCCAGCGTGGCCATGATAACGAACATCCGTTGACGAACAGAAAATTCAAGGATTTGATTTAACATAATTAGTGGGAGTGCCCCCCTCCTTTAGTGGCGCGGAGCTCGATAATCCAAAGAGTTTCCACGGGCATGGTCACCACCTGATCTCCCGCGAATAAACCATCGATGATCTCAATCTTGTCGTTCGCTTCGCCGCCCGTCTTCACAGCCGTACGGTAATAAGCTTCGCCATTGACCACATAGACAAATGTGCCTTCGGATGTGCGTAAAAGAGCCGATCTCGGGATCACGGTCACCGCCTCGCTGCGCGCAAGTGTGATGGTCGCTGTCACAAACTCGCCGTCTTTGAGCCTGGTGCCGGCGCCTGTAACGCCGACGACTATTTCAGTTTCTCCATGCTCGATATTTTTTTTAACCGCCACGACAAAGCCGTCTATCGTTTCATTGGCGGCCGTCAGTAGTTTGACCGGTTGTTTGGACTCCACCAGAACCGCTCTTTCCGGAGGCAGAAAACCGGAGCCGTGAACATCACAGCCGGTATGGTCCACATCGGAATGCATGAACCGATGCGCTTCGCCGTAAATCTGGATGTTGAACCGGACCACCTGGGGTAATTTTTCCTCGGCCACGTCCGCGACCTCGAGCCCAAGAATTTTACTCGTCTCCTCGGTAAGAATGACGCCTTTGCCCGGCTTAAATGATGCGCCTGACGGTGATTCTTCTTTTTCGGTGTTATGGCCGCGGCCATCACTTTCCTTGTTGCTGCAACCTGCCGGGAGCATGATCACCGCAAGGGCAATAAAATAGGTAAAAAATCGAAAGGGTTTCATTTCGTTTCCTTCCCGGAAGTGCTATCGATTAATTCCCAATTTGTTCCTGTTAAAAGATTCAATTGATTCGCGGCTTCGAGCGCTTCTTTCTTCGTTTCTTGCAATCCCTCCAGCGTTTCAAGATACTGCGTTTGAAGTTCAATATAGATTGAAACAGGCACTGCGCCCAATCTATAGTGACGGTCGGCAAGTTCCGCCGCCTCTTTAAAATGTTGAATAGAATCCGGCTGCCACTTTGCCATCTCTTTGAGTTTGGTTTCGTAAATAGCGATTGTTTCAATCACCCGGCGTTCCGCTTCACGGAGAGCGATAGTCAAGGAGGTTTCCGCTTGAACTCGCTGTGCCCTGGCCATATCAATATTTCCCTGATTGCGGTTCCATAGAGGCAGCGGCGCTGATACGGCCACGGCGATCACGCGCTCGCGATCACCGGCTCTCTCCCGCGCAATAGATGGCCCGATGGAAACCGCTGGTAAGCGCTCGTTTTCTGCAAGCCCCACACGAAACCCCTGCCGCTTAAACTCAATTGCGCGCTGACGAACTGTAAAATCGTTTGACTTCGCGAGTGTTACCAGCGCGCCCTGATCTTTTTCGAGAGGGCGAAACGAAAAACTCATTGGGGCAAGTGAGAGTTTGGCGTCGGGTGATGCTCCGCGCAGTTGATTCAAGTCGAGTAATGCCGCTTGCGCGGCAAGCGAAGCCTGGCTCGCCTTGCGCTGCATATTGAGCTCCATGGCCTCGATAACTCGAGTTTCTAGTTGAGGTGTCAACCCCGCCTGGCCGCGCTGGACAAGCACTTCCCGCAAAGCGCTGAAATGGTCCGCCACTTCACGCGTTGCCGCCGCTTTCTGCCGGGCGGCAAGCAATTCATAAGCCGCTATCTTCGTGCGTGAGGCAAGTAGCGCGCGAAACTGTTCTAATCCCAGCTCTGCTAATTCAATATCGCGATCGGCGATGGCCTTTCGCAGTCCAATCCGCCCTGGCCACTCGAATGTCTGAGTGACCGACAGCTCACTGGCCTCACCTTTTCCCGTAAGCTCCTTTGCCTCATTCCATACCCGCTTTTGGCCGATGGAACCACTCACCTCCGGGTTGGCCCATAGACCAGCCGTTTTACGAGAGCCTTTCGTGGAGGCGATTTGGGCCTCATAAAACTTGAGCTCGGGATTTTTTTCCAAAACTTCATTCACCAAGCTATCAAGCGTCGTTGAACTCGTATCCGCGTAGACATTAGTCGTCATCAGTACAACGACCAAAAACCAGCGCATCTTGTAAATAATCGATTTAGTCACATGTCACCTATAGGGGTAAAACAACTACATTAATTTAAAATACTTACTGATTAGACGGGGAAGAAAGAAAAGACATGTTATGCAGAAACTACAGGGGGACGTTTAGAAATATCGAGGAATGGTGGTTGATAAGAAAAGCTGATGATGGGTAATGCAGTCAACGAAATTGCGGAGATTAAAGGAATTTGAATTTGAGCCAGGATAGCACTCTGACAGCAAGTATGGCAAGCTAAAACACAGTGATGAGCTGAAGATTCATCCTCGTGTTGCTCTGCCATTCCATGAAGAGGAAGCGAGAATAAAACAACAGCAATAAGCAATATGATTTTGATTATTTTCATATGGTGAAAGTTTAGCACAACCGATTTTCATGTCAAGGTAAATGTTTAGCAGGTCCCTAGTTAGGTAATGTCAAATAAATTGTGTAAATTGGGATAAAAGTTTATCCTTCCAGTTAGTATTTAAACGAAAAAAGACAGCATAAATAATGCGTTGAAGGCTGTCGTTATTGTTAAAG